>Ga0134121_10000538_pt1 | contig 42527 bp, 38 predicted proteins | sample KB301_FD_96463 | JGI IMG/M metagenome (GOLD analysis project Ga0134121, IMG submission 96463) | Terrestrial soil microbial communities without Nitrogen fertilizer from Kellogg Biological Station, Michigan, USA - KB3-0-1 | ecosystem: Environmental > Terrestrial > Soil > Unclassified ...
AGTTCCTCGGCCTGCCCTTCCGAAAATCCTGCGGTGATCATGGCCATGTGCAGCAGTTGCTTCTGAAAGAGAGGAACGTTCAGCGTGCGCTTGAGCACAGGCTCCAGCGCGGGGCACGCATAGCTCACATCCTCGCGTCCCTGGCGCCGTCGTAAGTACGGATGAACCATCTTCCCGACGATCGGGCCCGGCCGGATAATTGCGACCTCCACCACAAGATCGTAAAAGTGATCCGGACGCATTCGCGGCAGGCACGCCATCTGTGCCCGGCTTTCGATCTGAAACATCCCAACGGTGTCGGCTTTCTGGATGGCGGCGTACGTGACGGGATCGTCGGCCGGCAGGTGAGCCAGGTCTACGTCTTCGTGTTGATGATCGCGAATGAGCTGGATGGCATCCTCGAGCACTGCCATCATGCCGAGCCCGAGCAGATCGACCTTGATAAGGCCCATGTCGGCGCAATCGTCCTTGTCCCATTGCACGACGGTACGCCCCGGCATCGTTGCCGGCTCGAGAGGCACGACGGAATCCAGCTGGCCCTGACACACGATCATGCCGCCGGAGTGCTGGCCGAGATGCCGCGGCAGATCCTGCAGTCCCAGGCATAGATCCAGAAACTTTCGGACGCGCGGGTCCTTGATGTCGAAGCCGCTGCTGGCAAACTGCCCTTGCAGCGTGTCGAGCGAGTCCTTGTATTCCCAATGGCCGGCGAGCTTGCTGAGGCGGCCGATCGCTTCCTCATCGAATCCCAGAACTTTTCCGGCTTCGCGCGCGGCCGAGCGTCCGCGATAGGTGATGACATTCGCCGTCATTGCCGCGCCTCGCGGCCCGTAGCGCTGGTAGACATATTGAATGGCGCGCTCGCGCTTGTCGCCGCTTGGAAGATCGAGATCGATGTCGGGCCACTCGCCGCGCTCTTCGGATAGAAAGCGCTCAAAGAGCAATTCTATCCCGATCGGGTCCACCGCCGTGATTCCCAGGACATAACAAACCGAGCTGTTCGCGGCGGACCCGCGTCCCTGCACAAGGATGTCGTTTTTGCGGCAGAACTGCACGATGTCCCACACGATCAGGAAATAGCCTTCGAGTGAAAGTTTTTCGATCAGGAGGAGTTCGCGTTCGATCTGGCGCCGGTGATGCTCTGTGTAGGGGCGATAACGTTCCCGCGCCCCTTCGTCGACGCGCTTTCGCAGAAACGACGTCATCGTTTCGCCATCAGGCACGGGATAGCGCGGGAACTCGTATCCCAGGTCCTTAAGCGTGAATTCAAGGCGCGACGACAGCTCCAACGTTTGAGCCAGCGCCTCCGGCAGATCGGAAAACAATCGTGCCATCTCGCGAGGCGCTTTCACGCGCGACTCCGCATTGCGGGCCAGCAGCCGGCCGGCTGTCTCCAAGGTGCGGTGATTTCGAATGCACGTGAAGACGTCGAGGATCTCCCGCTCCTGAGGCATCGCGTAACGCACGCCGTTGGTTGCCAGTACCGGAAGCCGCATCGCTCGAGCAATTTCGACGGCGCGTTGATTTGCGGCTTCCTCTTCGCGAACGAAGTGCCGCTGCAGTTCCACATACACGCCCTCGTGTCCGAAAACCTCCACGAGCCGTTCTACAGTGCGGCGTCCTTCCTTCGCGCCTAAGGTTTGCAGGGCCTGCGGCAAAGGCCCGCGTTCGCCGCCCGTCAGGCACACCAGGCCTTCCGAAAAAGGAACCAGGTCTTCTTCAGAAACTGTCGCCGTTCCTTTCGGAGAGCTCAGTTTCATCTGGGTCAGGAGCCGGCAGAGGTTTTGATAACCGGTGCGATTCAAAACGAGAACGGGAAGCGCGCATCCGGAAGACAGGGAAATTTCCGCGCCCACATGCGCTCGAATTCCGGCCTTTTTCCCCGACAGATGAAAACGTGCGGCGCCATAGATGCCATCGCGATCGAGCAGCGCCATGGATGGCATTTCGAAATTGTGACAAGCCTCGATCAGACTTTCCGGAAGGGAAGCGCCGTCGAGAAAGCTGAACGCCGATGCGGCATGGAGTTCGATGTAGTTCAATCGTAGATCCCCTCGGCATACCAGCGGTTTTTTTCGTTTGTTCGATAAATCCGGAGCAGGGAATTGGAAACCGCGATGTCCCATTCCTCGCGCGTCCAGGCCAGGCCGCTGTTCCACCATTCGCCTGCACTGCGCCATGGACCGCTAGCCGCAGCGATCTCGCCATGCATTCCCGAGAACGCAATCCATGCGGGCACGCCTTCAAGCATTCGAACCGTAGCTTCCAGCGGCGGACGAAAAAGCCGCAGCGCGCCAGAATTCGGGACCGGCAAAACCGCCAAGACGCCAAGGTCGCCAAGAGGAATAGCAATTCTCTCTTTGCTCTTGGCGACCTTGGCGTCTTGGCGGTTTTCCCCGAAGTGTTGCAGCTCGAATCGATTTCGCGCGTGGGTGTCGTGTAACTCCGGCGATCCGACATTGTCTTTGCCGACGACGGCGGCGATGCGGGCCAGCGTGAGCTCGAGTTTTTCCGGCTCCGGCGAAAGCGGCACGAATAATCCGTTTTGAACGACGCGAGGCTTCGACGGCGTCGCTTCGAGCCGGATGGCTGTCACCGCAGCTCCCGGTGGATGGGCATCGAGCGACAGCATGAAGAGCCGCGTGATGACGCGCGGGTTGCGCGCGGGAACCGGAAGCCGCAGCGGAAGTATGAATGGCGCATGAGGCCGCTCGCGCTGCAATGTCAGATGCAACTCGAGCGCGGCAAGTCCCCGGCTGCGCAGGCGCAGGAAAAGGACTTCGCACAGGCGATTCAGGATAAACGTCAAGGGCTCTAGTGTGACGAGGGCATCGTCCAGTTCCAGGGCTTCCACAAATTGCAGCGATTCTTTGCGAGGAATCAGCGGGCGCACCGCGCATCCGCGTGCGAGACGATGCAGATGAATGCTTTGCCGGCCAAGCCGCGACGCGAGTTCCTTGGCGGGCAGCTTTGCCAGCGCGCCAAATGTGCGAATGCCCCAGCGCTGTAATGTCTCATACGTTTCGGGTTCCAGCGGCAGCAGCGCGATGTGGAGTTCTTTCAGCCTTGTGGCTTCGGTTCCACGTTCGAGAATCGTGGTGCCGGGCCATCCGCGCGCCGCGCACACGGCCGCATCCGGGTTTGCAGCAATGCCAAGATGAATGGAAATTTCCAGTGCGGAAACGTAGTCCTTGAGGTGTTGTGCTAATTCCGCGGTCGATCCGAAGAGATGCTGAAGGCCTTCAATGTCCAGCACGACGGTTCCGGGCGCGGTGTCCTCCACGCGCGGGGAAAACGCGCTCGCGCAATCGAGTAACGACGCGTGGACGGAAGCACCGGCTCGTGAGTCAGGAACATGAATGCAGGCGAACATGGTGTTGCACTTTGGGTTTTCGAAGTTCGGAATGACGGATGCGCAGGACTTCAATATCGAGAAAAGTATTGGCAAGCAGCAATCCGTGCGACGGCGCGGAGATCCCCTCCTTGCAAAAGGAGGGGTGGCGCGAAGCGCCGGGGTGGTCCGGCTGGCCGATACTTTTCGTCCAATCTGCTTTCTTGAGATTTGTTCGCAGCACCAGCGCGGCAGCGGATTTTGCGGCGCTTTCGCGTACGATCAACAGCAGAATCGTTGGAGTGTTTTCTATGACGCGTTGAAAGCGGAACCACGTGGCCAGTGGAACGCTGTGAAGCGCTTTTTGCGGAAGATCGCTCAGATCCAGCGCAACGGCGCCGAATCCGCCGCCCTGAAGCAGCAGGTCCGTACTGCGTAAAACCTGATCCACATTCCGGCACCGCACCCACAGCAGTCGCTTCATGTCGATGCCCGCCGCCGCACCCGATTCCGGATCGAAGGCATCCGTGCCGTCCACCAGGGCACAGACCTCTTCCCGCCGGCATACGGCCGAAAGCACCGACAGGCCCAGGGTGGTTCTTCCAGAGGAAGGAATCCCGCAGATTTCGACGATTGCGCCGCGCGGCAATCCGCCTATGGCCGCATCGAGTGTGGGAATGCCGGAGGAAACGCATTCCCACACACGTCTCTCGATGTCGGTGAAAGGGAATGAAACCCGTTCTCCGAGTGTGGTTTCCAACTGGGCGCGTAGCAATGCCGACTGCATAGAGTCTTCGGACTCCGACCGAGAAGATGGTTATATACGAACACTTGTACGGTAGTCAAATGAGCACTGTGTATCCGCTACACTGCTTATCCCTTGAGTCGCTCTAAAACATCGCTGCCGCGAACCGGCCGGTCAGCCTTCTTCGTAGCTGCCGGAATCCTGCTTAGCCGCATTGCAGGATTCATCCGGCTTCGCGCTTTCGCGTATTACTTCGGACTGCACTCGGATGCGGCGGATGCTTTTAACGCTGCGTTTCGCATTCCCAATTTTTTGCAGAATCTTTTCGGTGAAGGGGCGCTTTCGGCATCCTTCATTCCGGTGTATGCCTCGCTCGTCGCTCGTGAGGACCGGCGGGAAGCCGACCGTTTGGCCGGGGCTGTGGCGTCCATTCTTGCGTTAATCGTGTCGGGCATTGTATTGGTTGGCGTTTTGGCGACGCCCTTCCTGATTGGAGTTATCGCCCCGGGCTTTTCCGGCGAGAAACGTGAACTCACCATTCAGATTGTTCGGGTTCTGTTCCCAGGTGCGGGGCTGCTGGTTCTTTCGGCGTGGTGTCTCGGTGTTCTGAACAGCCATTATCGCTTTTTGTTGTCTTATACGGCGCCCGTGCTGTGGAACGCCGCGATGATTGGCACGCTTGTTCTGTACGGACATTCGGAGTTGCCGCGGCTTGCAGTCCTGCTGGCGTGGGGATCGGTCGCGGGAAGCGCGCTGCAGTTTGCCATACAGATCCCTGTCGTCCTGCGCGTTGCGCCGCATCTGAAGTTTTCCATCGCTGTCTCCGAGCACGTCCGGACGGTGGCGCGCAACTTCATCCCCGTTTTTATAAGCCGGGGCGTGGTGCAATTGAGCGCCTTTATCGACACCGTGCTGGCCACCCTGCTTCCGACGGGCGCCGTGACCGGAATCGCCAATGCTCAGTTGCTGTACACGCTGCCTGTGAGTCTTTTTGGAATGTCGGTGTCTGCCGCCGAACTGCCGGCAATGTCGGGTGTGCTTGGAGCCAATGCAGACGGAATCGAAATTGTTCGCCGGCGGCTCGATGCCGGATTGCGTCAGATTGCTTTCTTCGTCCTGCCGTCGGCCGTCGCGTTCCTTGCACTGGGTGATGTCATTGCTGCAGGGTTGCTGCAGACCGGACGATTCCGGCACGCCGACGCCATTTACGTCTGGGCAATCCTGGCGGGTTCTGCTGTCGGCCTGCTGGCATCGACACTCGGCCGGCTCTATTCTTCAACCTACTATGCCCTGCGGGATACGCGCACACCGCTGCGATATGCTCTTGTTCGTGTCGCCCTCACCACCGGCCTCGGATATCTTTTTGCGATAACTCTGCCGCATTTGTTGGGGATCCCCGCGGAATGGGGCGCGGTCGGATTGACGTCTTCGGCCGGAATTGCCGGTTGGGTCGAGATGTTTATGCTGCGCCGGACGCTGAACGCGAGAATCGGGCGAACAGGATTGCCTTCAATCTATCTCTTGAAGCTCGCTGTTTCTGCAATGGCCGGCGCTGCAAGCGCGTGGGTTGTAAAACTCGCACTGCCCCCGCTGCATCCGATTCTCGCTGCAGTCGTGATTCTCGGCGCTTATGGTTTCGTTTACTTTGGAATGAGCGCGGCTCTTAGAATTCCAGAAATGGCGACGGTTTTTTCACGCCTTCGGTTATTCCGTCGCTGACAGTAATAAAACGCGATCCTTTCTGACACGAATCTGTGGCATCTTCCGACCCATAATTGGCGTCTCTCCATTACGTGTGCCATGTTATTCTCTACCCTTGGTGGAAATGATGCATGCCTACAAAAGTCAATATTGTTCTCGATGATGACGTGAAGTCTGAATTGGAACGTCTTGTGGAGAGCGGGATGCGCAGTCGCATCATCAACAAGGCCCTGCGGCAGGAGTTACAGTCGATCCGGCGGCGAGAGGCAAGCAAGAGAATGGACGAACTACGCCGAAGGGCGAAACCTGTTTCGTCGTCGGAAATTGTTACGCTTGTCCGCCGCGATCGAGGTCGCTGATGCCTGCTTCAGTCATCGTGCCCGATGCTTCGGTCCTTCTGAAATGGGTGCTGGAATCTGACGATGAGAAGGATCGCACCAAAGCGCTCGCGCTAAAGGAATCATGGCTGTCCGGCGGCTGCCACGTTCTCGTGCCGTCCCTGTGGGTGTATGAAGTCGGTAACATCCTCGGTATCAAGCGGCCCACGGCAGCACGCCAGCTTCTTCAGAGTATGATCGACCTCGAACTGGAAGAACGGAAGCCGAATTCCTATTTTGACGGCATGTACCGGCTGATGAACAAGTATAAGGTCACGTTCTACGACGCGTCGTACCATGGGCTTGCGATTTCCATGGGTGGGACTTTCCTTACTGCGGATGCTGTCTATGCGAAGAAGACCGCGGCAGCAGGTCATATAGCTCTGCTACGGGATTGGCGGCCTTCCGAGTCCTGACGGCTCCCAACGAATCGGCCCATTGCATCTCCACTCCTGGTCGTCAAGAATAGCGGTATGGCAACCTCGCGTCGAAAGACGCTCTTCAAAGCGGCATTGGCTGGCTGGCTTGTTTTGGCTATCGGCGGTCTTGGGTTTTCTGGCGCGCAAAAGCCCGTTGGCCCAACCGCCGGCACGTGGCCGTCATTCCGGGGAAAGGAAGCAGCAGGCGTCGCTGACGGACAGAACCTGCCGGATACCTGGAATGCTCGATCCGGGCAAAACGTTCTCTGGTACACGCCGATCCCCGGACTGGCGCATTCCAGCCCGATCGTTTGGGGCGATCGTCTCTTTGTGACGAGCGCCGTCAGCAGCAATCCCAACGCGACCTTCCGACGGGGTCTGTATGGCGACGGAGACGCATCGGACGATCATTCGCGTCAGCGCTGGGTTGTCTACGCGCTCGACAAGCGGACCGGCAGGACGTTGTGGGAACGCGTCGCCTTCGAGGGCGCACCCCTCGACAAGAGACACGTGAAATCCACTTACGCCAGTTCGACGCCGGCCACGGATGGCCGCATCGTTGTGGCGTGGTTCGGATCGCAGGGAGTCTTCGCTTACGACCTCAACGGCAACTTGAAGTGGAAGGTCAATCTCGGCCGCATCGATGTCGGCGCTTATGATATTCCATCCTATGAATGGGGACCCGCGAGTTCGCCGATTCTCTGGAATGGCATGGTCCTTCTCCAATGCGATCAGCAGTCCGGGTCCTTCATCATCGCGTTGAATGCGGACTCCGGGGAAACCGTCTGGAAGACAGACCGCGATGAGCTTCCGTCGTGGGGGACGCCGACCGTCGCGGAGACGCCAGCGGGTCCCGTGCTTGTCGCTAACGCGTCAAATTTCATCCGCGGCTACGATCCCCGGAATGGAAAGGAATTGTGGAGGCTCGGCGGCAGTTCGAAGATCACGGCGCCCACGCCAGTCTTTGGCGAGGGACTATTCATTGTGGCCAGCGGACGTCAGCCCGAACGCCCAATCTTCGCAATCCGGCCTGAGGCGCGCGGCAACCTCACGCTTCGGGAAGGTGAGACCCGCAGCAAAGCCGTAGCCTGGAGCCGTACTCTACGCGGACCCTATATGCCAACGCCGCTGATCTATCGCGGTCTGCTCTATGTTCTGGATAACCACGGTATCTTCGATGCCTACAATGTGCGTAGCGGCGAGGAGGCCTACCGCCAGAGATTGCCGAACATCGGAAGCGGCTTCAGCGCGTCTCCCATAGCCGCCGATGGCAAGATCTACCTTTCCAGCGAAGACGGAGAGATCAGCGTCATCGCTGCCGGCACCCGATTCCGGCAAATCGCTGCGAACGACATGGGCGAGCCGCTGATGGCCACGCCCGCCCTTTCCGAAGGTGTTATGTATGTGCGGTCTTCAAAAAGCATCTTCGCAATTGGGAGAAGGAAATGACACCCCGAAGGGGTGAAGGAGATTAGCCAGGGGTAAGTCGCGAAGCGACGCAGCCCCTGGTCAACGGACATTCCTATCCTGGCACCCCCGAAAGGGGTGCCAGGGCTTGGTTCCGCCAACCCGGAGGTGGCTCGCTCGTGCTCGCGCACCTCCGGCTAATCTCCTTTCACCCCTTCGGGGTGGTTAGAGCTACTTTTGGCGCAGCATCACACGGAGATTTGGGGGTTCAAGGTCGGATCTCACGCGCAGGCCGTTCTGCAGGACGTTGGTATCGCCGGAAGTCACGGAACCCAGAGTGAAGGCGGACGGGATATCGCTGACCGAGAAACGATAGTCTCCCTCCGGCAGATAGAAGTGGAAGGCCCCGGACTGGGCGAGCGCACCCCATGCCAGCAGCCGATCGCCTTCCTTCCTGGTGAACTGCACGGAGACGCTTGTCCACGCGGCCGGCGCAGCGGATCCTTGCGAGTCGATCCATTCGACCCCGCCTTTTACGTGGACAAGGATCGGAATTGAAAACTCAATTCCGGTGACGTCCGTGTTCTCCACCACGATGCCATACATTGCTGCGGGGTTATCGGGAGAGGTCTCGAGATTGTAGATGCCTGGAGGAACGCCCGTAAATTCAAACGATCCGTCGGGCATCAGCGCGGTTTCACGCGCAGGTGCGTTCCGGCCTCCCGATGATGAAACAAGGACGACACCCTCTGAATTTGGGAATGCTCCGGTCGCAGCAAAACTCAAACGGCCGGTGAGCCGAACCCCGCGGGCAGGCCGCCGGGTGGATCCCAGCGTCAACTGGATCTCTCCAGACGACGGGTCGTCGACTTCCAGAGTCGATGTTGAAAGATCCCGCAAGCCCTGAGTGATCGACTTGAGAGCATAGCCAGAGGGAATCCCCAGCAGGGAGATCCGATAGCTGCCCACGGGGAGCGGAAGCTCGAACGTTCCATCATCCAGAATGGAAGCAACGACGTCGCCGCCGGAGATTCGCCTGGCTTGAATAGCGATAGGAGTCCCGCGCGACGTTCTGGGGACGATGCTCCCATCCTCAACCGAGGCGCGCCCTTTGATTGCTATGGAGGTAGGCAGACGAACGTCTATTCCCGCAAGATCCGTCTTCCCGACACTCAATCCTCCGGCCGCCCATCCCAGGGGCGTCGGCGTGAGCTGAAAGCGATACTCTCCTTCAGGAACACCCTTGAAGCTGAAAGATCCATCTGTTTCTATCGTGGTTATCGGCATGCACCCGGCTTTCGATCCTGTGAGAGCAATGGTCCGGATCGGAGATGACGGAGCCCCAACAAGTTGTCCATTCACCGAGGCACCGGCATTACAGTCCACGACGGGAAGTACGACATCTGTTCGGTCGGTTTCGCGCAGACTCAAGCTTATCGGAGTGGAGCCGAGCAGGGTTGATGTGAGGCGGTATTCTCCCGGCACAACGCCGAGAAACCGGAATTCGCCATCGCTGCCGACCCTGAACTGCACTGCATTCGCGGCCATGCCCCGAATTGTTTGAGAGGTAAGGGTGACTGTGGCGCTGGTCAGCCGCATGGTGGACGGAATAGCAAGGCGGCCCGAAACGGTCAAGCCCGCAGGACGCGCCATTGCAAAATCGATTCCTGAAAGTGTGGATCCTGCGCCCACCACGACAGCAGTCGCATGTTCAAGAGAAGTCGCATGCGGATAGTAATTGGGAAAGTCGATCAGCCCCGCGAAGATGTAGTAACGCCCTGGCGGAATATTCTCAAGGCGATAACGCCCGTCCTGTTCGGTCTGACTGATGCTGACAAATACGGGAGCATTCACCTGGTCTTCGCCTTCGACGACAGGCACTGCGGCAATTCGGACCCCCGCTGCCGGAGTGCCGTTCACCGAGAGGAGACGGCCTGTCACTGTCCCGGGTTGAACCTGGGCAGGTATCTGCGCCTGCAGAAGAAAAATGGCCGCAAACCAGAATGCTCTCATGATGCTCCCGATTGTTTCGGTTAGCCTACCACATCCATCTGGTCCTTCAGCGCTGTGCGGCCGGCCTGGACATTGGCTTTGATGTAGTTTGCCGATGCGACCGGCGCGCCGGCCTTGCGTCGCATCGCATGGAGTTGGCCCACATGAGTCAGCGCGTCCGCGAGAGGACCCTGTACGAGTTTCAGATCCATGCCTTCTTCCATGCTGGCGCCAGCGTCCAGATTCGCGTCCAGCTCGCCAAGCAGGGAATAAAATCGCGACACTTCCTGCTGCCAGTCCTGGGCTTCATGACGGATGCGCTCTTTCCCGGTCACCGTCGCGAGGGCGAAAGACAGCACATTGGTCATATGGAGAACAAGCTGGCCCGCAGTCATACCGCTGTCCGTCAGACGAACGTTCTCAAAACCGGCAGGCGTTTTTCGCAACGAATGGCTTGCACGATACGCGATCGTGGCCACAAGGTGGCGAAGGAGTCGCGTTGTATCGAAAGAAAGTGCGGAAATTCCCATGAGGGAAAAGTTTAGCAAAGCCGCACTTGTTGTGAATGTATGATGTGCGGCGTTCTTAAAGATTTCAAATATGCCCAGAATTCTGATTATCGACGATGAAAGAGAAATGCGGAGCCTGCTTCGAGAAGTGTTTCAGTCGAAGGGCTATGAAGTTGTTGAAGCTGCGAATGGCGAGGACGGTTTGAGGGTTTTTCAAAGCACGCCAGTCGATCTGGTGATGACAGACATCCTCATGCCGGAAAAAGAAGGCCTGTCCACTATCATGGAGCTGAAGAAAAAGAACCCCGAACTGAAGATCATCGCAATGTCCGGTGGGGCGGTCAAGTCTGCGAACTATCTGGAATTTGCGCGAAAGCTTGGTGCAGACAAAGTGCTCCAGAAGCCTTTCGATCTTCGTTCTGTGCTACAGGCTGTTAAGGACCTGCTGCTTTAGGCAATAGCCCTCATCGGAACGACCCGGGGTGTACCAGGATTTCGCGGTCAAACTGCGCCGCTTGATCGAGGGTGAGAATCCCGCGGAAGTGTGAACATACATAAGGTTTGAACATACAGAGGGTCCCCAGGTTTAAACGCCCAGTTGTTTGACGAGGCACTCGATCTTCTGGATATCGATCCTGGAGGGAGACGCGCCTAACCAGTCCGATGCGCGGGGCGAGATCTGCAGGTCATCCCATGACGTTGGCGTAATCGGGTTCGTCCCGAAGACCTCCTGAAAGTGGTCCGCAGGGATCAAGCTGACATACGTGGAAAAAGACGCGTTGGACTTGATCGCCGTGAGGACCGTTTTCAGAAAGGGTGCGCCATCCTTGAAGAAGAGAAGTTCAAGAGGTGTTGGACGCCCGAGGTGGCGGATAGCCGGGTAATCCACTTCCATACTGAAACGGAGGAGATTGCACGCTACGGGTTCTTGCAGATGCACATCCAACCTTCCGTTATCGGCCGCTCCAATTTTTGCGACGACTTCTACGGCGTCGAATCCTCGAGGCGGCGTCTCATCGCGGTGCAGCAGGTAAAAACCTTTGCCGAAAGGAGTATTGCTGCGCAGGCGAAAGTGTTTGTAGAGGTAATCGAAAATCAGCGGCACGCGTGTGACGGCCTGAACTTCGTCGATGGCCGCTGAAGCCACGTTGTCCATGCCGTAAACCACCTCGAGATTTCCTTCGCGCTCCAAACTCGCGATGTAGAACCGCTGCAGTGCATCCGTGCCGGCGTTGTACGACATCAGGACGGGTGCGACGATCCGGCGCTGTAAGGCTATCGGAATGTAGTTCTCATAGGGAAACGCGAGTACCGGAGGTGCGGACAAACCCGTGGGTTCAACCAGTCCCTCCGGAAGGACAACGGAGGGTTTAGCGGTGACCCTCCGCAGCATTTCAAGTCTTTCGAGGGGAGACTTGACCGTTGCCGCTTTCAGGATATCGGAAGCGAAGTAGGGTCCGGCCCACGGCCAACTGAACCACAGCGTCACAAAGCCAGCCGTCCACAAAATGGGAGCAATCTTTGAAATACGCCAGCGCGAGAGCAATACCGCACCGGCCAACAGAAACACAAAAACCAGAGGGCTATCGGATTGCGTGATATGTCCCAGATCGCTGCGGACAGTCACGCTCTTCAACTCAATGAGGGAACATGCCAGCAGGGGAAGAAACATGCCTTCGTCTTTAAGGTAGAGCGCGGCGCCTAAGCCGAAGAGCCCAATCACCGCGAGTCCCAGCGTGGGCCCCGCCGGAAGACCCCACGGCAAAGCCTGCGAGAATGTGAATCCTTGAATCGTTTCGAGGGCATAACGCTGGTAGTCGAAGAAGTGGTAGTTCGGTGAGGAGAGCGAAAACAAGAGGCTGAGATTCAGATTCGCTGCGATGTAGATGACAACGACAACACCCAGACACGTCGACACGCGCGTCCGCCAACCTCGCCGAATCGATAGCATTCCGGCGACGACAAAGGCGGTCATCACTCCATAGAGCCCGAGCTCGAAGGTCAGGAGTTGAGCGGCAAAGCAGGCGACGCCTGTGGCCGCAGACCACGCAACTATTTCCGTCACGGAACGCGAACCCTTTCGCACCGCCCGATAAAACAGAACCGCACAGAGCATCAAGGCCAGTGGCCGGAACGCCGTGGGCTCGGAGAACAGATTCAGCCCTGTTGCCGCTGTGTATATGAAGATGCACTTCTTCCAGCCGACAGAGTCCAGGAGCAGAAGGATTGAGGCGAACAAAATAACCGACGCCGAATAAAACGCCAGCATGACGAGCGGCAGGGAATCGATAGCAGACCATGGCGAGTGCAGCGCCGCCCCGGCGTAGGCGAGCACTTGCGATAAAGGTCCGTACGTGAAGTGAAAGTCGCGTCCGCTGACGGAATGCTGATGCAGCGTTTCCGGCAACGCAAGCACCCACGACGTATCGACACCGATGTCGGAGTTCTTCCCGATCCCTTCCGGTACGCGCATGATCGAGACAATCAGCCACAGCACGCTGAAAACGGCGATGGCGAGAGGTTTTGCTGCGCGGATCAGTCGAGAATAAGGCAATCCAGATCCTTGAATCGGGTGAAACCGGAATCAAAGCTGACCAGGCGCATGCCGGCGCTCAGGGCAAACGCCGCCAGGTAGGCATCGGTCCAGAAATCCCGCGAAGCCTTTGCTCCGTTGGGTAGCGATTTGAGTTGCGTTTCCAGCCCAGCAGGCCCGTCCTGGTAGTGAATGGATTCATCACCGAGCAATCGCTCACTGGCGGCCCACGCTCCCGCCGGCTGGAAAACAAAATTCCCCATGACTTGGCGGTTGCAGAGTAGCCGCAAGAATCCGAGGTGGGTAACCCTGCAGAGAGTTGGGCGATTGAGACTACTCCACGAGCTCAATGCCGAAGCGTGGTGTGGGTGTGCTTCAACGGAGAAGGCGAGCCACACATTAACGTCCAAGAGATCGGCGGTAGCGCTCAACGTCTTCTTCCTCCATGATCGCGGCAATCGTCCGATTGTTCATTTGCTTCATTAAAGGTCCTCCCTTGCCGCGCACCAGTGGGAAGGGACACGGCCGCGCTTCGGCGCTTGCTTTCGGTTTAGCAAGATAGGTGCTAAGGGCCGCCGTTACGAGCTCCTTGAGCTTTACACCTTCGATCGCCGCCCGAGCCTTCACCTGTTTGAACAGCGCATCAGGGATTTCGAGTGTTGTTTTCATAAAAGACATATTCCCATAAACCCAGCTTTCCTTTCAAGGCGGCCACAGAGACGCCCAGGATAGGAGATTTGAAATCGTTCCTCGCTCTTCCCCGTTTACTTCAGCTTTATTGCTCTCTGTCCCTCATTTCACGCGGGCACCGCTATAATCCCCGCCATGAATCGGCCGGATGGCGCACTCACGCGTCAGAATCAGCTCTCATTGGTGATCGCATGTTGTCTCCTGTTGGGCATTGCGGAGTACACCCTCTACCACGTCAATTTCCATCAGTTCTTTCAGGGCGACGCGGTCTTCTGGATGTACTACCGGTTTCGCAGCGTCTCAGAGTTTCTTCGGGGACTCGTGACGCTCGATGTGGCGCACTGGTATCGGCCGCTCTCGAATCGCACAATCCCGAGCCTGCTCTATCCGATTCTTGGATTGCGTCCTTACGGCTATCACCTGGTCTTCTTCGCGTGTTTCTTCATCACAACGTGCGCCGTATTTTTGTTCCTCAAGAGCCTGACGGGAAAGCTCGCGGCCGCATTTCTCGGAGCGTTCTACTTCAGCATCCATTCCATCGATATCTACACCACGTACGATTTCGCCTTCTCGCCGGAAGTGTTTTACGTCTTCTTCTATGTGTGTACGATTTGGTTTTTTGTCGAGGGAGCGCGCCGCGATTCGCGCGCGTGGCGCGCCGCATCCGTCGCGTGTTGTGTGTTAACACTGATGTCCAAGGAAGCGTCGGCGACCTTCCCCGCAATGCTTCTCGTTACGCATCTTCTTTTCATTGGCGGCGGATTTCTTCGCGCGCTGAAGGCAATCGCGATGCACGTCGGTGTTTGGATCGCCTACGTGATTTATATCGTGTGGTATCTCGGCGTGGGTGGCGGCGACTACATGCTGGTGGTACACACCAACGTCATCAACAACCTGGTCACCGGCATCTTCTATGCACTCAATTTGCGCCGCGATGGTTTGATGCCGGCGCGCGTCGCGCCGCACTTCGTCTTTATTTTCCTAGTGATCTTCGCTGTGGGCTTGCTGGCGGTGGCCGCGCGGCTCCTGTTCCTGCCGGAAAGAAAGTTCATTGTTTTCGGCGCGCTGTGGTTCGGCATTGGACTGGCGCCGATGCTCCTGCTGAACGGATTGGGTCCCTATTACGTTTTCCTCTCGCTCGTCGGTTTCGCGCTAATCGTGGGGACCAGTCTCAACTACCTCCATGAACGAATCGGCTCTTACTCGCACTGGGGGGCGCGTGTGGGAATAGCAGCCGTCCTTGTGATGTTCTGGGTTTCCTGCCACAGCGTCCTGGCTGCGGACACCGCCGGCGATATTGCGCTCGGTTTTGCTTCGCGATGGGCAAGAAATTCCGCAGCCGATATGCTTCTTGCGAAACCGCGATTGCAGCCCGGTACCAAGATCTACGTTCTCAACGACTCCATTTCCGACCTCTGGCGGTTTCACGGAATTGGCAATCTCTTCAAGCTCCTCTACCAGGACGACTCGATCACGACGGCCTATCGCAGCCTGGGCCAGGGCCCCAGGACGGAGACTGGCGAACTCGTCGTGATGAAGGCGGATGCCGAACATCTCATGGATGTGACGGCGGCGTTTGAGGCAGACCCCGGGAAATTTATCAATGGAGTCAGTGGAATCGATGTATCCCAATTCAAGTATGTTGCGCCGCCAGGTGTCCGTCTCCATGTCGAACCCACGGAAGTTGTCGCAGGCCGGGATTTCTACTGGCTCATAATCGATGGACTCGGCTCGGACGACTTGGTAGTGCAGTACACGCTGGATGACGGCCCCGTCGCCGAAGCTCGATTCCGGCTGAGTCCGGAAGGAAAGGTGAGCTTCTTCGTGGCCGACTTCACGCCGATCGGCGTGTTCCACTTCATTCGCTTCCGGGCCTTCGCTTCATCAGCCACGGAGTGGATAAGAGCCGACGCGAGCCTCCGCGTACTGCCGCCATTGTCGCGCCGTTGACTTGAGGGCATTGCTGCCACTAGAGTTACGTCCGACAAGGAGGCTCACGCCATGCGATCTGTTTTATTCCGAATAGCTTTGATTGCCGCTCTTTCGACAACCGCAGCTTTCGGCCAGGTCCGAATTCTTCAGACTAATTCCGGTGGAGATAACGTCCACCTCATCGATCCATCGACCAATAAGGTTGTCGGTGAAATCAAAGGCCTGCCGGCCAACCATGGCGCCATTGGCTCTCCTGACGGGACTCGGCTTTACATCAGCGTTGAAGGCAACAACACACTTGCCATCGTCGATGCGAAGACGCTCTCCATCATTAAGAGCATTCCCCTGAGCAATCGTCCGAACAATGTCACTGTTGCGAAGGACGGCAAGAAGATCTACGTCGCCATCGCCGCTCTTCCGGGTGCTGTCGAGGTGATCGACGCAACCACGCTCACCAGCATCAAGACGATTCCCACGAATGGCGCCGAGCACAACGTCTACATCACTCCTGATGGCAAGTACCTTGTCGCAGGTTCTGTGGGCGGGAAAAACGTCACTGTCATCGACACGAAGACAGACGAGAAGGTCTGGTCGCTCTTCAATCAGGGTGTTCGCCCGATAACGTTCGATACGAATCCTGACGGTTCCACGCGCAACATGTATGTCCAGCTTTCGGATTACCACGGCGTTGTCGTCGTGGACTTTGCGAACCATAAGGAGACGGCTCGCATTCCCTTGCCGGAAGTGCCTCCGGACCAGCGAAACAAGGGACAGATCAACAACGCTCCGACTCACGGCATCGGTGTCACTCCGGACAATAAGTTGCTTTTCGTGTGCAGCCGCCTGAACAGCCACGTCTATGTCTATACGATTCCCGAGATGAAGCTCATCGGGGACATCGAGGTGGGACACGATCCGGATTGGATCACGTTCACTCCCGACAGCAAGATGGCCTACATTGCCAGCGCCGGAACGGACAGCGTTTCCGTTGTCGATGTCGCGGCGAAGAAGCAGGTTGGATCGATCCCGGTGGGTAAGGCTCCGAAGCGGAATAACACCGCGATGCTCAAGTTGAAGTAGAAGATTTATTCGGTAAGTTCCAGAGTCATCTCGATCATCGTCCGGCGAAAGCCCAGGCGCCCGAAAAGCCGCTGAGCGCCTGCGTTTTGCTCTGCCGTCCACAGGATGACGCGGGGAGCGCCTTGCACCCGAAGCCATTCGCTGGCCGCTTCAACGAGGGCCTGGCCGATCCCTCTGTGTCTGTTCGCGTCGTCCACAACGACATCGTGAATGAAGCCCGCGGCTTCACGAAGCTCTTTCCAGGACTGCGGCTCGAGTCCAGCGTAGGCATACCCAACAACCAGGCCTGCACGCTCGGCGACGAGAACGACGGCGTCCTTGCTCTTTATCTGAGAACCCAGAAACCATGCATAGCCTTGCTCGGGATCCGCGCCCGGAGCCATGAACCGCTGCTGATCGAAGGCGAAATGTGCGCGCAACAGCGAGGCCCCAAGCCTGCCGAGCGAAGGAAGGTCTGTTTGAACAGCAGGCCTGATCTTTGTGTCGTCCATCAACGGGTTATAACTCAGACTCGTGCCACTCGCAAACGAACCTCTGTATGATTACCGTCATGGATCGAACTTTCCTGCTCATTGGATCGGTACTGGGTTTTCTCGGTGTCGCGTTTGGGGCTTTCGGCGCTCACGCTCTGAAGAGCCGGCTTTCCCCGGAGATGCTCGGCGTGTTTGAGACAGGCGTGCGCTATCAGATGTACCACGCATTTGCCGTGCTGATCGTCGCCGCCGCGATAGGGCACCTCGGCGGTGCCCGCCTGCTCGTAATAGCCGGCTGGTTCTTCGTCGCCGGCGTCATCTTGTTTTCGGGGAGTCTCTATGCGCTGGCACTCACCGGCACGGGAACGCTGGGGATCATCACGCCCGTTGGTGGTCTGCTTTTTCTGATCGGCTGGGCATGCCTCGCAGTTTTCGCAGCCACCAAATAGGGCGTGGTTCAAGTCTACGGCTTGTGGAAATCCAGCAGCTCCACTTCGAAGCTGAGAGTGGCGCCCGGCGGGATTGTTGGCGGTTGGCCGCGATCGCCGTACGCAACTGCGGACGGGCACACGACCTGCGACTTCTCGCCCTTCTTCATCTTCTGAAGCGCTTCTGTCCAGCACGGCACAACGCCGTTCAGCGGGATCTCTTCGGGCTTACCGCGCTTGATTGAGCTGTCGAAGACGGTACCGTCGATGAGCTTGCCCTCATAATGGACCTTGACCACGTCATCACCGGTAGGGCTCGCCCCGGCGCCTGCGGTGATCGTGCGGATGACGATCCCGGACGGGGTCTTCGTCGCGTCTTTTTCCTTCGCGACTTTGTCGGAGAACTCCTGCCCCTTCTTCTTCGCTTCATCGGCTCCGGAGGAGGCGCGCTTCTCGGCCAGTTCGTTCACCTTCGGACCATAGGCTTCGAGTTCGACTTGCGGTTTGGTGCCCGTGATGGCGTCGGTGAGGCCTGCTTTGACTACGGCCAGTTCTTCCGGCTTCAATGCGAACGGTTTGACATTCCTCCCTAGCAGGAGGCCGAGTGCGTACAGTGTTTTTTGATCCTCGGTCTCGAGCTTTGGCGTAGCGGAATCACCCGAGCCAGCACCCTTTGCGCAGGAGATCAGCGAGCCGAGACACATGGATAGAATTGCATAGCGAACAACGTTTTTGCTCATAGGGAAGTGAGCATAACCCGGCTCGGGAAAGCGCTTCGCTAAAATCTGATAAACAGCCGCGGAGCGTGGAATAATCCAGCGCGTGAATCGTTGCGCCTTTTTGACGAGCAGCTGCGAATGCGAGCCCGCGCGAGCGTGAGCGCAGAAGCGCGAAACCCTAGGCAATAGGGCGCAGCCATCAAGTAATTCCCCGCCACGCGCCGCGGTGCCTTCGGAAGTGCCCAGGCAATTGGGAGACACTAGCGGCCTGGCCGTGCCGCTAGCGCTCTTCCCGACTATTTGTACCGGTTCAAGCCAGTGCTTTTCCGTACAGCGCGAGCAAGCGGCTCCACGCTTTTTCAGCCAGGGGCTGGTTGTAGACTGTCGAATCCGGAGGGCACCAGCCATGCTGCGCGCCGGTGTACACCTCGATCTCCGCGGCTGCCCCGAGTGTCTGCTTCAGGACGTCCTTTTCGGTGGGCCGGGACTTGTCGTCCGGTTCTGAAATCGCGATGAGGAACTGCGCCTTGGTTTTCGCGGCCATGACATTGGGGCTGTCTGGCGCGTTGCCCACAAGACTGGCGCCGTGGAATGATGCGGCAGCTCCAACGCGATCTGGCACCGCGCCAGCGGTACGAAGTGCAATCGGACCGCCCATGCAATAACCCTGGGTACCGATCTTCCGATTCTTCGCAACCGACGCTTGCTGGTCCAGCCATCCGACGAACGCCTTCGCATCGGTCGTCTGTGTCGTCGCGGTCAGAGCGGTCATCAGCGGCACCAGTCCCGCGATCGGCGTGGCCGCTCCTTGTTCCGCCGTAGGAGCTTTCTTGACGCGGTAGAACGGGTTCACCACCAGCACGGAATAACCCGATTCCGCCAGGCGTTTTCCCATTGTCCGAAATGCCGGCCGCAGCCCGAAGATGTCCGGCCACACGAGGACGCCAGGCGCGGTGCCCGTTGCCGGATGCACGAAGTAGCAATCGGCAGTGCCGTCCGGTGTTTTCACGGTGACCTCCGATTCGGTCACCTTCACCGCGTTCGGGACTTGCGGCAACATCATCGCCACGCCCGCTCCTAACATCACGCCGAATTGCCGCCGGGTTATCTTGCCTTGGGCTTCGAACTCCAGTAGGTCTTTCTCAGAATGATCCTGATCGCACATGTTCCCTCCTTAATTTGATGCTATAGCGCGCGGTGCACCGTGCGCAGCCGCGACAATTCTATAACCAATTTGCCGCGCAACGGACGCCAGCATTGCAGCGAGAGCTATTGTGCCGTCTTGTCTTTGAAGTCCAACTCCCGCCCATCGGCGAAAATGATCTTGGTTCCTGGATCTCCGGTTCCGATATACGCGACCGGCGCGCCATTCCGGGCGGGACAAAGAATGATGGTGATTTCGTCGCCCGGTTTAACAGAGCGTTTTGTCCAGCCGGCCCGGCCCAGGATGGCTGGACTGTTTGTCTCGACGCCCCAATGCACGGTGTTGCCGTTCTTGTCTTTCACGTCCAGGTAGATTTGGGAGTGAGGGTTCGTCCACACAAACTCCGTCACGGTTCCTTTAATGGTGACTCGGGCTTGTTCGTCGTAGGCTGAATTCCCGTGGTGCGCGGATGCGGAGGTGCACAAGCAAAGAAGCGTCAAACCCACGGTTATCGATCCGAGCCTTTGTTTCATTATCTTCGTCATTTTTTTCATGTGGGTCATTCCTTGGTTTGCCGGGCCGCAGGCTCGCGAATTCTCCGGGCAAACTCCTCCTCTTCGGATGCCACGCAAAAAGATTCCGGAATTTCCACGCCCGGCCTCAACTTAATGAGGCGCGGCTCGGCGTTCCAGATTTTCGTGTAGGTCTTGGGGTCATCGATTGTCAGATTGAACTGGATGGTGTCGCGATCGACGCGACGATAACGCTCGGTCGTGCGCATCTGGTCGCTGTGCGGCTGTCCCTGTGCGCCAAGCCAGGTCTTGTCGTTAAATCCAATCGTTTCGACGACCAGCGTGTCTCCGTCCCATTTGCCGACGGAATATCCGTACCAGGTTGGATCCGGATCGTCCGGAAGTTTGCGACCGTCCATCCAGATGGGGCGGATCGTGTGCTGTCCTTCGAAAAACATCAGCATTCGTCCGGGAAGCTGGATGATCTCAAAGGGCCAAATCTGGAACAGGATCCGAGGGAAGCCCGTCGGGTCGCATTTCAGGATCGGGTCGTTTCCGCCAGGCGCGGCTTTGGGCCCGTAGCCAGGCTTGTTGGCGTCATACTTTGCCTGTCCCCACGCCGTCAGCTGGGGAAAGTTGTCGCCGGGACCTTGTCCGCCGCCACCCGGCGCAAATTGCCATACTCCGGCCAGGTCGTGCGCGCCGGAAGGAATCGCTGCGGTATTGCCCTGAGCCGTTGTTCGCGATGGGGCAACTTGAGGCATCACCAACGGCGGGAACATCAACGCCGGGACTAGAACCGCCGAGCAAACGAACAGGTTGCGCATTTCAGATCCTCGTAACTGTCGGATATCACGTCTGGGCGCGAGACTACCATGAGCCTCGCTCATCGACAAAGCCGTTACAAGTCCGACAGGCAGACTTAGGTTTCTAGCCAAACGCACCGCTCTGGTTTACAGTTTCCGGCAAACGGCCGACTATGAACGATCGCGAAGCACGTCCTGACGATGCCACTTCGCAGACGACCGCAACCGAAAGCGCGCCAGGGCAAGTTTCATCCGGCTGCTATCCGTTCCATCGCAGCCGGTCCCGGGGCTGTTAGACTTTAGCGTCCGCGTTGGGATGGAATGACAAACCACTTTAAATGCCCCTGAACTTCACGATCGAAAAAACGGCCACGGGTTCGAAAGCGCGCGCGGGCACATTTCAAACGCCGCACGGCGAGGTGCAGACTCCCGTTTTCATGCCGGTAGGCACCCAGGCGACGGTGAAGGCTCAGTCTGTGGAGTCTCTCAAAGTGGCGGGGTCGCGCATGCTGCTGGCCAACACGTACCATCTTCTCCTTCGCCCCGGGCCTGAAGTCTTCAAAAAGTTTGGAGGAATCCATCGATTCATGAACTGGGATGGCCCGGTGCTCACAGACTCGGGAGGTTTTCAGATTTTTTCTCTTCCACACGCGTGCGCGATGAATGAAGAAGGCGCTCGATTCAAGAGCTACGTCGATGGAAAGAGTTATCTCCTGTCGCCGGAGTCCAGCATTGAGATGCAGAAGGCGATCGGCAGCGACATCATGATGGTGCTGGACCACTGTATCCCATCCACCGCGCTTCACGCGGAGGCCGAGACCGCGATGCAGCTCACGCATCGCTGGGCCGAGCGCTCACTTCGAGCACGGGGTGAGTCGGCACAGGCGCTCTTCGGCATCGTGCAAGGCGCGTGTCATCACGACCTCCGCGAGCAGAGCGCGCTATTTCTAAGTGAACTCCCATTCGACGGTCTGGCTATCGGCGGTTTGGCGGTTGGCGAGACCCATTCGGAACGCTACGCTTTGACCGGACGCGTGACCGATTACCTGCCGGTCCATTTACCTCGCTATCTGATGGGCGTGGGCACGCCGATCGATCTGCTGGAATCCGTCCATCGCGGTATTGATATGTTCGACTGCATCATCCCCTCCCAACTCGCGCAGCGCGGAGTCGTTTTCACCTCTCAGGGGAAACTTCAACTCCGCCGTTCCGTGTATAAGCTTTCGGAGGGGCCTGTCGACACCCATTGCGGTTGTCAGGCTTGCCGGGACTACTCGCGTGCCTACCTGCACCATCTCATCAAGACCGAAGAGGTTCTCGGCTGGCATCTCCTGACCGTCCACAATCTGACGTTCTTCCATCGACTGATGAGGGAGATGCGAGGGGCCATATTGCGAAATGACTTTCTCGCGTTCTACGAACGGCAACGAAGGGAACTGGTGCGCACCGACGAAGAACACCCGAGCCGTCCGATGAAACAAAGACGCCGGACTGCCCCTGAAGCACGGCTGGGCGATTATGAGGTGTATACCTCGCAGCACGGTTTTTCCAGCGTTCGGCAGATCAGTTCGGGTGAAGTTATGCATTCGGTGAACCGGCCGAGTGATGAGGCCAGCAAACTTTACGTGGAGCAGTCGTGCCTCGGATCTCGATTGACTGGCCCTTCAGTGTTCACAGACGAATTGGTGATCTGGGACGTTGGTTTGGGCGCGGGCTCCAATGTGATGGCGGCTCTGCACTGCTTTGAATCGCAATGGAAAGACCGAAAGAACGCCGTTTACCCGCTTCGTCCGATGCGGCTGCTGAGCTTTGAATGCGATCTGGATTCGCTCAAACTCGCCGTAAAGGATCCGCAGCGGTTCCCGCACCTCCGACACGGCGCTCCCCATGAGCTTTTGAAAAGCGGTACGTGGAATCACGCTTCCGGCCTGCTTCGCTGGGAATTGGTGGAGGGCGATTTTCTGGAGCGACTCGATGCGGCGAAACCGCCGGACCTGATTTTCTACGACCCATTCTCTTATAAAACGGATGCCGCGTTATGGACGTCCGCAGTCTTCTCGCGCATTTTCGAGAAGACGTCGATCAAGCCGGCGGAACTCTACACCTACTCGTCCTCCACGGCAGTACGAGTGGCATTATTGACGGCTGGCTTCTATGTCGCCGAAGGCGTCGGAATGGGACCGAAGTCGAGCACCACCGTCGCTTTCACATGCGCTACCGGAGCGGCACAACATCCGCTGACTCCGGCACTCCTCGGCAAGGATTGGCTTACACGTTGGAGCCGTAGTCATTCAAAGCATCCCGCCGGCCTTTCAAAGGAAGAGATACCGGCGTTCGAAGAACGCATCCAAACTCATCCGCAATTCACATAGCTCGTCGACGATTCACCACAATACGGGGACGTTCACGAAACTCGTCCTCACAGCTACCCCTCGCGCGGCCTTTGTAGCCGGGGAACTCCGACCCGAACAGTGAGCGGAGTCAGAGGCGGAATCCACACCAGCCTCATCTGTTATTTTTCTACACTCCATGCTCGTTCATCTGTTATGTTTCTACACACGAATCAGGCGTCTCGACTTTCGGAGGTGCTCTCATGCGCAGGTCGCTTATCGCGTTAGTATTGCTACTGACTCCTCAAATCCCGACTCGAGGTCAACAACCGGCCACTGGAGGAAGCGCGTCGGTGGAAGGTGTCGTGACGCGAGCAGGAACAGGCGAGTTACTGGCTGGCGCGCTCGTGACCTTGAGCAGGGTGATGACTTCGGCGTCCTCCGGCGTAACCAGTCCGGTCCTGTCGGGAGCTATCGGCGGATTGCCTCCAGGCTCCTCCATCGTTTCCGTCTTTGCAGACACACCACCTTCGATTCCCTCGGTCACAACAGACACGGACGGAAGGTTCGTCTTCGAGAACCTGGATGCGGGCCTGTATAGCCTTCAGGTTCTCCGCGATGGATATGCGCGGCAGAGCTACGGTCAGCGCGTTGCGGGCGGCCCCTCGACGGCGATCCGGCTCGTAGCGGGGCAGTCGATGAAGAATGTTGCGATCGCCCTGGTCCCGGCCGGCAATGTCGCGGGCGTCATCCGTGGTGCTGACGGACGACCACAGGCTGGAGTGCCCATTCAGCTTCTGCGCGCTACTTACAACGCGAGTGGCCAAAGAGCATTCCATGTGGAAGGATCGGCCAGAACCAACGACCGTGGCGAATATCGTTTGTACTGGCTAACGCCCGGACGGTACTACCTCAGCGCTGGCACGGCGCCGGGGCCGAACAAGGGCAGTTCCACCAGCGCAGGCAATCCCAACGAGGTCCCGGATCGAAGTTTCGCGTTGACGTACTATCCCGGAGTTCGGGACGCCCGCGCCGCCGGATTAATCGACGTCAATGCCGGAGCAGAGCTCGACGGGATCGATTTCATCGTGCCGGTTCAGCAACTTCTTCGGATCCGGGGCCGCGTCACGGATTCGAGCACAGGACAGCCACCGCCTGCCGTGGGCTTATCGCTCGCCTACAGGACGCTCGCGGGCAACAGCGGCGCTTTCAGCGCAGGCGAGAAGTACAACGCGAAGACAGGGGAGTTCGAGTTGCGCAATGTCCCGCCGGGATCGTATCTCGTCCAGGCCCTTGCTTTGGATCAGCCTGCGTCAAAGGATGGGGCGGATGGCCAAGCGCTAGTGCGGATCGCGGCTCTTGCCACGCGTCCCAATGCTCGAGTTCCGATCGAGGTATCCAACGCCGACGTCGATGGGGTCCTGCTGACGTTGACGGCGGGTGTCGCCGTGCCTGGACGAATCACCGTCGATGGCATGCCCGTGTCCACGATCCCTGGTTGGGATCGCATCCGCGTGCAGTTGAAACCGGCCCTGGAGAGCGCGTTCGGGCCGGGCATGCAGCCCGCAGCCCCGATCCCTCAGGCTCCCCGCGCGGACGGCGGCTTCACGATTGCTGGAGTTTCTCCGGGAGAATTTCTTGTCGGCCCGATAACAGGTTTACCCTCGGGTTTCTCTATCAAAGAGGCGCGCTTTGGTCAGGCCGACGTGCTGAACCAACCGCTAAGGTTCCCCGGTGTTCCAGGCTCCGGTCTCGAGATCGTGTTGAGTTCCAGGGCAAGTCAACTGGACGGAACCGTATTGGACGCTCGGTCCAGCCCAGCCGCTGGTGCTCGACTGGTTCTCGTCCCCGATCTGCAGCGGAACCGGACGGACCTCTACAAGACAGCGTTGAGTGATTCGAGCGGTAGGTTCGTGTTTCGGAGTGTTCCTCCGGGCGACTACCGCGTCTTTGGGTGGGAAGCGCTCGAATCCTACGCCTACTTCGATCAGGACCTGCTACGGCGCGTAGATTCGCAGTCCGTGGCGGTCCGCATTTCGGAATCGGCGGCAAGCAGCGTCACCGTAAGCATGATTCCGGCAAATCCGTAGATGAGCGGCTGCGCATGAGTGGAGCGAATGTGAGCCCGACGGGGCGAAACCATCAAGTAATGCAAACCCGCGCGAAGCGTGAGCGCGGTAGCGCGAAACCGCAAGCACAGGGCGCAGCGATCAAGAAAAGAGAGACCTTATGAAAAATGCCATTCTCATTGCCCTCGCCGTCGTTGCTTCGCTCATCGTCAAGTCGACCGATTCATCGGCCCAGCGATCTCTGCCCGGCGACCTGGCGCCCAGGATCGAGGTGACTTTCGTGCTGGACACTACGTCCTCCATGGTGAGTCTGATTGAAGGCGCAAAGCAGAAGATCTGGACGATCGCACGCCAAATGGTCGGCGGCAGACCTACACCGGCGATCAAGCTGGGCCTCATCGGGTATCGGGACCGCGGCGATGAATACGTCACCAGAACGTTTGATCTGACGAATGATCTCGACGCGATTTATGGCCATCTGATCGAGTTCCGGGCTGTCGGCGGTGGCGATATTCCCGAGAGCGTCAACCAGGCGCTGGATGAAGCGGTGACGAAGCTTTCATGGAGCAAGGACGCAAACACGCTGAGAATCATTTTCCTGGTGGGCGACGCGCCGCCCCATATGGACTATCCCGACGATAAGAAGTATCCCGAAATCATCGAGCTCGCTGCCAAAGCCGGCATCATCATCAACACGATTCAGTGCGGAGCCATCGCCCAGACAACCGCGGTCTGGCAGGATATCGCGGCGAAGGCGGCTGGAGCCTACGTGCAGATCGATCAGTCCGGTGGTATGACCGGCATTGCCACTCCTGTCGATTCCGAGTTGTCCCGGCTGAGCACAGAACTGTCTCGCACCGTTGTTCCTTACGGGAAGGCGTCGACGCAGACCGAAGTCCGAAGCAAGATGGCAGCGGCGGAGCGGGCCGACGTCGATCGAGTGGTGTATTTGAATGTTGATCGAGCTGAATTCGGCGCCAAGGTTGTCGTTACCGGAGACGGCGAGCTGATCTGGGATGTGGTGAATCACAAGGTGAAGCTGGAGGAGATCCCCGACTCCGATTTACCCGTGCTGCTGAAGGAGATGACGATCGAGCAGCGGACCCGATTTGTAAGCGAGCAGTTCACCAAACGAAAAGAGCTTCAGATGAAAGTCGATGAACTGGCGGCGCAACGCAACGTCCATATCAAAGCCGCAATGGATAAGCTTGGCGAAAGCAGCCGGGATAGTTTCGATGCCAGGGTTGCCGAAATTATCCAGGCTCAGGCTCGCAGGGCGGGGATCGACTACGATGTCTCGAGTCCTGCGGCCCCAAAGAAGTAGCGCCTCGCCCACAAGATGTCCGGCAAACGGCGGGGTAGCCCGTTATTCATCGCGTGATGTTTTGCGGCGGGCGGGATGTCCGCGAGGCCATCCGGCGCGGGAACCTACGAAGCCGCTCGCCTAACGTCCATGTCGAGACTCTCCGCAAACTCCCGAAGGAGTCGATTGAAAGTTGCAGAATCATCCCAGAACGGCGCGTGGCCTGCATTTTCGATCATTTCAATTCGGGCGTGAGCGATGCCCGCTTTGTGCTGATCGACCGCTGCAGGTCTAACAACGGCGTCAAGAACGCCCTGCGTAATCAATACGGGTTTTTTGATTCTCGGCAGGAGGTCATCGTTATCGAATGAGCGGGAGAACAAGGCCTGCCGGACATAGGGAGGGACGGAAACGTTGTATCCTAACATCAGAGACAAATCCTCTGTGGAGATCTCCCGGGCGAAGCACAGTCGCAGCAGCGATTCCAGGCTCTGGACACTCTCCTCGGCATCTCTTGAAAAGAAACCGGGCACGAGGTTGAGGAACTCGGGAGTGATAACCGACAGAGCCTCGTCGCTGCCTAGTTTAGTGATCCCTCCGACAAAGACCAGTCCGCCGACACCACTGTCTCCGTAATGCCGGATGTAGTCGAGGATCACGATCGGGCCATAGGACCAGCCGCAGAGGATCGGATTGGCCAGGTCGAGAGCGTGAATGGCCCCATGGATATCGTCGGCCCACAGGTTGGAGTCCGAGTAGCCTTCTTGAGGTTTATCGGACAGACCATGTCCCCGGAGATCCATTGCAACGAGGCGGTAGTCTTCACTCAACTCAGAATGAAGTTGTCGACTCCACGCTCGCCCAGACTGTGAAAAGCCGTGAATGAAGATTATGGGCCGCCCGTTCGGGTTACCCGTCTCCATCAAATGGAGTTGAATGCCGCCGCCACCGATGATTCTATGGTTCTTCATCACGTTCCTCCGATTCTGAAAACTGGCAGCTTAGTTAGGTTTAGGTTTTTTGTACCCTCGATTCGAACCCACACACAAGAAAAAATTGGCGTGCATCCGGGAAATTGTCGCCGAGTATAAACTGCGGAACTGAGCCGAAGGTGATACGGGATTACAACGCATCCCTTCCATCGATAGTTTGATGGTTTTTGCTAAGCGGATCTATGGCGAACCTGAACCTTCTGTTCGGGGTCATAGCGTCGAATCGGTAGCGCTGTTTTCCCGAGCAATCGATCGGTTTCCCGTTTGACGACGTGGTAGCACTCACACGTAGCGGCTTCCAGACCCTCGCGATCGAGAATCACAATGTGGCCACGGGAGTAGTGGATAAGCCCCGCGTCCTGCAGATGGCCTGCGGCTAGCGTCACGCTTTCGCGGCGTCTTCCCAGCATGTTGGAGATGAATTCCTGTGTCATCCGCAACTCTTTGGATTTCGTATGATCGTGGCTCGACAGGAGCCAGCGGCAGAGACGCTTTTCGATGGTGTGAAGCCGGTTGCAGACGGCAGTCTGTGAGACTTGTGTCAGAAGTGCCTGAATGTGGCGAAGGAGCAATTGCTGGAAGGAACCGCCTCTCGCGAACTCTTCCCTGAAGATGTTTGCCGGCAACCTGAAGGCACCGCCTGCAATTTGGACCACCGACCGGCTGGGAGTCGTGTCACCTCCGAGCACTACCGTAATGCCGAAGACTCCATCGCTTCCCGTCATTCCCGTTTCCGCGACGGCGCCCTCCTGTGTGGTGTAGAGCGAGCAGATAACCGCTGTCGTTGGAAAGTAGACATGATCGAGGAGTTCGCCTGCCTCGCAGACCACCTGGCCCGCTGAAAAACGGATCGGCTGCAGATGCGGCCCCAGGCGTTGGCAGTCAATGGTGGGAAGGGAATCAAGGAGGCGGTTCTCAGAAGGAGAACAGCGTTCAGCGAATCCAGCCATTGGCAGTGGCCCTCCTGTTCGAGAGGTTTCCGATCGTTGATTCAGCCGCTACTCAACCGCTACTGGGCGTCGAGCGCCGATTATATGTTAGACGCCGCACAGACGTCGCGATGTGTTTCTGGCTACCCTCCTCACACCATTAACAGTTTGGTTCCTTTTATGAACGCGCTCAAACCAAGGGAGAAGAATTTATGGCTTCGGCATTGATCATTCCAGGAGTCCAAGTTCGTGCTCTGTTCGAACCCTCGCCAGTGCTGCCGGGCGCCACCGGGATTCTCGGCGTGGTCGGCGTCGTGGACAAAGGTCCTCTGGAGCCTACCCAGGTGGGGAACTTCGGCGAGTTCCTGGAAGTCTTCGGCGAGGCCAGCCGTTACAGCATGCCGGAGGTGCGCAATGCCTTTGCGAACGGCGTCTCCCGCGTGGTCGTCGCTCGAACTGCTCCGGGCAGAGGCCAAAAGGCATCGATGGAACTGACCGACGACGATGGTGAGAAAGTAGCCGTCCTCGAAGCCCGCGCTGAAGGCGCTTGGGGCAACCGGCTCTCTGTCCGCGTGCAGCAGGTCCGGTCTCTTTCCGGTCAGGGAGTGAAGTTCGTGAAACTCGAGGTTCTGAGTGATGGCACGGTCGTCGAAACTTTCGACAATCTCGTATCGGATGAAACGAGCCCCAACTATTTCTTCGACGTGATCAACAGTCGCTCGCGCGTTCTCGTGGCGGTCGATCCGCTATTCCTGAAGGGTCTTCCGAGAGCGGCGGCAGCCACGGAGCTCGCGGACTCGGAGTCCCGCGCCGCTTTCGCCAACCTGACGGCGGGCAATACGGACGTCGTGCACGCTGAAGCGAAACGCGCCGGCCGATCCGGCAATCAGACCTCGGTGCGCGTGACCGACGGAAAGGCGGGCCTGGTTCTCACGGGTGCAAATAACGCCGCAAGCGTCGACATTCGAGCGCGTGCTGCCGGCAGCACCGGGACAGACATCCGCGTCAGCGTTACTCCGGCCGGCCCGGACAGTATCAATATCGTTGTGACACCCGGACAGGGTGCGCCGCGCACCCATGGCCCTTTCAAGACGGTGGATGAACTGGTAACTGACTTCCAGAACGATCCCGACGTCGAAGCCGTGGCAAACGGCTCGGCCCTGCCGGCGACGATGCAGGCCACGGCATTGAAGCGCCGCGTCGATGTGTCCGTCATTACCGAAGGGCGCGATACAGCGCTTTATGAGAGATTGGAGACCGTGGCCGATATCGTGGCCATCAGCGATCCCGTCGCTGCGTTTACCGCTGTCAATAACGCCACGCAATTGCCCGATGCGAACGACGGACTCAGTTTCACCGGTGGCCGGAACAAGGGCGCCGCGCTCGCTCTGCCCGGAGATGCCAGCGACGATCCACTTCTTGAACTGGTCCCGGTACCAGGTGTCCGCGGCAAGCTTTCGGTCACCATCGACCGCGGAACGTCTTCCATCGACAACAGCACTGCCGTCGCGAATCTGAATGTATTCGTCGACGCGGAGCTCAGCGAGACGTTCACGAATGTCACGATGGATCCGGATGACGAAAACTACCTCCCCGAGGTCCTGCATTCGTCCGGGCTCATCAGAGCGTTCGATCTGATTGCGCGCAGCAAGACGACGTCGCTGCCGGCAAACATGGTTCGATCCAGGACGCTGACTGGCGGCGTTTCGCCGTTGCCGGACGATTATCAGGACGCCCTGGACCGGCTGGAATCCGAGGAAAGTGTCGACCTGGTGATCGCTTCCGCTGGCAGCCAGTTGAACGACGCAGGGATTCGCACGGTGCAGCAGGCCGTTGTGGCGCATTGCACGAAGATGGCTGACATCGCGCGGAATCGCATTGGCATCGGTTCGGTGACCGCAGCGGAGAACAACAACGTCAACGCGATGCTCGACCACGCCAACGATGTGCGCAGCGACCACTTTATTCTCACGGCTCCGGCCGGCACGGAAGGCGCTATGGCCGGTCTTCTGGGACTGCAGGACTTTTTCCAGTCACCGACCTTCAAGACCATCGCCGCTCCCGGCGTTGCACCGGGCACCTATACGGATTCGCAGCTCGAAAAGTTGATTCAGGGCAATGTGGCCGTCATCAACTCGAGGCGGAATCTCGGCAATATCGTTGTTAAAGGCCTGCTTACCAGCGGCCGGCAGATCAATGTGCAGCGCACCGCCAATAAATCCGTGCGCGAGGTGAAGGCCATTTCCGACAAATACATCGGACTCCTAAACAACGAAGGTACACGCAACGCATTGCTCCAGCAGATTACCGCGATGTTTCTTCAGATGGAGCGCGACGGCGCGATCGTCCCCAGCGTTGACGGCAAGGATCCGGCTTTCGCCGTCAACGTGTATTCGACCGAAGCGGACTTCGCCAACGGCATCGTTCGGATCGACGTCGCCGTTCGCCCCGTCCGGGCCATCGATTACATCTATGCAACGATCCTGGTGAAAAACTGAAGGCCCACTGAAAAAAGGAACGCCGTTACGAAAGGAAGTTGAATCATGCCTCAAGTGTTCACAGCTTTTAAGTCGGAAGTGAAAGTGAATGAGGAGACGCTCGAGGGGCTGCAGTCCATCGAATACAGTACGGTGAAGAACCGGCAGCAAATCGGCGCCATCGGGACGGACGAACGCATCGCCGTCTATTTCGGGCTCAAAATCGTTACAGGCAAGCTCCGCGTCGCTTCCATCAATAAGACTCTGGACGGTTTCCTTCAGGGAAATACAGAGTTCTCCATCAGCGCCACGTTGAAGCACGGCGATGCCTCCCGCAAGGTGACATTCGACGCATGCTTCCTTGAAGACAAGGAGTTCTCGATGGTGACGGAAGGGCACGCTGAAACCATATATTCCTTCTCCGCCACGCGCGTCAGGGAAGAAGACTAGTTGACGAACCCGGAGCCGCCCGTGCAAGCAATCGTTGTGGCATCGAACCTGTCCGTCCAACTCGGGGAATCTGCATGGCCCTTCCAACTCAACCTCCGCGAGGGCTCTGCCTCCATTGGGCTCGCTGGGTGTGTGTACGAGGTGCGTCCGCTGACCTGGCGCGAAAAACTGCGCCTCGCGCGATTCGCCCATTTAGGCGAACCTTTCGTCGAGGCCCGGTTTATGGAGGCCTCTGTCGTTGGCCCAAAAAGCCTGGCGGCGACGGAGACTACACATGCGGTGCTTCTTGCGTTGGCGATGTGGATCAATCTTCCGTCGGAGCAGCGCCCCGGACTGCCGTTGGATCAGCACCGGCTCGCGACTGTTACCGTTGAATTGTGCAGGTCTCTTGGCACGGGACCATTGGCCATTGGCGATCTAACGGCGGGAGAAGTCGAAATGCTCTGGAAGAGTTTGCAGCAGGGGCCAGGCGGCGAGGCTCTCGATAAAAACACTTCGGAGCAGACTTACGACACAAAGATCATGATCGTCCCCGATCAAACCCAGTCCGACGCCGAACCGCGGCCCCATTCCTCATCGCCAGCCTCGCGGCGGCCTGAAGACCTTGCGGGCCGGGATTCGGCGCAGCCTGCGATTCGACCGGTCTTGACAGGAATCACGGATGGGAGGCCCGCTGCACTCCGGGTTCCTGACGCAGTTCGCCCTTCCGCCGACGATATTCCTCACCCTGCGTCCGCAGTTGCGGGCCCTCGAGAAAATGACACAGAACGGAGAGCCGCACTCAAGCGGGACATGACAACCCGTTTCCGCGTTTCATTCGATCAGCCCACAGCAAAATCGCCGGACAACACGCCGGCTCCAGCGTTGGATCTGGTGGAGAGAGCCGATAGTCCGAAAACATCGGCGGAGATGGAAGTGTATTCAAATCTCCAGACACCTGCTTCCCCCACTTTGCGACGGAGCGTACCTGGCGACAAACATTGGGAATCGCATCAATCCGAGATCCGCCAGTCTCGACCGGAGACGGAGGTGGATTCGATTCTCGACGAGTTCTGTGAACGCCTTGCCGAGGCTGCCGCCGACCTCGGAATCACAGAAGAGGTTTAACCCTGATGCCGGTGCCGATGATCGACGACATGGAGCTGAAGGCCGTGCAGCACATCCGGCAGGAGACGTCTTCCGGATTTGCACAACAGCGGATCGTGGGTCTGGAGGGAACCCTTCAGCAGAAGGTGGGACGCCGGTCGCATCGAGTGGAGCTGCAGGGATTTCTGCTGCCAGCTACAGCTAAGGAGGATCTCGGGAAGCTGCAGGACAAAGCGTCCAAGGGAGGAGAGGTCACTTTTACGGCCGACATTACGACCGCACTCAAGATCGACAAGATGGTCGTCGAACAGTTTGGCGCGGAACAACGCATCGGGCCGCAAGGCCAGATCTCCTACGAGATCGTTCTCGTCGAAAGCCCACCGCTTCCGCCGCCTGCCGAGGTCAGCGCATTCGGTGGGTTGGGAGACTTCGGCCTGGGAGACATGGGGTTCGATGCGGGGGCGCTCGGCGACGTGCTTTCGGGGATTCAAGATCAGGCAGGCGCGATTATGGGCGCTGTGGATTCAGCGATCGATGCTGTCGGACAGCTCTCGGCGCTGGCGAATCTGGCCGACCTGGCGAAGATCGGCAACCCGCTTAAACCGCTGACGGAGAAAGTCGGCGAACTCGGAAATCTGAAGGGGCCCGTCAGCGGTCTGACCACGGCCCTTGGAGATATCCAACCGTGACGTTACTGATTCCTTCATATTCGGTACAAATCGGTTCGCAACTGTGGAAGGAACAGGCGCTGCAGGTTCAGTTGACCCTGGCGGCAGCGCCGCTGATCGATGTCATGACCGTAAGGTTCCCGGCAGCGGCACCCCTCGATGCAGACATCGGAGATGACGTCCAACTGACATTGAACAGTGGCGAAACCGAAGAGAAAGTGTTCACAGGCGTTGTGCAGGCGATCCGGCGGGGCTTTTCCAGCATCGATGTCAAGGCGATCAACGCCGGCGGCCTGCTCTCGCAATACTGTCCCGCGGTCACCTACGAGAACGTCACCACGGCAACTGTCGTGCGGAATCTCTGCTCGGACGCAGACATGTCAACTGGCTCGCTGGAGACGGGATCGGAACTCCCCTTTTATGTTGCGGACCCGGCCCGCACCGCCTGGCAGCACATCCATCGCATCTGTGCATGGAGTGGAGCCCTCGTGAGCGTGTCGGCCGAAAACGAGGTGCAGTCCGCAGTCGTCAACGCGACGCAGGCCGATATTGCCCTTCGGTATGGAAGGGAAGTCCTCGATCTTGGACGTATCCGGAACGCCGCGCGGATCGAGACCTTTGTAGTGGCCGGAGAGAGCGGCGTCGGTTCGGTGTCGTCACCCGATGCCCATCGCCCGGTGACGGACTTTTTCGCCGGTAACCGCCCGGACCGTCCATCGCCAACAGTCACCTGGACTTGGGCGCCCGCACTGCGGACCACATCGTCTGCCGCCACGGCCGGAGCCGCGCGAAAACGAAACTATACGGCCGCCGCGGATCGAGGCGTGTTCACGGCGTTTCTTCAGCCGAAGCTGCGGCCCGGTATTGTGCTGGAGATGCAGGACCTGCCGTCGGGGTTGACGGATGGGCCGGTGTGGATCCATTCCGTACGGCACACGTTGTCATCGCAAGGCGCGCTGACACGAGCAGAGTATTTCAAGGGAGGGGACAGCTTCGACCCGCTGGCTCTGCTCGGTTCGCTGGCCGGTGCGATTGGAGGACTTCTCTGATGCAGCGGGCAGTCGAAACCATCCGAAACATAGCCCGGCACGAAGTTGAGCAGCGCTGGACTTCGACCCTGGGCCTCGTCAAGTCGGTTCAGGGTACGAATGGCGGTGAGCACTATTCGTGCACGGTCGAGCTCCGCGAAACCGGCATCGTTCTGCCGGAGGTGCCGATAGCCACAGGAATGATCGGGTCGGTGTCTTTGCCGCGGGAGAACGATCTGGTGCTGGTGTTGTTTACCGGCGGCGACCTGCACGGCGCCGTTGTGGTCGGCCGCATTTACAACGAGGAAGTGAAGCCGCCGAAACACGGAGCGGGGGAGTGTGTTGTCGTGCTTCCCGGCGATGAAGAATCGGAGGACAAACGTCTCGAGCTGCGCGTGAAGACTCCGGGAGATGGGTCGCGCAGCATCACGCTGACGCTGCCCGGTTCCATCAAGGTAGCGTTGACGATCGATGACGAAGGCATTCAACTGCAGGCGCAGGACGCTCAATTCACTCTGAAACAAACCGGCAGCTCGGATGGCAAGGCGGAATTGAAAGTCGGGGATTGCAAAGTAACGATGGAGCAAAGCGGAGACGTCACCATCGAAGCGTCAGGCACCCTGAAACTCAAGGCGACCAAGATCGAACTTTCCGGCGATGCTTCAATCAAGATCGCCGGCCAGACGGTGGATTTGAACTAATGATGTGTTAGGGGTTCGCGTGTCCCCTTCTTCGAGGGCGACTGCGGCCGCGCCTCTAAAGTAGTGGTGTTCGTGATTATGGTGATGTATTCGGGCGGGCGTCCCCTCCTCTTGAGGAGGGGTGGCGAACGTAGTGAGCCGGGGTGGTCAGGGCTTGAATCAAATTTTCGGCCTGCCTGACCACCCCGGCCTTCGGCCACCCCTCCTCAAGAGGAGGGGACGCCCGCCCGAATACATCACCATAATCACGAACCAGTACTAACTGAGGATGGGCACCCGGCACTGCGAGAGGAGCACGATGGGACAGCCGGCGGTAAAACAAGGAGATCAGGTGATCGCGACAGACACGCATATTGTGATGGTGCCGGCGGGACCGTCCCTTGTCCCGACGCCGCTGCCGCATCCGTTCACCGGCAAGATCACCGGCGGCACGGTCGCAACCGTCAAAATTGGCGGTCAACCCGCGGCAGTCGTGGGCTCCATCGCCGACAATACCCCGCCGCACATTCCCACGCCTCCCGGCGTCAGCTTTCAGGCACCGCCGTCAAACAAGGGTACTGTCAAGATGGGCAGCGCGACCGTGAAGATCGGCGGCAAGCAAGCTGCGCGCAATGCGGATACGTGTGTGACCTGCAACGATCCGGCCGATGTACCCGTCGGTCAAGTGATCGCGGCCGGAACAGTTCTGGTCGGAGGGTGACGTGCCAAAGGCCAAGACATACCAGCGTCTCGGACGGGACCTCGCATTGACTCGCTACACCGGCGTGCCGGCCAGTCTGGCTTTGAACGACGCGGACTCCTGGGGAACCCTCGACCTCCAGGCGGTTCCCGGAGGCGGCCCCGGTTTGAGGCGAAACAGCGAGACCATGGACCTGGGCGCTGTCGCGGGTCGTGAGAATCTCGGGCAGGCTTTGATTCTTCGTCTGCTGACGCAAAAGGGTGCCCTGACCGGTCTCGGCCATCCGGATTACGGCAGCCGTCTGGTCGAATTGATTGGCGAGCTTAATAACGAAACTTCGCGCAATCTCGCGCGCCTGTACATCATTGAAGCCGTTTCGCAAGAGCCGCGCGTGCGGCAACTGCTGGACCTGAGCGTCGAGGCATCGCAAAGCAATCCGGATACATTGCGAATTACATTCTCCGTGCTCCCGATCGATGACGATGCGCCGCTCGGCATCACACTGGAAGTGACATTGTGAGTTTCGTCGACAGACAGTATCCGGACATCGTTCGCGACCTGCTCACCAACCTGACGCAGGGCATTTCGGGAGAGACCCATCGCGTTACTTATGACCCCCAGGAGCGCCCGGTAAGGGTTCCGGACATTGTGTTGAAGCGGCGTCCAGTGAAGCGGGTGTCCGTCGTTCGTGGCTTCATAGCCGGCGCGACGCCGGCCGATCCGCCTGTACCGTTCACGTTTGGACTGAACGACTACGAACTTGTGCCCGACTCGAAGGACCCGGAAGATCTGTCCACCATCCGGTTCCTCGGGTTCGGAAAGAAACCCGCGACCGATACCGACGTTCAGGTGAACTATTATCCGCGAACAACGCCGCCGGGTCCGATCACCGATCTGAATGTAGGCAGCGTTGCGCGTACGCTGATGGAAGCCGTTTCGAAGGAAATGGCCATTCTCTACGCTCAGCTTAATCTTGCATACGATTCCGCTTTTCTGGAGACAGCCACGAGTTCTTCGCTGGATCGTGTCGTGGCACTGCTGGGCTGCAAGCGGTTCCGCGCCGGCAGACCCGTTGGCACAGTGACGTTTCAGCGTCGCGGTGGAGCGGTCGGAGAAATCACCATTCCCGCCGGCACGCCCATTACGGATACCTCGGATAAAGTTCGCTACGAGACGGTCGAGACCCGGCTGATGCGGGCAGGCGAGACTAACGCGGAGATTGCGGTGCGCGGGGCGACCGAAAATACGCCGCCGGTGGATTCGAATGTTCTCACTGTGATACAGCGGGCGATCGCCGGTCTGGACACGGTCACCAATGAACGTCCCACCGCCCGAGCGACTGAGGACGAGTCGGACACGGAACTGCGGGCGCGCGCCCGCGAGGCTCTTGCGTCGTCCGACAAAGGCACTGTAGGCGCTCTCCGAAACGGGCTGTTGCAGTTGCCGGAAGTGCGCGACGTGCAGATCCAGGAAATGCCGAACGGATTGCCAAATGAAGTGGCCATCAACGTCAGCCTTGCGCAGGGCGTCACCGCTCCGGGTGATGATCTTCCAGCGGCCGTTCTTGCGCGGATCGAAGAACTAAGACCGGCAGGCATTCGAGTCATCCGAGGGAAGGCGGGGACGACGGATCTGGCGGCGAAGGTTCAATTGACGCTGGCCGGTAGCCAGATCGCCCAATCCGATTTGACCACGCTGCGTAAGCAGGTAAAGGACACGCTCGCATCAGAAATCGGAAAGCGCGGAGTGGGAGGTCGGGTTCGTCTGAAGCCTCTGATCGCGGCGCTTCTCAAAGACGAACGCATCGTCGACGCCACACTCGTGATCGGCGCAAAGGGAACGCCCGGCTCCGGCGAGGACTTTGATCCGCCGCCGGGCGCCGCCGTCCAGCTTGACTCTTCCAACATTACGTTCAACCCGGAAACGTTCGATCAACCCCTGCCGGCAGGCCAGACCATTGCCGTTGAAGTGAACGCGGACGTTACTGTTTCCCTGCAGACGGGCGTCACGCTTGATCAGGCGAGGACCTTGATCACGAACAAGCTGAAAGCATTCTTCGGCGCTTTGTCCGCAGACACGAGCATCGATAGCGACCTCGTGCTCAATGCTTTGCGCGACGACGCGAACTACGCGGTGGATCCCCTCAAACTCCAGGTCACCTTAACCGCCGCCCAGCAATTCGCTCGAATCGGCCAGGGAGGCGCATCCTTCCGAGTTCTCGCCGCTCACCGGTTTGACGTGAAGTCCGTCGAGGTGAAATCGTGAATCTGCTGACACAGATCCAGGCGTCGCTGCCGTCACCGTATACGATTGAAGCCGATTCGGTGCTGCAGAGATTCATGGATGTGATCGCTCTCGATCTCGAGGCTTTCAACGAAGACATGGACCGGATGCGGCAGACTCACTGGATCCCGACCGTTTACCGCCTGACGGACGCTGCTAAACTGGGAGCGCTTCTCGACATTCCGCCATTTGCGTGGGAGCACCTCGATCTTTATCGCGAGCGGCTCCTGGCGTTAGTCGTGGTCCGGCTAAAAGGCGCCCTCGGTTCCAACGAAATACGCGAGTTTGTCTATACCTATCTGCTCCAGGCGGAGCGCGTACTGGGAGCGACGTTCCTGCCGGGCTTGCAGAATGCAAGCCTGAGCGAAGCGTACACGCCGCCTGCGACTCGTCCACTGTTTCGCCCTCTTGCCCTCGAGGAAAATCCACACCTGCTGCGCACCAGCACGGTGTTGGCGGACCGCAACTGGAAGGTTCCCTATCTGTTCCGCTGGAGTGAAAGCAACAATGGCCTCGATGACACGACCGTCGAGCTCACTATTTCCGGATTACAACACTACCGGACGGTGACTCCTGTCCTCGTTAACCTGACGACGGGCAGCCTGTTGTGCTTCGCGGGCCGCATTCCCTTCGGCCAGACATTGAAAATCACGCGTGTTAATCCCAACGCGGCATTGAGCGATCGCGCAGTAAAGGCGACGATGGACGGCAACGATGTCTCGCGCCTGCTGTTCAGCGTCGAAGGCTTCGAGCTGGGGATTCCCTTCAGCCGGCAACAGCAGGTGGAGCCCCTGGTGCCTGAGCTGAAGCGGGGTGTCAATGATTGGATTTTTCTTTCTGTGGGACTGTTCGACGTGCGGGGTTTGGACCGGTTTTTCTTTTCGATCGCTTCGCAGCAACTCCGCGAAGCCGTGTTCGACGAGACGACTTTTGATAATGCGCTGCTGCCGTCCGGACCGATTGCCCAACTTGAAATGTCGTGGACCGAAACCGAACCCGCCGGCTTCGAAGTGCGTGTGCCGAGGTACCTGGTGATTGAGCCGTCGAGCCTGGCTTCGTCCGAGCCGCTTCACGATGAAGTCGCACTCGCGCTCGAAACGAGTATGGATGGTTTGCGGGCGGCCGGCGTGAGAGCAGTCGTTCGCTTCGTTCCGTTTGAAGAAGTGCAGCGGCAGAGTGTTCTGGTGCGGCTGCCCTGGATAGTTCTGGATCCCGAGCGAGGGCCTTCGGGCGAAACCCGATCGGTCGAACTGGGAGGGCGCTTTGGTGACACCTCGCTTGATCAATCGCGATTTGAATAAGGAGACAACGATGATTGCCGGTCCGGCGTACTCCCCGAAAGGAACCCTCATCCTTGCCATTCATTCGCCCGACGGAACGCTCGTGGCAGCCCGGCGCTCGCGCAACATTGTGCTGCGGAACGGCGCCAGTTTGATTGCCAGGCTGTTTGCGGGCGCTGCTGGCACGGTGGCCGTGAACCAGGTCCGAGTGGGATTTGCGACGGAAGCTGCGTCTACGGAAGTGACGGCGCTCACCCCGCCCCAGGGAAGCGTTGCTCCCGAAGCTCTCGCCACACCGCTGCAGCCGGCGGATTTCACCATCATCACCGACCAGCCGGGCTCAGTGAAAGTCCTGGTGAATGCGACATTCAAGCCCACGGTGGAACTGCAGGACGTGAGCGAAGCCGGGCTGATGGCCGACGACGTGTTGTACAACCAGGTCGTCTTTGAGCCGGTTACTCTGCGTCCGGGACAGGACGTGACCTTTTTCTGGGAAATCGATTTTCCCTTCGGACATTAGTTCCAATCGTGGAGGTATAGCCTAATGCAAGACCTGACTTTGAACCTGCTCGGGTTTCCCGCGGTGAACCGCGATCTCACGGTGGAGGTGCGCGATCCTGCGACTCAGACTCTTGTGCGTACCGTCAAACCTTTCCTGGATGGGACCGTCCGTGTGCCGCAGATCGACGCCGGCGCTTACGAAATAACCGTGCGTCATCCCAACCTGGCAATACCTGTCCTGACCCGGCCCATCCGGGTGTTGCCGGTGGGTGATACGAAGGTATCGCTGGTGATCGATCCCTCGCGGTTCCGCAATACCCCGATTGAGGACATCCCGGATGCCAACCTGACGCCCGTCGAAGACCTCGCGAAGTCCGTAGCCGAAACCTTATTGCCGCTGACAAACAAAGTCGCCGGCGAAGCGATCCTTTCCCGCGATTGGAACACGCTCGCCTCGGCCGTTCGGGATATTGCCAGTGCGGTAGGCGAGCTGACTCACCTCGTCGCTCCTCTCGGACACAATCACAAGGAACTCGAAGCGAAGTTCGACGAGGTGACGAGTAACTTCGATACGCTCGTGAATACCATCAGCACGACGGTCACCGAGCTTCAGAGGCAGATTCAAACGCAGCGTTTCCGCCAGCAGATCGACGACGTACTGGATGCTGCGGCGATTGCTCCCGATTCCCCCCAGGCGAAAGATTTCACCGACCTGGTCGGCAATCTCCAAAACTTTGTCACGGCTTCACCCACCGCGTTCAGCCGCGAAGCTCGCAATGCGGCCACCATTCTGGCCGGCAAGGTCGAAACACTGATCGACACCAGGGCTGCCGCCGATCCGGAATTCGCGACGAAAGAACCGGTGCAGAACCTGGGCAAGACCATCGACGTTCTCAAGACACAGCGGACCACAACGTATGACGCGGAGCTCGATCATCTGCGCAAGCTCGATCGAACGCTCGGAGGCGGAGCAATCAAGATCGGATTGAGGTGACCTATGGCTTCTTCGGCAACGCAATTGGATCGAATAGCGGATTTGGTGGACAAGCTCGGCCCCGTCTCCAACAAACAACGCGGGATGCGGATCGAGGCGCAGGAGTGGAATACGCTCGTCGACGTCTTGCTCGGCGTGTTGCAACTCGACCGGCTGCAGGAGCAACGCACGGAGACGCTGCTGGATCAGCGCTTCGCGGCCAAAGATCATGAGCACCTGGGACAAGTGAGCCTGGCGTGGCTCGACGCGGATCTCCAGGCGCGCCTCGGCGGCGCCGAAAACTCGATTTCGACGCGGCAGACGCTCGCGGAGATGAGCCAGAAGATCCAGGCACTCTCGGACCAGGTTTCAAAGCTTTCCACCGCTCTCGACAACAGCCAGCGTGTCCTGGACGACACCATCGTCAGCAACACCGACAAAACGAGGAAGCTATTGGACTTCGAACGGCGGTTCAGCGGCGTCGAAGACCTCCGGACCACCGTAAGCACGCTTGCAAATAACGTCGTCGCCACGAAGACAAACGTCGACAAAGTGCTGGAGCTGCGAAACTCGCTCCAGGATGCGGCCGGTAATCCGATCAATGTGGTTCAACTCAAACAGGATCTAACCGACATTCAATCCCTTCGCGAGAACTTGAAGGGCGCCGATGGGCAGCTTCTTCGTCTGCGGGATATCGAAGTGAAGCTCAACGAAGTCGCAGATGTGGTGGGAACCGGCGGGCAGGGCGGGCTCGAGGGACGGTTTGCAACGTTGTCTGCATCCCTTCAGGAATCCCTGATTAAAGGACTGGACGACAAATTAACAATCACGAAGGCTGCCCTTCAAGCCGAGAACGCCGCCTCTGAAACCCGGCTTCGCGGCGAGATCCGGACGTCTTCCGCGCAGGATCGTGATGCGTTGACACAACAGATCGCGGGTCAGATCGGTGACGCGAAGGGAACTTTCAACAACACTCTCGATTCGCGGCTGAGCGAATTAGATGTGCGTGTCACCAAAAACGTCGATGATTCACGGGTCTTGTTCAATCAGCGGCTCGCCGAAGTTCCGGATCAGGTTCAGACGCTTCTGGCCCCGGCGGTGAGCGCGCTCGAGAACAGGCTCAGTGTGAGTCTGCAGTCTTCGCTCGGCGATACTCTGAAAGCTCAAATCACCGACGTCGACACGCGGCTGACCCGAACACTCGGCGATTTCCAGGCATCCACCAACTCACGAATCGATACGATTCCGGGGGTTGTGACCGGACAGCTCAACCTAGTACTGCCGGATTTGCAGGCAGGTTTGAAACAGCAGATCACCAGTGAAATCGGAACTGCGCGATCGGCGATCGAAAGCGGAGTCGATACGCGCGTATCCGCCGCCGTATCTAGCCAGCTCCAGAATCTCGATGCCCGTATCTCGATATCCGTTAAAGAGCAGAGCGCGGCACTCGACGGCAAAGTCTCCGACGCCGTCATCGCTGCAACGCGAAATGTTCCATCTCAAGTTGCGGATGAGGTCCAACTGCAGCTCAGCGCGGCAAATCTCGACAACAAGATTCAGGACAGCGCCCGGGCGATGACTACGCAGTTGAGGTCCGAATTGAAATCCGGGCTCGCCGACCAGGATGCGCGAACATCCGGATCCATTCAGAGCGCGGTCACGCTTCTTCAGGGACAACTGTCGGCGTCCGTTGCCGCGACGCTCAGGGATGCCAATGAGTTCACGGTCTCCCAAAACAAGAATCTGAGAACGGAGATGACGACTCTGATAGATACACGAGTCCGGACGAACAATGTCCTATTGCTGACCGACGTGGACACTCGTTTAACGGCAACACGAGACGCCATAACGACGGATGTCGGGAATCGACTCAACACCGAGATCGGAACAGTCAGGGACGCTTTCTCCACACGACTTACGAAACTCGAGACAAAGATAAAGCTGATTCCTTAACCATTATGTTGGCCGAGATCGAAAAGA
>Ga0134121_10000539_pt1 | contig 42442 bp, 38 predicted proteins | sample KB301_FD_96463 | JGI IMG/M metagenome (GOLD analysis project Ga0134121, IMG submission 96463) | Terrestrial soil microbial communities without Nitrogen fertilizer from Kellogg Biological Station, Michigan, USA - KB3-0-1 | ecosystem: Environmental > Terrestrial > Soil > Unclassified ...
ACTAAAGAAATCTCCATTGATGTACCAAGCCCAATGAGCAACGTCACCTGTAGAGCAGGAACCATCAAGATTAATTGTGAATCCGTCTAACGAGTACGTGAAGCAAGCTTCGCAATCTCCTTGTTGTTCTACATGAATCTCCTCGCAAACTGTATCAATGCATCCTGAAGCAGTGGTAGTAATAAGGCAGATGACATAGGTACCCGCTTCGATCACGGTGTGATGAGCTTCAGGTCCGTCATCACTAAAGAAATCATCATTGATGTACCAGGCCCAATGTGCAACGTCACCTGTAGAGCAGGAACCATCGAGATTAATTGTGAATCCGTCTAACAGGTATGTGAAGCAAGCTTCGCAATCTCCTTGTTGTTGTTCTACATAAATTTCATGGCAAACAGTATCAATGCATCCTGAAGCAGTTGTAGTGATGAGGCAGATTACATACGTGCCTGAATCTACAATGGTGTGAGTTTGCGGTCCTGCATCACTAAAGAGATAACCGTTGATATACCATAACCAATGTGCAACATCACCTGTTGAACAGGAGCCATCAAGGTTAATTGTAAATCCATCAACAGAAGAAGTGAAGCACGCGGCACAATCATCCTGAAGCGGTTCAACGATTACGTCATGGCAAAAAGTGTCAATGCAGCCGGATGATGTTGTGATGATGAGACAAATTTCGTACGTCCCTGAGTCATTCACCAAATGATGCGTTTGTGGTCCGGCATCACTAAACAAATTACCATTGATATACCATAACCAATGTGTAACGTCACCCGTGGAACAAGAGCCATCAAGGTTAATCGTGAATCCATCAACTGAAGAAGTGAAGCACGCGGCACAATCATCCTGAAGTGGTTCGACGGTTACGTCATGGCAGAAAGTGTCAATGCATCCGGATGATGTTGTGATGATGAGACAAATTTCAAACGTACCTGTGTCGTTCACTAAATGATGCGTTTGCGGTCCGGCATCACTAAACAAATTACCATTGATATACCATAACCACTGCGTAACATCACCGGTGGAACAAGAGCCATCAAGGTTAATTGTGAATCCATCAACTGAGGAAGTGAAGCACGCTGCACAATCACCTTGAGGAAGATTAACAGTTACTTCCTGGCAAACCGTATCAATACATTCTGAAGCGGTAGTGATGATAAGGCAAATCTCATACGTGCCTGAATCTGCAAGAGTGTGGGTTTGTGGCCCATCATCGCTGAAGAAATCGCCGTTGATATACCATGCCCAGTGAGTGACATCACCTGTGGATGCAGAGCCATCAAGATTAATGGTGTTTCCATCAACTGAAAAAGTAAAGGAAGCAGTACAGGGATCCGCACTCGCTTTTGAAATGATTAACAGAAAAAAAATAAGTGCGGAAATTTTTTTCATAATTCTCAGGATTAAAATTTCACTAAAGTTAAGATAAGTATCTGCAATGGTGTCATTAGTTTTTCTTTTCATCACAATTCACATTGAAGGTGAAAGTAAAAATAACTTGTGAGGGGTGAAAGTGATTCAATAATGACGCGATGCCAGAAGCGGTTACTGTCGCACAAAGTGATGCTTACGGGCTACGAGAAAAATTAGTCGTATCTTTTCCGAATAATAATTCTTCTCATTCGCTAATTATTTCATGAGCACATTCAAAGTTTCAATCGCTTTTCTTGAAGGACCCGTTCCCGGGATTATCACAAGGTGTAGTCATATCGCCAAGTGTATGACGGGCAATGTAAATTTCCCTATACCACCTATTTCGCCTCCCGGGCTTCAGACAGCCATAGAACACCTTAAAAAGATGCAGGGTAAAGTGAAGGGTGGTAATGGAAAGGATTCAGCCCATCGTGATGAAGCGCTGGCGGACGTGGATGATTACATCCGACAGGAAGCAGAGTATGTAAATCATACTTCTTGCTATGATCTGGACAAATTACTCAGCAGTGGATTCGAACTGCATCATGAGGAGAAGCAGACTCCAATACCAGCAAAAACCACTAAGCTCGCATTGCGAAATGGTAAGCGTCCCGGTGAAGTAATTGCAGCTATTGACCTGGTACAACACTGTAAAGTTGCCATTGGTCGCATAAGTATAGATCCTGACTTTCCAACTTCCTCCACCACCGAGGTGATCGGATCTTCACGAACCCGTATCGTTTTTTCAGCACTCGTCCGGGGTACTCATTTGTGGATTTCGGTGAAATGCCGCGGGGCAAACGGTGACAGTGGCTGGAGTCACGCTGAAGAAATCACAGTAAGGTGATTTTTCTTCCTTCATTTTCGACTCCGATCCTAAATTGAAGAAATTGTAACAACAAAATTCAAGGAAAATTTTTTTTCGCTTTTCAGAAATGGGAAGTCTGACTGAAAAGTCTTATTCGTGCCATCCTGCAGCACATCGGAATCAAAATCCGGATGCAATTAGCTTTTAGTGTAAATTAATTCTTGCCGCAGCCCTTGCACAAAGCTGGCGGAGCACTTTTGTATTTTAAAATAAAAGGTAGCTTGCGGCGCATTCGTTCAAGAAAATAATTTTCATGATTATTGAAAACGGGACAGTGGTCACCTTAAGCTACCGGCTTACAATAGATGAAAAAGGGTCTCAAGTTCAGGTAGAGCAAACCGATGCGCAGCATCCGTTTGTATTTTTATTCGGAGCCAGGAATGTGCTTCCCGCTTTCGAGCAAAATTTATCCGGAAAAAATGCCGGAGACGCTTTTGATTTTTTCCTCAGTCCTGAAGAAGGTTATGGCAAAAGCGACCCTCAAAATGTAACTGAGGTGCCGATCGATGTTTTTCACGATAAAGAAGGAAAGACCGAAGAGAATCTGCTGGTAATAGGGCGCGTACTCGCAATGAAGGATCAGGATGGGCGCACCTTCCAGGGAACAATAAAAGATGTGCGTCCTGAAAATGTACTTATGGATTTTAATCATCCTCTCGCCGACAAGCGATTGCACTTTATAGGTGAGGTGGTAGACGTCCGCTCAGCTACACCCGAGGAATTGCAGCACGGGCATGTGCATGGCGCCGGCGGGCATCATCATTAAGATGTAGTTTCTTCACATTTGGCCCATCAAAAATGCCGGACTTTTGCATTATTTGGGAAATAAGTTGGGGAAAATATTGTCGTGGGGTGTGGTTACAAATCCACGAAGAAGACTTTAAAAAACAGAAACTCATTCCACCAGAGTGCGATCCCAATATTTTAATTGTTAGAAATAGCCGTGATAATGAGTCGTTTGGAGTTTTTTGGTTAACATACTTCAAAGTATGGTTTCCAATGGCACGTAATCTGTAAAGTAAATGATGTGTGTGTGTGTGCAAATTGCCCGGGAGCAGAAATGACCCGGGCGATTTTTTTTGATGCGGATCAACAATTCAGCTAATAAGAATTAAAGCTATTATAGATTTTTTTGCTTGTGGCGTAAATCTTCACACACCACAAGCAGCCCCGGGTGAGAAATTGCCCGGGGTTTTTTATGAGAAAGGAAACTTTAATGATCTCTCCAAAGAAGTTCTCATATTAATTCGGTGTATGCTTGTATCCCAGCCATTCACCCACATTTCCCAAAATGTAAAAGACAATTTTCTGAACACTGACAGGAAGAAACGTAAAGTATGTTTGGGTGAGATTATTTCTTGCGATCACTGAAATTTGCAGCAGGCCGGGTTCACCGTTTCTATTCAATTTTCCCTCGCGCGCAAGCTGGTATAATTTCCTGTAAAACATTTCGAGACCGCCGTCAGGATAAAGTGTTCGTTTCAATACAAGTTTTTCATTGTGCTTATTATAGGGATTGATATGCCTTATGCCTCGTGGAATGAAAACAACTTCTCCGCGCAACGCTGCCTTCGAAACCAGGTTGATACTATACGTCGCAATTCCTTCCATAATTTCAAAGGTCTCGTCAATATCAAAATGAACGTGTTCTTTAATAAAACCCGATCGCGGCCTGAACAGTGTTTGATAAAATTCCAGCGATGTTCCGTTTGTTTCTGCTGCAGTTGTGATGAACTCAATGCGTTCATTCATCACAGGGTTCTCAATAATTCTTTGGTTCATGAATGTGAAACGTAAGAAATCAAACGTATTTATTTGGTGAATCTGCATTGAGGACGCCATTATAGACATTTAGACTAAACAGTTCCATTCGTGAATTAATTGATTGAACTGGTTTCTGCCAACATCCCGATTATTGTCCGATAATTGTTATTCTCAATGGCTTTAGATTTCGGATTACTGATTACTTTATCAATCTGTTTTAGCTGCAGGTCCTTCACATTTGTACCTTCAGTGAGGCCTTCAATATTCTGTACAATTTTATTTTCGTTGGATTCATTGGATAAAAAAATCTTGAGTCGCTTGCTCTCCTCCAGATCATACAAAGCAAATTTTCCGGTAATTATACCGGGGTTTGCAGCTTTGAAGAGAAATCAGGAGAATCACTGATGCGATTAAAATTCTCATTTCTTAGTTTCTTTTTTTTGAGACCCTATATTAGTTGTTGTGAAGGTATTTTATTTTGAGAATTTATTTGCGTTCGCTGTCGCAATTTGTCTGTGCACCAAAACCTGCGCGAGTGAGGGTACTATTCGTTCAGTGCGGGATCGAACTTTTGATTCTGAATTCTACCCGGCGATTGAGCTGACATCCTTCTTCATTCTTCCTCCACTTGATTGAGTTGGGAGCGATTGGGTGTGTTCCGCCATAAGCCCGCATCATAATCTTTGATGAATCAATTCCATCAGCTATTAAAACCTTCGCAACTGCCCAAGCCCGCTGATAAGAAAGAGTGGTATCCTTAGGCTTGCATTCCCACGTATCAGATTGCCCGAGAATTTCAATTATCATAAAATCATCTTCCTCCTCTTCTGACTCTTTTAAAATCTTGGCCAGAGTATCAATGATTCCCCAGGATTCCGGACGAAGGATAAAAGAATGTGAGTCAAAATATATGTTCTTGAGCCTCGGGCCACATGAGGGCCTTTTCTTAAGAAAGATATCGAAACTATTGGTTGAATTCATTTCAATAATAATGCTGTCAGGAGACTTCTTTAAATAGCGCGCAGCTCTTACAGACAATTGATATTTGCCGGCATAAATCCCTGTAATTAAAAAATGACCTGGTGAATCTGAAACTCCCATTTCGATTTTATTCAAAAAGATAGTTGCATTGGGGATTAGTTCTCGTGTGTCTTGGTCTATAACCCGTCCAGAAATAAAACAAGTACCGTCTTGCGCAGTCACAGTGAAATGAAAGAGAGCAATAAGGCAGATCGAAAAAGTGATAACCAGGTTTTTCATATGAACGAAGGTGAAAATTTTATTTCACTTTTGCCGCCTGCCCAAATAATCTCTGCTGTAAAATGCGCGTGATATGGAGATAGATTGGCTCAATGCATAAGTCAAATGCGCTCATAGCCCGACTCCAGATATGCGCCGGTATGGTGGAAAAGAATTTATATTGCAGGGATGAAACTAATTACACTACTGAGATCAATTATGCTGCTTTGCGTGTTTCTTTTCAGGATTGAAGTCGGCCACGCGCAAAATGATTCTACCCTTATGGCTCCGGTCGAAGAGGAAATGCCGCAATATCCCGGTGGAGTAAAGGAGCTTTTAAAGTTTATAAAGAAGAATACAAATTATCCTGAAGCTGCGATGGATCTTGGCATTAGTGGCAAGGTGGTGGTACAGTTTGTAATTGATGAAGAGGGAAAAGTACAAGACTCAAAAATTCTTGAATCTCTGCCATGCGGTTGTGATTCGATCGTGATTTCTGCGATAAATAAAATGCCGAGCTGGGTTCCGGGAAGGCAGGGAGGCAAGCCCGTTAAAGTTTACTTCAAACTTCCGGTTGCCTTCAATGTATACTACAATACCTATACCCGCGCTGCCAGCGGCACCACTGCAGCAACTTTTAAATATGGTCAGGACAATTTTCAGGCTTACCTCTGGTTCAAAATCCGCAACCCTAAGGAAGCTAAAGAAGGCAAGGTGCAAGGAGTGGTGGAGGTAAGATTTACAGTGAATACCCATGGCAGGACGGAGAATATAAAAGTTGTTAAAAGCCTGAGCGAGGCATGTGATGAGGTAGTGGTCAACGCCGTGAAACGAATGCCTAAGTGGAGACCGGCATATTCAAACTGCCAACCGGTTTCTTCAGAGCAGGTTTTATCAATCAAGTTTCCTTATGAAAAGGGAACTCTCAATCAGATGGTGGAGGATATTCAAAATGAAAGAAAGGAGGAGATGCAAAATAAATGAGTGCAAGGCTTAATCCGCTCTTAAAGAAAGTTTTTGAATTACATTTACAAGAACAAGATGACTTATAAATGAGCTGCAAGAAAATCATTCATTAACTAACAAACTTAAAAAGATGGAAGACCAAATGCCAAATGAAAACATTACCGTTGAAGAACTGCGGCAATCACTCGCTCAATCTCCTCAACAGTTCTTCATTATCGATTTGATGAGCAAAGAAGATTATGCAGGAAGGCATATTCCCGGAGCAGTAAATATTCCCATTGGTGAATTGGAAAGTCGTGCATCAGAAATTCCCCGCGACAAAACTGTGGTGGCTGTGTGCGAGCACGGTTTAATGAAATCAACGATTGGATTACAGCGGTTGCAACAATTAGGTTTCCCGAATGCTGTGAAATTGACTGGGGGAAATGAAGGTTGGTTTATAGCAAAACCTATAGATAACAGGATTGAGTTTCTCTACTTCGCAAGATCTGCTAGGTAATTAAGGTAGGAATCCTTAACCCAAACGTATATTAGCCTTATCAAGGATGTATTTTTTATACCATTCGGGGAACTCGAAAGCGGTCGTAAGAAATCCATATTTATCTCGATCTGCAACATATTTGAACTCTCCGGAAGTAGAGTCAAAATAAAAGGCGCGATAACAAACTCTCGTCGCATCCAATAGCAAATCCAATGAGCGATAGTAACGTTCAACAATTTTTGTTTCAGGGACGCCATGCCCTCCGGCCTTTACACGCTGTAACACTCGCTTTTTATTGATCAATGGATCCTGAGTTGCTACGTAATAGAGGTACACTTTGAATCCATCTGATGCTGCCTTTTTCATGAAATCAACTTTAGAGTAATCAGACATGACTGTTTCAAACGTGAATCGCTGACGCGATTTCAATAAGCAAATTCTGATATAATCGCTTAGCACTGCTGCGTGATATGACGACGGCGTTGTTTCAAGAAGAATTTTGTCTTGAGCGAATTGCAACGGTTCAAAAAATTTCGGCTCTGAAATTTTCTGTTCCCATCCTGAAGTTTTGAAAAAACGTTTGCAATCTTTTTTTGAAATGGGGATGCCGAAGGTGCTGCAATCCAATAAACGATCCTTCATTAGTTGCTGATGAATTGAATCAGCATTGATGTAGTGTCCAAAGTGGAGATTAGGATTTTCCTTTTTAATTTTTTCGTAGAGCTCGCTCTTTGCCGCTGCCATTTGGTCCCGCAAAAATCCGGATTCTTAGCTGAGAAGAAAACTCCGCCATGTCTACTGAAGTCGGAATTTTTGAGGAGTACGCCTATGAGTTTTTAAAGAAACTTTCTTTATTCTCACCAGTGTACCATCGGGGCGGCTTTCATAAATGCCATCATGCTTTCCGATGATTCTCGTGAGACCTCTTTGCTTCGCTTCCCGCTCAATCATTTGAGACGCTTTGTGTGCAATGCGAATAAGATTTTTTGTTTCAGGACTAGTAACGAGACTTCCATTCCTGTGCACTGAAATTTTTCTCTTAGAATTTTTCTTCACTGTTTTTTTTGATGCCATATTGAAGCCTTTGAGATGTCACAAAGTTACGCGAGATGAGAGAACGCAAGAAGAAATTTTGAAACTTGGGTACCATACGTTAGTTGTCCCAAATTAGCTGCTCTACAAAACGCTGACCAGCGGGGTGCATAGCTTATAAGTCAAACGATTTTGCAACCATTTCTAATTTTATGTTTTGCGGTGGTGTTACCAATCCTTCGGCTTTTAGCTGGGTACTAAAAGCTTTGAAGGCTTCTAAAGTAGGAATGATGTTGGGTTCTTCTGAATTGCGATGAATGGAAAAGTGCACGAAACTGCATCCATCTTCCTTAATGTAGGTGGAGTACAAGACGCCAACATCCCCCAATGCCCTCAATTCATCCATCACTTTTTGAATGTTGGCTTTGTTGGTGCTCACATACTCTGGCTTTACTGTGTATTCTACTTTTGTTGCGTTCATGTTTTTGGTATTGAAGGGTGAAGAAAGAGAAGTAACGCTGTGTAGCACTATTGACGATTGACTATTCCAAAAATTGGCGAGAGGTGGAAATATTTTTTTGTGTATGCAGAGACATCAGACTCACACCACTTAGAGGGAGAGGCGGCAAATTAGTTGTATCTTTTACAGATAATTATTCAACTCAATTTAAATTGCCACTATGTCAAACATAAAAGTTTCCATTGAATTTCTCGACGGGCCGGATTCGGGCATCATTAAAAAAAGCGCCCGCATCGTTAAGTCAATGACCAATAATCCGATTTTCAAATCAGGACCCGTTTCACCTCAGGGAATACAAGCCGCGGCAGATCATTTAGATGCCATGTGTAGAAAAGCAAAGAAGGGTGGCAAGCGGAACATAGAAAATCGCGCTGAGGCTCGTGGAGACGCAGATGATTACATCCGCCAGACTGCCGATTTTATAAACCATTGTTCGCTCCAGAAGGAAGAATTAGAGACCACTGGTTTTGATTTAATTGAAGTTGCTCGAAAGAAGCCGAAAGGTGTACCGCAGGCATTCGCCTGATACATCGCAGGAGCCCGGGCGCAGGTACAGTTGAGATTTGAAGCGGGGCCCTGCCTGAGCGGTTCGCTGTCACAAATTATCTGCGCTGCAAAACGGGCACGAGTTGAGGAATGATTGATATGAACACTGAACCATCCAATAGTATTCACGACGAACAACTTTTCACTCCCCTGCTGAAGAAAATAGAATTGGTTCTGGTTATTCTCTCTGCGGCATCCATCGTTTTAAAACTTCTGCATGCCTCGTTTGCAGGTTCCCTTGTAATTGTGAGCTTTAGTTCACTTAGCTTCTTTTATCTCGCTCGTGCAATGTATCTGGGTGGTGGCAGGCTGTTATTTTTTCAAAGGCAGAATCCGAACATTTCTTTTACAAGAAAGATGACAACATACGTATCGGGATTTGCTATTTCATTGACCTGTATTGGAGTGATCTTTAAATTCCAGTTTTGGCAGGGCAGCCGATCACAAATACTGATTGGAGTGCTAAGTGGCGCTCTGGCTGTGGTTTTAACGATGTTTCTATCCAGAAAAACAGGACTATCTATTTACAGACAACTTCTAACCCGTGTCACTATTTTCTTTGCAATCGGAGTCATGTTGTTTCTTACAACTGATGCAAGGCTTCTTGATATCGTTCATCCTGGTAACGATCCTGAAAAAGCCGCCTTCAAAAAATACCTCGAGCATCCTGAAGATCCTCAAGCACAAAAGGAATGGGAAGAAGCACAGCACGAAATGGATTCAATCAGAAATTTGAAATGAGCGCCGGCAAAGAATTCAATATTCTTAGAAAAAAATTTTCATCGCGTCAAATGGATGTCCATGACCTGAAAATCCACGCCATTAATATCCACTAAAAATTCTATTGTTTGATCGTTAGCACTGTTAAAGTGAATCACCTGGCGCATCGAAACTTCTTTCTTCTGAATTGGATCATATCCCATTCCTTTAAATTGCAGCGCGGACCCTTCAACGTTTCTGGATCCCTCCATATAGATAATGCCTGTGCCCAGATTGTCAATCCATGTGCTGCAATATTTATAAGTGCCATTGTTAAACGCCATAGTGCCCATTCCGTCGAAAGGCATCCCCCTCATGGTACCCGTGTAGTGAATGCTTAGATAGCGGCCGCCCATGATCATCTCATTATGAACCATGGCAGTTGATTGTACCTGCGGCTGTGTACGATCCCTGTATTCAGAGATGTCAGCTTTCCAATCGCCGACTAATTTTTCAATCAATTTTTGGCCTTCACCGGGAGTGGAGTAATCCATCCATGCTTTCGTTGCCTGGTCTTTATCGTCTTGTGCCCCGGCACTTAAAGAGATGAACCAAATGGCTGCAAAACAAATAATGCTGTGAAGTTTTCTCATAGGGTTTTCATTTTGATTTTATTTTAAAAAGAAATCCTGAACAAAGAAAAGAAAAACTGCATTGGTCGAGGGAGACCAATTGACTTGTTCGGCAGTTTGCTTGCACTTTCAGTTTGGTCTGACTCTCGCATAGGGCTTTGCAAAGACCAACAACGGCTGCAGATTTTCTTTACTTACCTGCCAGAATTTGTTTAAGGGAAAACTTTCAATCCCACAAGAAAGTAAGTACTCATGGCTCCTTTGCCTTTCACCTGGATGATACCGCGTGGCTTGCATTCAAATTCATTCTTGATTAACTCATACGCTTCTTCCGTGATCTGAATGCTTCCCTCTTCGGAATGCGATTCCATGCGACTGGCTGTATTCACTGTGTCGCCCCACAAATCATAGATGAATTTCTTTACTCCAATCACTCCTGCCGTTACCGGTCCGGCGCTGATGCCAATGCGCATCCGCAGGGGTTCTCCTCCCGGACTTCTTATGTCTTTAATCGCCGCTTGCATCTTAAGAGCCATCATGCAAATTTTGCGGGTATGATGATCAACGCGTGCAGGCACGCCGCCGGCCACCATGTAAGCATCGCCGATCGTTTTTATTTTTTCAAGACCATGCTCCTCAGTGAGCGCATCGAATTTTGAAAACACTTCATTCAGAAATTTCACCAGCTCATTCGGCGTCACCTTCTGTGAAATTCCGGTGAACCCAACTATGTCGGCGAAGAGCACAGTCACCGAATCATATCCTTCTGCAAGAAAAGTCTGATCATTTTTGAATCGTTCCGCGATGGATTGCGGAAGAATATTGAGGAGAAGATGGTCCGTCTTTTCTTTTTCTTTCGCTGTTTGCTGCTCTGCCGTGTGAATGGTAGAGAGTGCATAAGCACCAAATGCAATGCTCAGCAGCGGCAGCCCCGTATAGGTGCTCAGCCGTTGTGCCTCTATAAATTGTTCGGGCACCGAAACGATCTGTGGCAGATGTAACACCGGCCATAAGATCACACCTGCGAAACAAACCAGCGTAACAACTGTGAAGAGGATGATGTATTTTTTTTCAGCAGCCGTAAAAAGAAAGAACTGCAAAAAAATAATCATCGGCAGGAACGTGAAGTTGAGACCTTCCAGTGTGAACACGATGGCGTAAAAGGTGACAAACAAAATGGCGACACTGCTGAACCACGTACTTGCCAATAAGCGTTTCCCTGCATAATTAAACACAGGCATCAATGCTAATAAGATAAAATGCAGGCCGAGCACAAACGCGATGAGCGTCTGTTTATAGTAAACTGCCAGCACAAAATTTTGAACTACGAACAGGCATACTATCAATGCCACTGAATTGCAGAACCGGATATGGCGGTTGACAACCGGATCAGTTTGCTTAGTTGTGCCAAGGTCTATGATTTGCTTGATGGGGTTCTTCATACCGCGACCAAGCTACACAAATGAAGGTGATCTGGAAGGTTGATGGAAATATTTTCCGGCAGAATGCGTTGGGGATTTCTAACCCAACAGAGTCATGAAAAATTTCTTCTAACTTCAGCCATCGCTTCGATTTTTTTAGGTTGCAGTCAAATCAAAACCTCAGATAACAGACAAACCATCAACCCTTACATTGGTGATATCAGCTTTGTAACCAAATTCGGATTTCTTCCTGATAAAAATACCGGTGAGGATTTGAGAATAAGAACCCACCTTGAATACGTTGAAAATCTTCTGCGGCACAAAGATGTTTCAATGCTTGCACAGGAATTTCAACAGAAAAGAAAACATACCCTCGACTTACTTCATGAATACCGGATTGCCGGAATTTTTCCACGCAACTATGATTATAAAACTGAAGGAAGACCGTGCTTCATTGACAAAGACAACAGAATTTGTGCAGTCGGTTTTTTGGTAGAGCAAACTTCTTCAAGAGAAATCGCTGAAGAAATAAATCACAAATACAAGTACGCAACTATTTACGAGATGACGGATGCATTGGTTAATAACTGGATTTCCTCCAGTGGGCTTACCAAAGAAGAGTGTGCGATGATTCAACCAAATTATGGCCCGCCCCCGGTTTATACTGTAAATTATATTTCTCCTGCTTACGGAGTTTCATCTTCAATAGTGAGTGCTGCAAATATTTCGCTGAACGTCATTAATGGAATTCAAATTTCAAAAGGTGCCAGGGATAATACTGTTGGTGTTGTCGGAATTTTAACAGGTGCCGGCCAAGTGGTTCTTGGCGTTCTCAACATTGGATTGGGAACAACTACCATGATGCTGAGTACATGGAATTTGGTTGCAAACAAGAAATCGAAACCGAAGCTTTTAACATGGAACCTCTACGCCATTCCAACTTCGACCAATGATTGGGGCGCAGGCTTAAGATTCTCCAAAAAATTTTGATTCTCTTTTTTACCTGAAGAAAGAAGTCAATTGTTCAGGCAACCAACAAGCGTAATCTGGCAACAGCGATCAGCGATTACTTCCAGTCCGGTGCCCGGTCAATAGCTCATTAAGTTAGTGGAAGAGGGGGGTCTCAAAAGTTAGAAAAATGAACCGCAGAGATCGCTAAGTGCACGCAGAGAAAACGCAAAGAATTGATTTTGAGGTTTATTTTCTTTGCGAAACTTTGCGATTCCTTTGTGTACTCTGCGGTTAAACTTCTTTTGAGACAGCTTCCTGACATTAAATCCTTAACTTAATGACATTGAACGTGCACGAGTAGGACGCGACGATGGCACGTGCGCGCGGATGACTAACATCGGTAAAAAATAAAGTTGCGATTTCTCTTTGCTTAGATAACTGTCACTACATTTGAGAAAACATTATTCACTTAAAATTAAAAGGAGGTAAACATGTTTGCAGTTGTTCGGCATTATCGTTTCAAACCGGAAGACAGTGAAAGAATTGACAAATTAGTTAAGGAAGGTTTTGTTCCTCTTATAAAAAAGTCGAACGGCTTCATTCGGTATTACTGGCTGGATACCGGCGAGGGTGAAGGCGCATCATTCAGTGTATTCAGGGATAAAGCCGGTGCCGATGAATCGGTAAGACTCGCCGCCGACTTCGTAAAAAACAATTTGTCTGACCTTACTATTGAGAAACCTGAAGTAATTGAAGGACCCGTAAAAGCGCATGATTAACTCCCGCTCTTCTCGTCGAGCGCGAATGTCGTTGAGCTTTTTCAGCTGTTGTTGGTATTTGGCAGGTGAGAAGTTGAGCAAGACCAACAGCCCTGATGATTTCCCACACTCCCATGGAGCAGAACAAGTCAACAACGCTCAGTGCTCATCTTCAGACGCCATTAAAGAGGAATTAATTTTTTAGACCGGTAGATATTCTGGATATTTTCCGGTGTACATGCCACCAGGCATTTTTAATTTCAACCCAGTATTCTTTTCCCAGTAATTCTGTAATTGATGAACGAAATAGAGAGGCTCGGTCGGAACAGTATCACTGATCGCTTGATATCCATCTGTAATTAGGTGCAAATTCAAGTAACTCCCATCAGGCAATTTCATTGTCATTTCGCGAATTCCGTTTTTTTCGTTTGCACCAACTAAGTTCAATAATTCTGGAGTTAAGGAAATTCCGTTTATATCACCAACTCTGTCCACGGGAGCATATATTGTTTCATCAATAATTGGAATGATTCCAACTGATTGAAGTTTCAATTTCATTGGTTCGACTGAAATAACCGTTCTAAGAAATCCTTTGTGCAGAATGTGATTTCCTTCATGCAGTTTGTTAAAGTTCAACATAGTAATTTGTGATTTTGGTAAGACAAGTTATGGATCAGAAATAATTTTAGGAATTGATTTATTCAAAGAGTCAAGTAGTTTCTGGGTAAATTCCTGATCGAAGAGTGTTATCTGTTTAATTTCAATATGCTATTGGTTTGTGATTTAATTTTTTTAAGAAAACCCCGATGCATTCTCATGAATCGGGGCTCTCTTTAATAGTGTTACGTGAATTGTGAATCGTACTTCTTACCCCTTATCATCCTTCACTTCCTCAAACGGAACATCCTGCACATTCTCATTCCCGGGCTTAGCTTCACCATCGTGTGGTGCACCATCTTGAGGCGCGCCATCTTGCGGAGCACCTGGCTGCGGCTGTTGCGCTTTATATAAATCTTCGCTAGCTGCCTGCCATGCCGTGTTCAATTCAGTCATGGCAGTTTCAATACCTGCAAGGTCCTGAATCTTGTGCGCATCTTTCAATTTGTTCAGAGCAACTTCGATGTTGTTCTTTTTATCAGCCGGAATTTTTTCACCGAATTCCTTCAACTGCTTTTCAGTCTGGAAGGCGAGTGAGTCGGCTGTATTAAGCTTGTCAATTTTTTCACGCTCTGCTTTGTCGGCGGCTTCATTCTCCCTCGCATCCTTTTTCATCTTTTCAACTTCTTCCTTGCTCAATCCTGTAGATGCCTGGATGCGGATCGTTTGCTCTTTGCCGGTGCCTTTGTCTTTTGCATGCACACTTAAGATTCCGTTGGCATCAATATCAAACGTCACTTCAACCTGCGGAACACCACGCGGTGCGGGCGGTATGCCATCGAGCATGAATCGTCCTATCGTTCGGTTATCCTTTGCCATCTGCCTTTCCCCTTGCAACACATGAATCTCTACTGAGGGTTGATTGTCGGCGGCCGTAGTAAACGTTTCAGATTTCTTGGTTGGAATCGTGGTGTTCGATTCAATTAGCTTCGTCATTACGCCGCCAAGAGTTTCAATACCAAGAGAAAGCGGAGTCACATCGAGCAACAGCACATCTTTCACATCACCTGCTAAAACTCCTCCCTGGATGGCTGCACCAATGGCAACTACTTCATCGGGGTTCACACCTTTGTGCGGTTTCTTCCCGAAGAATTTTTCTACCACTTCCTGGATCTTCGGCATGCGCGTGGCACCACCGACAAGAATCACCTCATCAATTTGTGAGACATTGTATCCCGAATCCGCCAGCGCTTTCTTGCAGGGTTCGAGCGTGCGCTGTACCAGCACATCCACGAGCGATTCAAACTTTGCGCGCGACAGTTTCTTCACCAAATGTTTCGGGACACCTTCAACAGCAGTTACGTACGGAAGATTGATTTCCGTTTCGCTCGATGAGCTCAATTCGATCTTTGCTTTTTCAGCAGCATCTTTCAGGCGCTGCAATGCCATCGGGTCTTTGCGCAGGTCAATGCGTTCTTCTTTCTGAAATTCTTCTGCAAGCCATGCGATGATCACCTGGTCGAAGTCATCACCGCCGAGGTGGGTGTCACCGTTGGTGGATTTTACTTCGAACACGCCATCGCCCAGTTCAAGAATGGATATATCAAAAGTTCCGCCGCCGAGATCATACACGGCTATCTTTTCGTCTTTATGCTTTTTATCGAGACCATAAGCGAGTGCGGCTGCGGTCGGCTCGTTGATGATTCGCAACACTTTCAGCCCTGCTATTTCCCCGGCTTCTTTGGTGGCATGCCGTTGCGAGTCGTTGAAGTACGCCGGTACGGTGATCACCGCTTCGGTTACCGGTTGCCCGAGGTAATCTTCAGCAGTCTTCTTCATCTTCTGAAGGATGATCGCAGAAATTTCCTGCGGAGTGTACATGCGGTCCATGATCTTCACACGGGCGGTATTGTTTTCTCCTGATGCCACATCGTAAGACACGTATCGCAATTCTGCACTCACTTCATCATACCTCCGTCCCATAAATCGCTTGATGGAGCTGATGGTATTTTTTGGATTGGTGATTGACTGGCGCTTTGCAGGCGCACCTACTTTGCGTTCTCCGTTTGGAAGAAACGCTACCACGGAAGGAGTGGTACGCGCTCCCTCATCGTTTGGAATCACGACAGGATCGTTGCCTTCCATCACTGCAACACAACTGTTGGTAGTGCCTAAGTCTATGCCTATTATTTTTCCCATTGGAAATACTTTTTAGAGTGAAACTATTATTTGGTCGTAAAATGCTTTCAATGATTATGCCACCAGAGCCATTGCGTTTGAATGGCATAAATTCATGACACAAAACTTCTTATGAGGAAGAGGGGAAATTTTCGGTGACAAAAAGACAGCGCGATCAACGTCATTTAGTTAGCGTTTGCGCATCAATTCAGATTATAAAGGCATTGACAAGGCTATTGGCAAAGCTCGCCATCCTCATTCAGGAAATTCAAGTGACTCGTGAGAGGGTTGCACGCAATGGAGTCAATGGTTCTTGGGTCAATCTGAATGTTTGCCACCGTCTTGTGAAAACGGGATGAAAACAAACCCAACCCATTTTGAATATTTGTATAACTCGGAAGCACCTGACCGGAGGTCAATCCCTGCTGAGCAATCGAAACCTGGTTGTATGTATCAAGTTCTTCACCACCCACTGAAAACATAAAGTCGCACGAGTCTACCAGCCGGTGAACATTGATATCGTCGGGGATTGCAAAGTTGAGGTAGGCGTAGAAATTATCATTTTGAATGGTGTAAGGCGGAGATACCGGAAGTCCTCCCTGCGTGCTCCCGGTTCTGTAGTTTGTAAAAATCAGCCAGTCCACATATTTCTTTTGCACCTGTAAGGGATCATTAATATTAATCTCCGTGTAATGAAAGCGAATGGTGAGGTCATAGATCTTCCCGTCCTGTGCTGAGTTCCAATTCACCTTGTAGGTAAGCTTGGGCAAGAAATTAATTTTAATACCTGGTGAGGGCGTCAACACCTGGAAGTCATTGACGATTTGGGTGGTGGAGGTGATTTGCTTTCCGTTATCAGGCTCTGTAACAACTAATGTATAGCCATCATTTTGATTGAGTGGCTGAGTGGTTTTGTAAAGAGTGTTCGGAACATTGGCGAAAATACCCGTGTCCTTTATCAATCCTTCTGAATTGCCATCCACTTTTTCCATCTGAATAGTTGCTCCATTGCTGTTGTCCTGCAATATCACATTCAAATCTTTGTAATAAATAGAATCAGGAATTTGAGCGATCGTAAGCGCGCTTGTGGAAGGATCGAGAAAGGCTTTACCCACTTTGATGTATTGCGCAGTATCACTCGCATCGAGCAGTCCATACACGATAGTGATGTCTTTCCAGGAAGTGGTAACACTGAAATCAGTACTGCAGGAAGAGATAAATAGCAAAACAATAATAACCGCACTCAATTTTTTCATTCCGCGAAAGTAGAACTTTGTTTAGAGTTCCCCGATTGAATCGGGACAAGTTGGGGAAGGTTTCGACGTATTCTGATTGTTAGTGGAAGAAGTACCTTTGAAGGCGGTAGGCAGTTGGCAATAGGCAGTTGGCAAAAAAGGACAATGCACCATTCGCGTACCATGATTTCCCAACAACCCAATTTCCATTTTCAAATTTCCAAAACCTAAATTGAATGCAGTCACAGAACATCAGGAAAGGAAAAACGAATCAGTTGATTTCGATTGAAAAAAGCATTGAAGCTCGATTCTCAAAGCCGAATAACCCTACTTCCCAATAACCCAATACCCCAATTTCCAATTTCCATTTTCCAAAACCTAAATTGAATGCAGTCACAGAACATCACAGAAAGAAAAAACGATCAGTTGACTTCGATAGGAAAAAGTATTGATGATTTTAAGAAGGCAAAGAAAGTTACCACGCACACACTGCAGGAGATGAAGCAAGCAGGTGTGAAAATCTCCATGCTTACTGCCTACGATTATTCGCTCGCACGAATTGTAGATGATGCCGGCATTGACGTGATTCTCGTCGGTGATTCTGCATCTAACGTAATGGCAGGTCATGAAACCACCTTGCCGATCACGCTGGATCAAATGATCTACCATGCTTCATCGGTGGTGAGAGGAATTAACCGTGCATTGGTTGTTGTTGACCTCCCTTTCGGATCGTACCAGGGCAATTCAAAAGAAGCATTGAACTCTGCCATTCGCATCATGAAGGAATCGGGCGCGCATGCTGTAAAGCTCGAGGGTGGGAGGGAAGTGAAAGATTCTGTCGAGAGAATTGTTTCATCCGGTGTTCCTGTGATGGGTCATCTCGGTTTAACACCACAGTCCATTTACAAATTCGGAACGTACGCTGTTCGTGCAACGGAAGAAGAGGAAGCGCAACGGTTGCGGGAAGATTCATTGTTCCTTCAAACATCAGGATGCTTTTCTGTTGTACTCGAAAAAATTCCGGCGGTATTAGCAGCAGAAGTTTCTTCATCCCTGAAAATTCCAACCATCGGTATCGGTGCAGGCCCTGATGTGGATGGACAAGTGCTCGTGATTCATGACATGCTCGGCATCAACAAAGAATTCAAGCCGCGCTTTCTACGCCGCTATTTGAATTTGTATGATCAGATCAAAGAAGCGGTGCAGCATTTTAGCAACGATGTGAAGAGTTTGGATTTTCCGAATGAGAATGAGCAGTATTGAAATCAGTAGGCAATAGGCAATTGGCAGTAGGCAAAAAAAAATTGATGGTTTGAAGTTGTTTGTTCGAAGTGATTTAACGTGTCCATTGAGTAACTTTGCAAGAAAAATTTATGAATGTAACCATTCAGCTAAAGCCCGGAGAACTGAATCTGAAACTGCTGAAGAAGATTCAGAAAATGTTTAAGAATGAGCCACTCACAATTTCTGTAGATCAAATGGATGAAACAGAATACTTACTGAACTCACCAAAAAACAAAGAGTTTTTGCTTCAGGCAATTCAGGATATAAATTCAGGGAAGGGAATTGATGTAGACATTGACAAGTATGCACAATGAGAAATGTTTCCTTTGCTCCCAGGGCATTTGATCAGTTCATTGAGTGGCGAGAAGATGACGATGAAATTTTTCAGAAAATTGTCAGACTGATTCAGGAGACAAGAAGGGAACCTTTTACGGGTACCGGCAAACCTGAGCCTCTTAAATACGAATTGAAAGGTTATTGGTCAAGAAGAATTAATCTTGAACATCGTATAGTTTATAAGGTGACAGAGAATTCGATTGACATTATTTCATGCAAGCATCATTACTAAATTTGACTCGCACGTCATGAAACAGATTTCAGGTTGCATAGTCAATAAAATATCTTTTGCTTTGAGTTGTGTAATTGTTTCTGTATTCAATTTCTCAAGTGCAAAGTGTGCTGAAAATTCCCGCAGCGACACCATCAACATTCTCGATTACAACATTCATCTCAACATCACCGATTTCGCAGGGACAACCATCAGCGGATTTACCATTATCACCTTCAAATCAAAACTCGATAACATCAGTGAACTCGATTTGGATCTGCTCAAGCTGCAGATTGATTCCATCACACAAAACAATCAGCAACTTTTGTTCACTTACAATGACACGCTGATAAAAATCAATCTTGCTGCTACGATGAACACCGGTGATTCATCACAAGTCACAGTATTCTATCACGGCGTTCCCAAAGGCGATGCTTCCGGTTGGGGTGGCTGGTATTGGAGCGGAGCGTATTCTTATAACCTCGGCGTGGGCTTCGATGCTGACCCTCATTGCTATGGCAGAGTGTGGTTCCCATGCTTCGATAATTTTGTAGAGCGAAGCACCTATCGTTTTTCGATTATCACCACCACTGATAAAATGGCAACCAGCAATGGCAAATTGGTTTCATCCATTGACAACGGCAACGGAACAATGACCTGGAACTGGGAAATGCTGCAAGCCATTCCAAGTTACCTCGCCTGTGTGGCAGTGGCGCCTTACACTCCTGCCTATTCTCAATACATCAGCATCAGCGGCGATACCATTCCCATGATGTTCGCCGGGCTTCCGGCAGACACCACCAAAATGAAAAACTCGTTCGTGCATTTGCAAAACGCTCTTTCCATTTTTGAAAACCATTTTGGAAAATTTCAGTGGAATAAAGTTGGTTACACGCTGGTCCCATTCAACGGCGGCTCTATGGAACATGCTACCAATATCGCTTCACCTTTGTTCGCATCCAATGGAACCACTGCATATGAGACGCTTTTCTTCCATGAGCTTTCTCACCATTGGTTTGGTGATCTTATTACCTGCCGTACTGAAGAAGATATGTGGCTCAATGAAGGATGGGCTGTGTATTGTGAAAAAATTTTCCTCGAAGGGATGTACGGTGAGCAGGCGTACAAAGATGATGTTGCAGCGAATCATGAAACCTCTGTGCACTATGCGCACACTTCTTTTAAGGACGGACAATACTTTGCATTGAATGCAGTGCCACATGACTATAGCTACACGAGTGAGGCCACCGTTTATGGCAAAGGCGCTGACGTAGCCCACACACTTCGGGGTTACATGGGCGACTCGCTTTTCTTTCATTGTCTCACCAATTTTCTTTCTGATAAAGCATTCAGTGATGTGTCGAGCGAAGACCTGCGTGATTATCTCTCTGCCTGCTCAGGAATTGATCTCGCTGATTTTTTCACGGATTGGGTTTTCAATCCCGGCTGGGCAGCTTTCACCATTGATTCAATGCAAAGCACTCCGGGGCAAATTCCCGGATTCTATGATGTAAACGTTTTTGTTCGTCAGCGGCTGGATCATGCGCCGCAATTTTATAACAATGTTCCGCTGGAAATTTCCTTCTACGATTCATCACGGAACGTGACCCTCGAAAATTTTCTAATGGGCGGCGGATGCAGAATGTACCAGATCACTCTTCCATTTTCTCCGCTGTATGTTGGATTAGATCTCGATCATAAAATCTCCGATGCGATTACGGATGATTTGAAAACAATCAGCTCAAGCGGGTCTGTAAATTTTGTCAATGGGAAGATGCTCTTATCTGTAAATTCCATTGGTGATTCTGTATTGTTGCATATTGAACATGTATATGCGGCACCCGATCCTTTCAAAAATCCAATTCCCAATCTCCACATTTCCCAGGAGAGATTTTGGACGGTGGATGGGATAATTCCGGATGGGTTCAGCTCACAGGCAATTATTAACTATAACGGCACTTCCATAGCCGGGGGATTTCTCGATAAGGGCCTTATTACGAATATTGAAGATTCTCTCGTGGTTTTATACAGGGCAAATCCGGCTCACGACTGGACTATAGATTCGGATGTGACTCAAAATTTCATAGGTACGCATACCGATAAGAAAGGGAACTTCACCATTTTGCATCTTCAGAAAGGAGAATACGCACTCGGAATTTTTCAGCACAACAAAATTGATTCACCATTAACTTCAGGAATTGATTCATGCCTCTTGCTTTCCGTACCACAAATTTCTGCGTTGAAAAAAGGACTGATCAATGTATTTCCCAATCCTTCGAATGATTCATTCACGGTGCAATTCGATTATCCTTCTTCTCCGAATGGAATCCTTTGGACAAATTATCTTCTCGAAATTTTCAATCTTTACGGCGTCAGCATGTTTCATCATAAATTTCATGAAGCGCAACAGGAGGTTTCAGTAAAAAACTGGGATCGCGGAATTTATTTTGTGAAAATCTCCGATGGAAAACATAAGATGGTGGCTATTCAAAAAATTGTGATCAACTAAACCGAAAATTTGTTTGATGCCCAACACAGAAACTTCAACGGATGAAAAAGTGATCTCCCGTCCTGATCAATCCGGATTACCGAAAAAAAAAATCAGCGTGATCGGGGCAGGAACAATGGGCAACGGGATAGCCCACGTATTTGCGATGAAGGGATTTGAAGTGATCCTTGTAGATGTCTCGCAACCCCAACTTGAAAAAGCAATAGCGACTATTTCTAAGAATCTCGATCGCCAGGTGGCGAAGAATTCCATCACGGAGGAAGAGAAGAAGTCAACGATCGGGAATATCAAAATTTCAGGTTCAATCGCCGAAGGTGTGAGAGATGCGGATCTCATTATAGAAGCAGCCACTGAGAATGTTGATCTGAAGCTGAAAATTTTTTCTCAGCTTGATCAGGCATCGAAGCCCGAAACGATTCTCGCTTCAAACACTTCATCCATCTCCATCACCAAAATTGCGTCAGTCACGAAGCGTGCTGATAAAGTCATCGGCATGCATTTCATGAACCCCGTGCCGGTGATGAAACTGGTGGAAGTGATTCGGGGCTATTCCACTTCTGATGAAACTACAAATTCAGTGATGGAGCTTTCAAGACAATTGGGGAAAGTTCCTGTAGAAGTGAATGATTATCCCGGCTTCATCGCCAACAGAATTTTAATGCCGATGATCAATGAGGCAATTTATTCACTCTATGAAAATGTTGCCGGTGTTGAAGAAATTGATACCGTCATGAAACTCGGAATGGCACATCCGATGGGCCCCTTGCAGCTCGCCGATTTCATTGGACTCGATGTTTGCCTGGCCATCATGAATGTGCTGTATACAGGTTTTGGAAATCAAAAGTATTCTCCTTGTCCTTTACTCGCCAACATGGTGATGGCAGGAAATCTCGGAATGAAAAGCGGGCAGGGGTTTTATAAATATACTGCCGGAGTTAAGGAATTAGTGGTTGCGGATAGATTCAATAAATAATTTTACCATTGCAAATCGCGATACGCGTATCGCGATTCGCGAGCAAGCGGGAGTAGTCCCGATGGATCGGGATTGGTAGAGCACTCCGATTCAAATCGGAGGGGTCGCGATTGTTAGTCGGAAGTTAAAAGCGGGAGTAGCTCAGTTGGTAGAGCATCAGCTTCCCAAGCTGAGGGTCGCGGGTTCGAGTCCCGTTTCCCGCTCACTCAAAAAAAATATTCCTGAAGTATCGGGACAGCTCATTTGAGTCATAATCGTTATGGGGGATTCAATTGCGAATTCGATTAAAATTCTAAGAATAGAATTGGAATTTTTTTGCCTACTGCTCCCGATCCATCGGGATGCAAACTGCCTATTTAGTTTGACTAATCTTCCTTACTTTAGCGCCTCCAAAAAATTTTACAAACCAAAACTTATGAAAAGAATCGTACTCCTTTTTGCTATGGTGGTTTTATCGCTGAGCAGTTTCGCCCAGGTTGTCACCAACATCCAAACCGAATATCATCACGGACAAACCTTCGTCACGTGGGATACCATTCCAAATTATCAGTACCCGTTCTACTACGTGTACCGCTATGATTATCCTATCACGAGTGCAAACATTAACAACGCTACGTACCTTGGAAAAATCCCGCTCGATTTTTCATTCAACTATTTTCTAAATCTCGGAATTCTCAATCCGCCAAACGTGAATTTTCCGCGCAAGTATTATTGCGTCTACAACAACGATCCCTGGGAAGTAGCTGACAGTTCGATGGATTTGTTTGTCGCCACGTGTGACAAGAACAAACCTTTCTACTATGCAGTAACAGCAGATTCAACCACCAGCACATTTCCTTTTTACCAGGAGAACCGGCACATTGTTCCGGGCGCCAATGCAACCACCACGCCTGTTCAGGAACACGTTGCTCCAATCAATGCTTACCTGCAATTGAGCGGCTATCCGCTTCAGGATAATCAGGATTTACTTTACAATGCCTATGCAGTATTCGGCGGCAATGTGAAGACTCAATACACGCCGTTGTTTGCTAACGAAGGATGCCTCATTTTCAATTGGGGCTTGATCGAGGATGCAGATACCAGTAATACCCCCAAAAATGCAGCTACTTTTTTCTTTTACGGCGGTGGTGGCAATGCTTACCAAAATGCAAATGGTACGAATGTCTCTCGCATGTGGAAGGTTTCTCTCGAAGATGATATTCCTAATTTCAACTGGGACGACCTGGCGGGCGAAAACACGAAGTGGATCGGGTACAACGAAAATTTTGATGTCTATAACGCCAACAATAATTCTCCTGCACCCTCAACAGGTGTTGACCGCACGTATACCATCTCCCGCGTAAACTGGACCTACGATTGGCTAATGCGAACATTTCATGACAAGATTGACTCGACACAAATCAGCGCGGAAGCAACTTCCAGTGGCTGTACCGGGGCACTTATGATGGCATATCTATATCCTGATAAGGTTGCAGCGGTGGATGTAACGAATGCAAAGTTTAATCTTGAATACCTGAATGATGATAATCCCCATTGTAAATGGAATACCAACGGAACTTCGCGCAATAAAGCAAATATTTATTTGGGAGCGCAGTCAACCAATCTTCCTTCTGATGTTCCAAAAATCAAAGGGACTGGCAATTATACCCTGTGGGACTTAACAAATTCCAACAACATTATTTCAGATAATAAGTACAATTCACTGCCGGTCATGTTTGTCACCAGTGGTAAGGAGGATGATGTCACCTGCTGGGAAGAAAAAATTCCGTTTTACAAATCCAATCAGCAAAACAGGACCGGTACTTTTTTCTATTGGGATTTAAGATCTCACAAAGGAGGTGTTCATGAAATCAAGGACCGCCCGCTGGAATTAGTGTTGCGCTACAGAACCAATTTGTCGTACCCTGCCTTTGCCAACTGTTCAGCCAATGATGATCCGGGTGATACAAACAATCCCGTTGATCCTTTCTACGATGGTGATTCCGTTGGCACTATGAATGGCACGCTGGACTGGGTGGATACAAGCATCCATGAAACTCCCACAAGCTGGCAGACAAAAATCTTTGCGCATCAGTTCCTGCTGGTTGATGGAATCACGCTCTTTCCTACTTACCTGCCTACGTATGTGAAAACAGATATTACTCCCCGGCGCTTGCAGCAGTTTGTAAATATTCCTGACGGAAGCAGTGTTCATCTCGAGAATTGGAATTCAGATGGTACGGTGTTGATACAATCGAAAATTATCACCTATCATCTTAATGCTGACGGAGAGGGATTGATGACATTCAAAAAGGCGAAGATCAGCCATGCAGGAAATATCATCAAATTCTATGTCCTTCTCGGTCCAAAGGACTCACCTGAAAATATAAATGTCACTCCGCTGGCAACCGATATGGTGTATCCCAATCCTACAGAAGGGTTAACGAGCGTTGATCTGTCTCTCCTGAAAGATGAAGAAGTTACCGTCTCAGTCGTTGACATTATGGGCAAGCAAATGCTCTATGAAAATCGCGGTCTGGTACCCGAAGGCGACCAGGAGTTGCCGGTTGATCTCAGCAGGTTACCGCAGGGGATTTACCTGATCAATGTGCAGGCAGGTCTTCAATCATTTTCTTACAAGGTAATCAAGCAATAGTAGGGGCACGGTTCACCCGTGCCCAATTATTGGACATAAAATCCGCCCCGATTGGTCTGGGCGGATTTTTTTTAAATACCGATGCGGTCTCCAGGACCGCGGTTGGTTTAAGCGCAGCACAGATGCGCACATTTATTTCATCTGTCTGTTTTTGTTCAAGGCACAATCACCTGAATTGCTCTCCCTAAAATTCCAACTTCACCATCATCATATCCAAAAACTTCCCCGTCAGTTTCTATTGGCACGAGCGGAGAAGAGGCAATGGAAATTTTTTTTGTCCGGTATTGAGAAATCTTTTTATGGTGCACAAAACTTCCGTTGAACAGACGCAACACATTTTTGATTACTTCCATCTTTGAGAGATTTCCCGCGATGGTAATGTCAAGAAGCCCGTCATTGGTGATGGCCCCGGGCGTGAGTTTCATTCCGCCGCCGGCATATTTGCAAATGCCTGCACTGATATTGAAGAATTTTCCTTCCACATAGTTGCCCGGATCAGCTTGCGCAGAATCCTTCGACGGGCTCAGAATGACATCGCTCAAGTCAATCAACGGACTCGGGGTGACATCGCTCAGGTCAATCAATGGGTTCAGGTGGACAGCGCTCAATTCAATTTTCATCGTTGTGGTTTTGTATCTGAACAATGCATCGAGCAATCCGAAATAAAATGCAGCGAAACCGATCTTCAGCCAATGGCTTGTTCCTTCAATCCTTTCGGCAACAAAACCCTGGAAGGCAAACCCCGCCACGTTGATGAAAAATCTTCTCTCTTCAACGTCAGCATTTTTCTTCATTACCATCCCCACGTCATGAAAATCGGTGCGACCATTTTTGATGATGGCAATTGCTTTTGAAATTGATTTCGGAATGTGGTGAGTTTTGATCCAGTCATTCCCGGTGCCAATGGGAATAATGGCGATGGTAATTTCAGCCGGAGAGATTTTCTGCTGAGAAAAAATGCCATTCACCAGGCAATTGAGAGAGCCATCACCGCCAACGGAAATAAATTTTCTGAAACCATTTTCGATGGCTTCATGAATAATCCTGTTCGCTTCATTCAGACTGTTTGAAACTGCAAGCTGAAATTTTATTGCGGACTGAATGAGTTGTTGCCTGATAATTTCTTCTTTGCGTTTTGCTTTTCCGCGGGCAGCAAATGGATTGAGGAGGACAAACCATTCTTCATTTTTCATTTGCTCAAAATAAAAAGAGTTGGCTTATGAAAAGTCAACTCTTTTGAATCGAAAATCTGCACAACAGATAGGACAACTTTTAGAAGCTGTCATATCTTAGTGATCAGCAGAAGTGTTCATACACTTGCTCCAGATGTTTGGCAATAATCTCTGCCGGCCTGCCTTCGATCTGGTGTCGTTCCACCACGTGCACCACCTGATTATCTTTAAACAAGGCGATGAAAGGAGAGGAAGGCGGATAAGGCATTAAATGCTCGCGCACTTTAGAGGTTGCTTCTTTGTCAACGCCTGCAAATACAGTATACAAATGCGCTGGTTTTTTTGAAGCCAGCTCCAGCGAGTGAATCACTCCCGGACGGGCACTGCCTGCAGCGCAACCGCAAACAGAGTTCACGACCATCAGCATCGTTCCCTGATTGTTCTTTATTACGTTCTCCGCTTCATCAGCAGATTTCAGTTCAACAAAACCTTCGTTGGTTAATTCGCGGCGCATGGGCGCTACCATTTCTTCGGGATACATTGTTTCGAAATTTATTGTGAGGTAAAGTTAAGGATCAGTTTGCAGTTTACAGTTTTCAGTTGGCAAAAGTTCCATTTCGTTTTCGTTGAAGCAAAAAACTTTGCTGACCTTTAATGAAGGATTTCAAATCAATCCTTCTTATGAAAATAAAGCTTTTACTTCTCGTAATTTTTTTAGCATCAAGTCTCAATGTGTTTTCGTAGGCACCTTCAATTCAGTGGGAGAAAAGTTTTGGAGGAAGTAATGATGATGGTGCTTCTTCTATAGTTCAATCAAATGATGGCGGATACATAGTGGCAGGCACATCAAGTTCTGATAATGGACAAGTTCTTCTGCACTATGGTTCAGGAAATCTCGCCGACTGCTGGATATTAAAATTAGATGGCAACGGAAATCTTGTCTGGCAGAAAACACTTGGCGGTACTAACAATGATGTTGCATTTTCAATTACTAAAACAATTGATGGAGGATATGCTGTTGCAGGTTTTTCGGCATCTAATGACTCTGATGTAACAGGGCATCACGGAACGTCTGCTACAGACGATTACTGGGTGGTCAAATTAGATAGCAATGAAAATATGCAGTGGGAAAAATCTCTCGGAGGAACAGGTGATGATTGGGCTTACTCGGTCATTCAAACCACTGATCACGGTTATGCAATTGCAGGATATTCTGATTCAAATGATGGAGATGTAAACGGCAATCATGGGAATGGAGATGAGTGGATCGTTAAATTAGATAGCACTGGTGTAATTCAGTGGTCAAGAACTCTCGGTGGAAGCGGAAGTGAGCAAGCTCGATCAATCATCCAGTCCTCCGATGGAGGTTATGTTGTCGTCGGGGAAACCGCATCCAATGATGGCGATGTAATTGGTTACCATGGTGACACCACAGTTCAATTTTGGGAACCTGATTATTGGATTGTGAAATTAGATGGCGCTGGAAATATTCAATGGCAGAAAGCACTTGGTGGCACCAGCACTGATCAAGCTTATTCCATCTTACAAACTTCTATGGGAGATTATGTGGTCGCAGGGCAATCAGGTTCTAATGATGGAGACGTCACCTTCAACCATTATGCCTTTGATTACTGGATTGTGAAACTGGATGGAACAGGAAATATTTTATGGCAAAACTCTTTTGGCGGAACAGGATCAGACGAAGCAAGATCGGTGGCACAAAGTTCAGATGGAGGATTTGTTGTTACAGGAATTTCAACTTCAAATGACGGAGATGTTACAGGACAACATGGTAATGGTGGTATTGTTGGTACTACCGATTATTGGGTTGTGAAATTGGATAGCGTAGGAAGCATGCAGTGGCAGAAATCACTTGGTGGGAACTTTAATGATTGGGCTTACTCTGCTATTCAAGTAGATTATGAGAGCTATGTAGTTGCTGGTGGTGCATCCTCGCAGGATGGTGACGTAACAGGTAATCACGACGGCGATGATTTTTGGGTTGTAAAACTTGGAGCACCGTTAGGAATAAACCAACCGGTAAATTCATTCTTTAAAATTTCCCCCAACCCTGGCACCGGAATTTTCCAAATCCAAAACTCATCATCACCAATTCAAACCGCAGAAGCATTCAATCTCCTTGGAGAAAAAGTTTTTTCAACTTCAAATTTCTCCCACAGGACTGCTGGCCAAACTTCAAACTCCATTGATCTCTCCACAGAGCCCGATGGGGTTTATTTTCTTCACTTGAAAACAGGAGAAGGAATCATGGAAGAAGGTGGTTATTAGCAAATAAAAAGATTGCAGTTGGGAGACCGTGTTCACTCATACACATCTCTTCTGTTCCCTATTGCAATCACATCCACAATGAGATTGTCGTCTTCAATTTCGTAAATGATTCTGTAATCGCCTTTTCGGATTCTGAATCCACTTCTCCCTTTCAACTTTTTGTAACCGTGTGGTCTTGGGTTTTCAGAGAGTGATTGTAATGCAGTAAGAAGGGGTGCTGCAATTTTATCGGAGAGTTTGTCCAAATATTTTCGGACGGTAGCAGTGATAACAACTTTATACCTTCCCATTCTTCTTTGACTTACGTTGCTTCAAATATTCATTCAATTCCATCCGCTCTTCCTTTCTTGCCTTCACCGCATCATATAATTTTATGTCTTCCAACTCTTCAATTTGCTCCTGCATTTTTGCATAGGCGTTGATAGGGACAATCACTGAAAGTTTTTTCCCTCTTTCATCAGTCACGAAATGTGCTTGGTTTGTTTTCATTTTAAAAAAATTAAGTGCACGAATAATGATGTAAAGATAAATTGTTAGTGAAAGAAGAAAAATCATTTCATTCTTTACCCTGCAACTTTCCAACCTGCAACTCGTGTGAAAGTTTCACATCCTGAATTTGTATCTTTGCCACCGCAATATTCTTTAAACAAAAAACAAAAAATGAGAACCGACACTGTTGAACTTACGCTTCCGTACAAAGTAAAAGACATCTCCCTCGCTGCCTGGGGCAGAAAAGAAATCAAACTCGCCGAAGCCGAAATGCCGGGATTGATGGCAATCAGAAAAGAATTCGGAAAAGAAAAACCATTGAAGGGTGCTCGCGTCGCCGGCTGCCTTCACATGACCATTCAAACCGCTGTGCTTATTGAAACCCTCATGGAGCTTGGTGCCGAAGTTCGCTGGAGCTCGTGCAATATTTTTTCTACACAGGATCATGCCGCCGCGGCCATTGCTGCTGCCGGTACTCCCGTGTTCGCATGGAAAGGAATGAATGAAGAGGATTACAACTGGTGTGTGGAACAAACCCTTTTCTTCGGTGACTATTCGCGCCCGCTCAACATGATCCTCGATGATGGCGGCGATCTCACCAACATGGTGCTCGATCATTATCCTGAATTGATTACGGGAATCAAAGGCATCACTGAAGAAACTACTACCGGTGTGCATCGCTTGTATGAGCGCATGGCGAAAAATACGCTGCCGCTTCCTGTGATCAACGTGAATGACTCAGTTACAAAATCAAAATTTGATAACAAGTATGGCTGTCGTGAATCCCTTGTTGATGCCATTCGCCGCGCAACCGATGTGATGCTTGCAGGAAAAGTTGCAGTGGTGGCAGGCTTCGGTGATGTGGGAAAAGGAAGTGCGGAGTCACTGCGCGGTTCTCATTGCAGAGTGATCGTGACAGAGATTGATCCCATCTGTGCTTTGCAGGCAGCCATGGAAGGTTATGAAGTGAAGAAGATGGAAGATGCCGTGAAGGAAGCCGACATCGTGGTGACTGCAACAGGTTGCATGCACGTGCTCACTGAAAAACATTTTCGCTCTCTGAAGGATAAAGCCATCGTCTGCAACATCGGTCACTTTGATGTGGAGATTGACATGGCGTGGCTGAATGATAATTATGGACATACCAAGGACACGATCAAGCCACAGGTAGATAAATATGACATTGACGGAAAAGAAATCATCGTGCTGGCTGAAGGTCGGTTGGTGAACCTCGGTTGCGCCATGGGACACCCTTCGTTCGTGATGTCGAACTCATTCACCAATCAGTGTCTTGCACAAATTGAATTGTGGAGCCATCATGAGAAATATGAGAACAAAGTGTATGTGCTTCCGAAACATCTCGATGAAAAAGTTGCGCGCCTGCATTTGGAAAAAGTAGGAGTAAAGCTCGATGAGTTGAGTAAAGATCAGGCAGAGTATCTCGGCATTCCGAAAGAAGGACCTTTCAAACCTGAATATTACAGGTACTAAGAGAGGATAGAAGTTAGAGAATAGAAGTTAGAAGGAATCTTGAAAAAGGTTCCTTTTCTTTTGCAGATATAAACTGAATTGTTATCGGGATATCTCAAACTTACCTGTGTATTTCACCTTTCCATCCTTACTGAGAAGCAGGTAGAGATAGTTCCCTTCGGGAAGATTTTTTCCATCAATAATGAAAGTGCCGTCTTTCGTTGATGAGGTTTGCATTTTTTTTCCGGAGTAGTCGAAAACTGTAAGGGTAAATTCTTTCTGGGGTAAATTGATTAGCAAGTGTGCTGTCTCATTGAAAGGATTCGGCAGCAACTTAATGTCCTTATCAGGATAAAAATCAAATGTGCCCGGCGGATTTGTCCCCATATTAATATTGAATCCTGTGTGAGTGAGTGTGGGATCGAGAGGATGAGGATACGGTTTTTGAGCAAGCAGTTGAAGAGATAAAAAAGCCGAAATGAAAATGAGGATGGAAATTTTTTTCATGGCCGGAGGTTTTTGATGAGTGAAAGCTACGAATAATTATTTCACCGGATCTTTTTTTCAAGAAGTTGTTCAAATGAAACATTGTTCTCTCTCCCTTCATTATACAATGAAATCAGCCAATCCCTGTCTTCAATCTTCGCTTGCCAAACAGAATCTTCAATTCCCTTTGATTGTTTTTGCAATGAAAGAAATGCTTTTGTGTAAAGAATTTCTCCGAGCGCAATCTTAAATTCCGGGTATTTAGTAAATGATTGATCATCCACCTTATTTATCGAGGAGAAAGCGCTGTCAATTTTGTGCGCATTATAAAATGCTACGGAGAGATTCAACTGTGCTGTTGCGAATTGTGGTGTGATCTTAAGCGCTTTTTTATACAGGTAAACCGCAGAATCGTATTTCCCTTCCTGCTGAAAAATGGCACCGAGATCACTCAGAACTAATACATGATTCGAATTCTCTGCAACAGCTTTCAGCAAATATTTTTTTGCGCTGTCCCGCTGATGATCGTAACCATAAGCTACACCGGCATACCAATCTACCGGGGTACCGCCATAATCAACAGGAAAGAAAAAGTTATCAGCGCGCTTTGAAAGTATGGCCATGCAGTTCCAATCATACAATGTTTTGCATGACAGTGCATCACGCAAATTTCTTTCAGCATGGTAGCGCTGAATGCCTGCATAAATCGAAAAAGAGCTTATCATTCCGGCGAATAAAAAAAAGATTCGCAGCACAAGAGACGGAATGATTTTTTTTGAAGACCTCAATGAAGCATACTTTGAAACAACGATTGCGAAGAGCAACGCAATTAAGATGCTGCTATAAGTTCTTTGAAGCGGATAGCCAAGGTTGCACAAAACAAATAAGCCGACGAATGCACAGATGAGGAGAAGTATAAAGAATTTTTCCTGCAGATTTATTGAATGGGAGAGAAGGTAGAGCAACATTCGAAGTAAAAGTGCGAACAAAAGCAGTAGCAGCAATAAACCCGTAAGGCCTGTTTCAGCACACACGAACAGAAACTCGTTGTGCGGATGCTCATAATGTACAAGTCCTGAGTTGATGAACGGTGTTCCACCAATACCGAATTGCCCCTGAGAAATTTTCCAGTTGCTCAGCCCGGCGCCAAGCAGAGGATTTTCTTTGATCAGCTGTAAGGTGTTGCGCCACAGCATTACCCGCTCATACGTGCTGTTATCATTTTCATTGGAGCTCGCGGATACATCAGTTGACGTATACTGAAGAAGTTTAGCTGCTGAAAATTTTGATTCCGATGATGTAAAGAGAATGCCAAACACAAAAAATGCTGCAATTACGAATACCACTGCGAGTGCCGCAACCCGCAATTTCCGGGTTTGGGCAACTTTGAAATTTTTATTGAAAAGAAATATAGATACAAATGAAGCTATTGCTAAAAGCAGGGCGAGCCAGACTGAAACAGATTGAAGAAGAGCAATCGTGGCAAGCACAATGAGCAGTGTGAGAAGGGAAAGTAGTCTCACGATTTTTTTGAAATTAATAGCCCCCCAAATCAATAGCGGCAGAAAAAGAAGAAATGTTTCCGCCCAAAAATTTTTATTTGCCAGCGTGGAAGTAATATACGTGAGCAGGCGATTAAGATTCTCGCCGACGGCGTGGAGTTTTCTGCTTTCATCAATCACTTGCTTCAATCCAAAATAGGAAAAGATGAACACGCTGATCATCATGGTGCCGGCAAGAAATTTCCAATGCCGTTCTCCCCGGAAAAATATTTTACTCAATAAAATGACCACAAGAACAAACTGGATTCGCTGCAGCAACGCAAAAACACCATCGCCCGGATTGATTGCCTTCAATGCAGCGAGCGCAGTGATGAGAAGCCACAGCAACAGAAAAATGAAAAATGGCTGAGACAGAACTTCAAAGTGCTGAAGAAAATGTTTAGGAGAAAAAAGAAAAATGAAAAAGAACACGGCACAAAAAATTGAGAGCACAATGAAACGTGGCGCAATTTCAGGGTCCAGTGTTTCAGAAGAATACACGAATGGAAGAATTACAAAAAGAAACAAACACACAGCGGCGGCTAACCCATCATTGACCGTTATTTTTTTCAAGGACAATTTGTAATTCTTTTAAGCATATAAAATTTCGGAATCCTTTGTTGTATTTAACGAGATGAAAATAGAGAACTTCCTTTTTTTATTCTACCTTCATAAGATCAAAAAAAATATTCTTATGCGACAAGTTCTACTGGTCCTCATTTTATGCGGTTGGTTTTTTGAAGCAAAATCGCAACAGCACACGAGCAAAGGCAAAGAATTTTATCTCGCCTTCATGGAGAATCTGGATCTGGCGTTTAATGGTCCTCCAATATTTACTTTCATGATTAGTGCTGAACATGCTACACAGGGAACGATTTCTTTTCCCGGCACCGGCTATTCACAATCGTTTTCACTCTATGCTGGCGAATTGATTGAGCCACAGTTACCAACGGGGATTGCATATCCCCAGGGTGACGAGGACATTTCTAATCTGGGAATCAAAATAACTGCAGACGATTCCATCAACGTGTATGCGATTCATTACCGTCTTTATTTTTCCGACGCATCATTAGTGTTGCCCACTTCTGAACTGGGTGATTTTTACAGAGTGATCACCAAAGCAGACGAGGCAGGATTGAGTCCTGCGGAATTAGTGGTTGAGGCCACCCAGGACAATACTCAAATCGAAATAACTCCTTCAGAAGTAACGGTGAGCTTTCGCCCTGCGGGTATTCCTTTCTATATTACCTTGAATGAAGGAGAAGTGTTTCAGTTGCAGGGATTTAACGGGCTGACAGGAACGACCATTCGCTCTACCGATCCCAATAAAAAAATTGCCGTGTTCTCCGGTGCCAGGCAAGCAAATGTTTATTGCACGGGTGCTGACAGTCATCTATGGGATGAAGATTATCCTGTAGCATTATGGGGAAATGATTTCGGATTGGTTTCTTTCAGAGGGCAAGGCGGGGATCCGTTTCGCTTCCTCGCTGCCTATGATAATACGACAATTGAGTTCGGTTCGCATACAAAGACGTTGTCTGCCGGAATATGGTACGATACGCTGTTTGATGGAGCAAAGATCATTCACTCATCAAACAAAATCATGGTAGCCCAATTTGATAAAAGTCATGCTTGCAATGCCAGCATTAACGGTGATCCCTGTATGCTCATACTCACACCGCTCTCCTATCTCCGATACAAGGCCATTTTCTCCACGAGTAATTCGTTTCCGGATTTCTCTGATTTTGTGAATATAATTATACCTAAAGCAAGCTTTTCTACCATCATGCTTGACAGCGACCACATTTCTTCAATATTCGATACTATACCAGGCAATTCGGAATACCTCTATGCGAAATTGAATATTGTTGAGCAACGCCACGTGCTTGAAAGCAGCGGCGGCTTCAACGCATTTGCCTATGGCTTTAAATTCTATGATGAATATGCCTACCATCTCGGTTATGATTTTGCGCCGGGCAATGTCGGCATTGGGGACATTCCAAACGGGCAATCAAACGGGCTCACAGTAAATGTTTATCCCGATCCTGCCTCGGGAAGTTTCTTGTTTAGCGTTTCGGGTGATGATCGTTATTCAGGGAAATATGAATTGAGCGTCTATGATGTTTTGGGAAAACAAATAAACTCGTTTTCATTTTCCGGGAAGAAGACAACCTTTCAGTTGCCTGACGTAAATGGAATTTATTTTTATGCTCTGAAGAAAAATGCTCTCATCGCAGCGAGTGGAAAAATTTTGAATGAGAAGTGATTTGAATTACTGAGACAGGTGCTGGTTTTCGCCGGTCTTATGACTTTAAGTGTGCATTCTCAAATTTAAAATCCCAAAATAAGTTGCCGCGACTTTCCGTCAACATTAACAAATTCGCCACGCTGCGTAATGCGCGGGGAGGCAATCTTCCTGATGTAATTAAGGTAGCAAAAGACTGTGAGCGCTTTGGTGCGCAGGGCATCACTGTTCATCCACGCCCTGACGAGCGGCATATTCGTTACCGGGATGTTTTGGATTTGAAAGAAGTTGTGACTACCGAATTCAACATCGAAGGATATCCCGATGATCGCTTCATGGAATTGGTTTTAAGAGTAAAACCGGCACAAGCCACGCTCGTGCCTGATGCACCCGGTGTGGTCACAAGCAACCAGGGATGGGACACAATAAAAAACAAATCATTTCTCACTGAAAGAATTAATGATTTGCGGAAGGAAGGAATTCGGGTATCAGTTTTTGCAGATCCAATTGATCAATTTATCGAAGGTGCCAAAGCTGTAAATGCTGATCGTATTGAATTGTACACAGGACCGTATGCGGAAATGTTTTCAGAAAATCCTGCGGAGGCAATCAGTAAATACATTCCTTCAGCAAAGCTGGCTAATGATGTTGGATTGGGAGTTAATGCCGGTCACGATTTGAATTTGAAGAACCTGAAATTTTTTTCACAGCACATTCCTTCTCTCGCTGAAGTATCCATCGGGCATGCTTTGATCTGCGATGCCCTTTATTTTGGTTTGGAAAATACGATCCAGTTATACCTGCGGCAATTAAAAAGTTAAGACATGTTCCGACGATCTGTTTGGCATTATGATGGTTGTAAAATGAGAAAATGATTTTATGAAAAAGCAATTTTTGGTCAGCGGACTCTTCGCTCTTTGTTTCGCTATCACCTCATGCAGCTCCGAACACTATGTGGCAACACAGCCTGCACCTCCTGCTGTGGTAGTAGCTCCTCCGCCGCCCGGAAGGATTTGGGTGGATTATGATTACCGGTGGAGAGGAGGGAAATATGTTGTAGTTCCCCGCCGTGCGATCAAAGTACGGCCCGGCAGAACATGGGTACCCGGTCACTGGATGCAAAAGCCAAAGGGGTCCATTTGGATTCCGGGACACTGGAAATAATTTCCGGGGCAAGAATTTAGAATCCGCGATGGTTTTTAAAACAAAAAACCTTTCAGATTTTTCCGAAAGGTTTTTTGTTTCTGAGTTCCGAATTCTTATTGCGCCACTTCAGGAGTCGCCACCAGGGTTTCAGCGCCTTCAATGTTCATACGCTTCTCTTTAATACGGGCTTTCTTTCCTTTCAAATCGCGCAGGTAAAATAAGCGTGCCCTGCGAACCTTACCGCGCTTGTTCATTTCAATGCTTTCAATGTTGGGTGAGAAAAGAGGAAACACCCTTTCTACGCCAACACCGTTAGAAATTTTTCGAACGGTAAAGGTTTGTGTTGATCCTGAGCCTTTGCGCTGAATTACTTCGCCTCTGTAATCCTGTATGCGTTCTTTGTTTCCTTCTGTGATTTTATAGTGAACAGTCACATTATCACCGGCTTTAAAGTCAGGGTGGTCTTTCTTAGTGGTGACTTGCTGGTGAAAAAATTTTAGGGCTTCCATGATCTTGATTTTTTTCGGGTGGGCAAAGATAAACGAAAGGCTTAATAGTGCAATGGGATGTTTGAAGTGAGAAGTAATCAGTAGGCAATTGGCAATAGGCAAAATTCTCAATCTGTTATTTTGATGCAAGTTCTGATTTGATCGGTTAAAGAATAAGTTTCTTCTTTCGGAAATTTTTTGTGATCTCATAAGTCTCCATCGCTAATGCCTTCTTAAAAACAGTCAAATCACGAAATGATTGGCTCACGATTTTGATGATTGAGTTTAATTTTTTTTTACCTAATGACCCATAGCCCATAGCCAATTGCCGACTGCCTACTGATTTTGCCCTTCTTGCAGACCTCTTCCTGTTTTTTGAATTTTATTTTCTTCTCTAAGTTTCCTCAGGACGGAATCAAGAATGCCGTTGATGAATTCCCCGCTCTTTGGCGTGCTGTAATTTTTCGAGAGATCAATGTATTCATTCATTGTCACCTTAACAGGTATCTCAGGAAAATAAAGCAACTCAGTAAGTGCCATTTTCATCAGCAGCATGTCAAGCAATGCCACACGCTCCTTATCCCAGTTTTCGAGAATAGGAACAATGAGCGCTTCTGTCTCCTCATCATTGTAAATTGTTTTTCGAAGGAGATCAACTGCAAACTGTTTCACCTCCTTCAAATCTTTGGATTGGCGAATTATGAATGCATCATGATTGGGAGGAACTGTGTCAATGAAATTCAGGATGGCGTGATAAATGGGTTCCCGGTCATCCTGCCAGGTGTGAAAAATATCTTCAAGCAACTGCTGAAACAAGTCATCAGGGAGCAAGATCTTTTTGTAGAGAAATAAAATGATTTCCCGATCATCCGTGAAGAGCGGATTTTCTTTTCGGGAGTATGCTGAGTACTCGTCCGTCTTCTTCAGTTTCTGAAAAAACTGCCGGAAGTAATCGGGATCAATTCTGGTGTCAAGTTTTTCTTTCTGAATCTCCCGGTACAAATCTTCATTCACTACCAAATGCTGGATAATGGGATTGTGAAAGAGGGATGCGGAAAGAATTTTGTCATCTTCACTTGGAATGAATTTAACCGAACGGATTTGAAGATCGGTGTTCACATACTCCGCCGTCTTACAGAGGACATAGAGGTTGTAAAGAAATGCCCGTGAAGCTGCGTTGATATTTTCCAGCATTGACTTCTCCAGGCGATCCAGTGTTTTCTCACGATCCTGCTCATGAGCATAGATCGTTTGCATAACTTTCACTCTTATGTTTCTTCTTGATAGCATGGAATGATTAAAGGAGTGTGTCTGGTTTTTTTCATCTCCTTAGATTACCTGACTCGCAATGTGAAACGGAAATTAGCTTCTTGAATTCAGTGCGGCAATACTTCTCAATCGTTCTTCCGCCATTTCATTGGCAGCTTTGTAGATAGGGATATTTTTTTCTTTGGCGTGTTTAAAAATTTCCCGGGTGCGTTCATAAATGCGCTCACAGTCTGCCTGCACACGCTCACGATTATAAGTTTCCCATTCGGCGGCTACATTGATCAAACCTCCGGCATTGACCACATAATCGGGGGCGTAAAGAATTCCGCGATCAATCAGCATTTGGCCATGAACTTTTTCATCTTTCAATTGATTGTTTGCAGCCCCGCAAATAATGTGGCATTTGAATTTATCAATAGTATCGTGATTGACGGTGGCACCCAGGGCACAAGGAGCATAAATGTCAACATCGAGGTCATACACCGCGTCAGTGTTCACTGCCGTCACTTTGTATTGATTGGCAACCGCAGCCGTACGATCTTCATGAATATCACTGATGAAGACGATAGCTCCTTCCTTTACAAGATGTGAAACCAAATGCTCCCCGACATGTCCAACTCCCTGCACCATTACCTTTTTTCCGCTCAAGCTGTCATTGCCGTACACCTCCTTTGCTGATGCCTTCATTCCCATGTAAACGCCATAAGCGGTGAAGGGTGAAGGGTCGCCGCCGCCGCCAAGATACTCGGGCAGGCCGGTCACGAATTTTGTTTCGCGGCCGATCCATTGCATGTCTCGTGATGTGGTACCGACGTCTTCAGCGGTAATGTATTTTCCATTCAGCGTGTTCACAAATTTTCCATAGCGCCGAAAGAGCGCTTCCGATTTGTCTTTTCTTGAATCACCGATAATTACAGCTTTACCTCCTCCCAAATGCAGATCGGAAATGGCCGCCTTATACGTCATGCCACGTGAAAGGCGTAATGAATCTATCAGGGCATCTTCATCTTTCGCATAATTCCAGAAGCGGGTGCCGCCCAGTGCGGGGCCTAAAACAGTATTATGAATGGCGATGATTGATTTCAGTCCTGTAGCCTTATCATAGCAAAACATCACCTGCTCATGATCCATGGCTGTGATGTGACTGAAAACGGAAGGGGAAATTTTTTCTGTTGGAGCATTGGTTACAACAGGCATCAGCGAAGTTTTTAGTTAGATTTTTTCAAAGAAGGAAGGCGGTAAAGGTAAAGGGAAATTTTGAGGAAGGAAAAAGGGAATAGGTTTCTAAGAGAATTTTAGTTTATGAATTCAGCTTCATCCGGACAGTTCAAAATTTTCCTCAGATTAACTCGCAGGTACAACTTTTATTACGAAATTCAATTGCTGAACGGCCCATGATGGATATAGATTTCGTGACGATGATTGCGAATAAAAAGGCTATTCAGGGAAATTCCTGCAGTTTTCCTCTATAAAAGTATATTGATTCCCCGAATTCTGGGGTACTCAAAATGCCGGAATTCTGTGATGCAATCGCCTATACTCCTACCGCATCTTTGTGCTATCCTCTGCAAAGGCATTAGGACAAAATTTTTATCAACCTCAAGCTTCTTATCCATGAAAACAAAATGGCTCTTCCTTATTTCATTGATAAAAATCTTCAGAACAAAATCATTTACTGTCCGTATTATGTGTAACTACTTATACGTAACCAAAACAGCCATGAAAACTATTTTAACAATATTCTTTATTTTCTCTTCGATGCTGCTTTTTGCCCAGCCCGGCACGCTTGACCAGACTTTTGGGAATGGCGGAATGGTAATTACTCCTTTCGGTAATTGTGTCAAGGCCCATGCAATCGCTATGGGTGCAGATGGAAAAATTGTTGTCGCCGGCAGCTACAGAACCGATTCAACAACCTATAGAAAAAATTTGATACTCCTGCGATATAACAGTGAGGGAGGGTTGGATAATACCTTTGGTTCTGATGGTATAGTAACTGCCGATTTGGGAGATATTGAGGAAGGGAATGCTGTATTGGTTCAACACGACGGAAAAATTGTGGTGGTCGGTTCCACTGATAACTGGACTAATTACTACAACGTAATCCTGGTTCGATACACTGAAGATGGTTTATTAGACAGCACTTTCGACAGTGATGGAATTGCAGAGGTTTCATTAGCGAACGAGGATGACAGGGCTATGGGGGCTGCTCTTCAAGCGGATGGGAAGATTGTGGTGGTAGGTTCAATATCATTCAATGTTAATCATCTTGACTATTTTATTTCTCGTTTTAACGGCAATGGCTCGTTAGACTCTTTGTTTGGAAGCAACGGATTTGTGCAAGTGGACTATGACAACGAAAACCAGGAAGGGGAGTCAATTACTATTCAGGCAGACGGGAAAATTCTGGCCGGTGGTTATTCCAACCAATCTATGGTAGCAAATTTTATGATTGCACGATTCACTTCACAAGGAATTCCTGATTCCACTTTTGGTATAAATGGTAAATCCCTCACTGACCTGGGAGGTGATGATCGTGCCTATAGCATGACAGTTCAACCCGACGGAAAAATTCTGCAGAACGGTTACACATTCGCGAATTACACTACAGATGTTTCCTTGATGCGATACAACTCTGATGGCACTCCCGACTATTCGTTCGGCACCTCCGGCATAGTTATTACTGACGTTAGTGGATTCGAAGATTATTCCCGGTCCATTGCATTGCAAACAGATGGCAAAATTTTACTTTCCGGTTCTTCCCGTTTCAATACATCAACTGATTTCACGTTGCTTCGGTACAATACTGATGGTACAACCGATTCAACTTTTGATGAAGACGGAATTGTGATCACGAATTTCGGCGGAGCATCTGCTAATGCCTTTGCATCAGTCCTTCAGCAGAACCAAAAAATTATTTTAGCGGGTGCATCTGATCTTTCAATTGCACTCGCGCAGTATCAACTGGATGTAGCAACCGGAATGGTTGACTTCTCCGTGATACAAGGCAGTGAATTGATTTATCCGAATCCTGTTACTACACAGGCTGTATTGGAATATAAGGTGATGCAAGATGAAGCCATCACGATCAACATGTATGATTTGAACGGAAGGCTTGTTCAAGTTTTTTTCGAAAAGCAAAACAAGCTTAAGGGTACTCATCAAGAGGTTTTGAAAATCAGCAAATCATTGGCACCGGGAAATTACGTCGTGCAAGTCAGCAATGGCTCAGAAAGCACCCAAATACAAATTGTAAAAGAATAAATTTTTTGGTTCGCTTTCATGGCAATAGGTATGTCTCGAATGCTTTGGTGAAGAAGTTCTATTATGCTCCATGAATAGGGTGGTCATAGCTTAGGAACGTCGTGGTAAGCAGTCGGCGCAAGTGGTTTTGTAATATTGCAATTCCACAATTGCTAATGAAGAACTTACAATCGCTCAACAAACATCTTTTCCGCTATCGCTACCGGCTTCTGCTCGGAATTATTTTCATTGCGCTTGCAAATGTCTTCGGAGTTTATTCTCCGCAGGTAATACGCAATGCAGTGGATTCGGTAACTACCCAGATCAGCTATTACCAATTTTTTTCAGGTAGTTTTTTAGCAACAGGGTATATGAAGATTTTTGGATTCTCGATTTTATTTTTCGCCATTGTAGTGGTGGTTCTCGCCATCATACGCGGCGTCTTTGTGTTCTTCATGCGCCAAACCATTATTGTAATGTCACGATTGATTGAGTATGATCAGAAGAATGAAATTTTTTCTCACTATCAGCATCTTCATCTTGATTTCTATAAGCGCAACAACACCGGCGATCTTATGTCACGCATTACGGAAGATGTTTCGCGCGTTCGAATGTACACCGGACCCGCCATTATGTACACGATCAACCTCGTTGTGCTTTTTGCAATGGTGATCTACACCATGATCCGGGTGAATCCCGTTCTTACACTTTATACGGTTGCACCACTTCCCATTCTTGGCCTCACCATTTTTTTTGTGAACGGAATTATTGAGCGGAAGAGTGAGCTGATTCAGCGGCAGCTTGCTTTCCTCACCACCATCTCGCAGGAATCTTTTTCCGGAATCCGCGTGATCAAATCGTATGTGCAGGAAAAATTCATGAACAAATATTTTGTGGAGGAAGCGGAGCAATACAAATCGAAAACACTCGACCTTGCAAGAGTAGAAGCAATTTATTTCCCCGTCATTTTTATTCTGGTCGGGTTGAGTACGCTCTTCACCGTTTTCATTGGGGGTACGCAGGTGATCCAGGGAAAAATCACACCCGGTAACATTGCCGAATTTGTGATCTACATTAACATGCTAACCTGGCCGATTGCATCCGTGGGTTGGGTGATGGCCCTGGTGCAGCGGGCAAGCGCTTCGCAAAAAAGAATTGATGAGTTTCTCAATACAAGATCCGCCATCATTTCTCCACCGGTTCCTGAAGAAGAAATTTTCGGGGATATCGAATTCAAAAATGTTTCATTCACCTATCCCGGCACCGGAATCAGGGCGCTGAAGCAAATTTCTTTCAGAGTGAAAACAGGACAACGTCTCGCGGTGATTGGAAGAAGCGGCTCCGGAAAAT
>Ga0134121_10000540_pt1 | contig 42364 bp, 36 predicted proteins | sample KB301_FD_96463 | JGI IMG/M metagenome (GOLD analysis project Ga0134121, IMG submission 96463) | Terrestrial soil microbial communities without Nitrogen fertilizer from Kellogg Biological Station, Michigan, USA - KB3-0-1 | ecosystem: Environmental > Terrestrial > Soil > Unclassified ...
CACGCCCACCACCGATGCGCCGGCCTGCTCTCTGTCGCGGGCCGCCTCGGTCTCGATGGCCTCGACCAGAGCTGAGATGCGAGCTCGATATAGCTCCGGCGACAAATGCGCCCAGCAGGGAATCGGCGAGAGGGTCACCGTTTCGAAGGTGGCGTACCGCATCCGGCTGAAATCCTCGCGACGCAGGCGGGCGGCGAATTCCTGGGTGCGGTCGAACCACGGGCCCTCCAGTGTCTTGCCCTCGAGCAGGGCCTCGACGCAGTGGACTCCAGGCCATTCCCGAAGGTGCTCGACCAGAAATTCCTTGACGGACTGGCTGAGCACGTAGGTGAGTCTCTCGACCTGGGCTCTATCCTCGTCCGTGACGACGGTCATCTCGTAACGCCGGTCGAAGACAGGTCCGTGCCACCCGGTCAAGCGGTTGACCTCGCGGGCAAGTTTGGATTTCGTGTACTGCATGAAGGCCGCCACCTCTCTGACGTCGTCGACAACCAGAAGGAGGTGCAGGTGATTGCTAAGGCAGCAGAAGGCCGAGATCGTCGTCTCGTAGCGGCGCTGGGCTCGTCCGAGGACGCCGAGCACGATCTCGTTGAGCTGGGGGCCGGGCCGAAACAGGAAACGACCTTGGACGGCGCGGCAAGTGATGGAGATGAGGGTCCGGGCGTGGGGAACGAAGCGAAGTTTTCTAGGCATACATACTAAAAACGGAAAAACTCGCTCCTTCCTTACAACTATTTCACGGCACGCTCCGATCGCCAAGAAGGTGCCACGTTCTTCCAGTCTGAGCACCTCCCCCGGGACAGGAGGAGGTGCTCGAGTCCCGACCTACTGAGACTGGGTACAGTCACTGAGATTACTGGTGACGCAGGCGCAACTACCGTTGGTGCACTGGGCCGAATTGGCGCACCAGTCTGTCCGGCCGCCGACTACGAATTCCTGCAGGATGACGAGGGTCTCCTTCGAAAGGTTGAGGCGCTTGTTGGCTACGTTTTTTCTCACGGACAGCTCCTTTCAGCTAGCATTCAATTTCTATCAGATGCATCGTAACCTAGGAATAATAGTATGCCTCAAGAGGTGCCCGCTCAACAAAAGAGCTCGATACAACTCCGGCGACAGATGGGCCCAGCAGGGAATCGGCGAGAGGGACCGGAAGCACTCGATCTTCGTCAACGACTAATGGCGCATCTGCTTCCGGCTCGTCGAAGGCGACGCCTACGACGTCGAGGTTGTCGACTACCACGAATGATGAGGTGTGAGATGAGCATTCCCAATACAGGCCAGCGAAAGGTCCGGCCCACTCATCCGGGCGAAATGATTCGAGAGGATTTCTTACCGGACTACGGGCTCACAGTCTCGAGTCTCGCCAGGGCTTTGGGCGTTTCCCGGCAGACGATGAACGAATTGCTGCGGGAGCGGCGCGCCGTAAGCCCGGAAATGGCGCTTCGTCTCTCTCGCCTGTTCGGCAACTCGCCCGAATTCTGGCTCAACGCGCAGCGCGCGGTGGATCTGTGGGATGCGGCGAAGGCCATCAAGTCGCAGGTGGACAGTATCAAGCCGTTGAAGGTCGCATAGCGCGCCGCCTTACCTCGCCGCCACGAAGGGAGAGTCTTTTTTAGGCCTTCCGCTGCCTGAGCCGGTAGGCGCCGAAGGAGGCGAGGGCCAGAGCCAGCACGACGAGGCCCCCGGGCGACGCCAGGGGGACATCCGCGGCGGCGGTGCCGCCGGCGAGGGTCAGGTCGACCGTCTTGTGGCCAACCTCGATCTCGATCGGTCCGTCGTGGGCGCTCTGCGTCCACCCCTTATCCACCTGGATGGCGCGGAACGTCCGGCGGTAGAGGAGCCGTGCCTCGATCGCGACCCTCGTGCCTGGCGGGACGCCGGGGGGCAGCTGGAACTCGACCGTGGTCATGTCGGTGGCTCCCGAAGGAATCAGGGTGCTCGAGAAAACACTCTCGGCATCGATGAACAGCACCGGCCGCACCGTCGGGCCCTGTCCGTTGATCCGGCCCTGGAGGATCTTCGCGAATCCCTTGCCCGGGAAACCGGCGTAGTCGCCGGGTTGATCGCCCGGCACGTTGTCGCTGGCCCAGAACGGCACCGTGGGGCCGGCGGCTTGAGGCAGCGGCTGGCCGTTCAGCGTCGCGCTCACCAGCAGGATCGCGTTGCGAATCGAAACGCCGGTCGGGAACGAATGCCCGGCGCCGAAGTTGGCGACGTCGGCGACCACGCGGACGCGCCCCGGGATCTCCGTCGCGGTCACCGTCAGCGAGAGGTTGTTCTGCAGCATGTCGGGCGTCGAACCGATGAAGACGTGCTGGCGGCGATCCGCGGCCACACGGTCCGCCGGGGAGGGAGCGAAGACGCAGAGAGGGTCGTCGTCGGTCGCGTCCGGCATGTGGCAGCTCTGGCAGTTGCGCTGGCCGGGGCCGGGCGTCGCGAACGACGATGACTCCCATTCTCGGTAGGTGTTCTGGCCGGGCGCTCCGGTGGTGGGATTGACGTACTGATGACAGGCCGCGCAGAGCAGAGAGGTGCGGTGAAGCGTCGAAAGCGACGACCTCATGCCTTTGAACGCGACGTCGTCGAGCGGCCCCCAGACATAGCTGAACGTCGAGGCCGCCGAGTCGTCGGGGAAGCGATAGGTGGACTTGCCGAGAAAGTGCAGCGCGTCGAGGTTCCCTGCGTCGACCGAGTCCATCTGGTGGCAGGCCACGCAGCTCACGCCTTCTCTCCCCGCGCCGTCGCTCACCTCGTCGAGCATTGTGTGGCCGGGGTTGAAGACGTCCGCCATTGGAGCGTGGCAGGTGGCGCAAAAGCCGGTCGCGCCGGCGTCGTGAGTGTTGCGGTAGACGTAGCCCGCGCCGCCGCCCGGGGTTCCGGTGCCGGAGAAAAGGTCGAGGACCCACTCGTTGCGCACGGCGCCGGCGTGATTCGAGCCGGACCACGCCGGATAGATTGTGGTGTGGCAGCTGCCGCAGGTGTCCGCCGTGGGGGGCTCATAGCCAGGATTGCTCCCGGACGGCAGGACGTCGAGCCGGATGTCGACGCCGCTGTCGCCATTGTTCGCCGAAGCCCCGCCGATCAGATAGTTGACGGCCGCCGCACGGCTGTAGGGGATCGAGGCATCGAGCTCGACGAGGCCGGCTGGATTCGCGGCCAGGGTGAAGCTGCCGTCGGCGCCGGTGATGGCCACCACCGAAGAGTCGGCGCGGATGTGGACTCGGGCGCCTGAGATCGGCGTTCCGGGAGTACCGGTGCCGGCGACGCGGACGAAACCCGAGATATCCCCCCGCGCGGCGATGGCGCCGAAGACGAGAGCCAAGGTGGCTGCCGTGAGCCGCTGGCCCACTCTTGCGAGCCGCCGGTTGATCCCCAGGGTGTTGCATCCCATGAACAGACTCCGTCCGTTTCTTCCAAGCTCCACGCCTTGCCCTCCCCATCGATCCGTGGGAGATAAGTATCACGAGATCGATCCAATCGTCCTGCCGTAGAGCGGAGAATTCGTCCAGAGCAGCAAAAACGCCGCCCGCGTCCTTCTGACGGGGGCGGCGGAACCTGGGTACCGGCAGGCCCTCTCAAGGCGGGAACCCCCTCCCCAACAGGCCTCCTGCTCTCACGCAACGCGACCCGCTATAGCCAACCGCAATCGTGAGGATGTGCGGATGCTATTGCGTGAAGGGCGCACAGAGGCACTTGGAGTTGAATTCGCAGGTGCCGCCAAATTGGCTATAGCACGCTCCGAGCTCGCAACTGTCCGTCACGCACAAATGAACGTCGCTCCGGATATCCCCACCCGCGACAGACGTGAGCTGACGTTCTGTCAAGTTGCGCAGTGTTTCCCTTGAGAGCGAAAACTTCTTCATGACTCTGCGACGCATACGTTCCTCCTCCTGACTGAACCCCAGACGTCGAGAGTGGCTTCTGGGGGGGATTCTTCCCTGCTTGCCGACCGAGGACGAAGCTTCGCCCTGCCATCCCATAAGCGAAAAAGCTGGGCGAAAGCGATCACCAGGCGGGAAGAAAGTCCGTCAGGGTGAGGCGAGGGCGAGGTGCCGGGGGTTCGCAAAGTCGAGCCCCTCGGTCCGCACCTCCGGCGTCCTCTCGTCCTTCTCCTCGGCGGGCAGGATCTTCGAGATCTGAAACAGCTCTTCGTAGAGGCTCCTCCCGCTCCTGCCTCCCATCGGTGACACCTGCCTCTGGAGTCAGGCAGATCTTTGAGCCTTGCGGGAGAAGAGTCTGGGGCCTCGGCGGGTCTGCCCTGCGAGGGCCCCCGGAGGCAATCCGCTGGTGCCGTCCCCCGGTAGCACCCCCCGCGGCGTGAATTCACCAAAGCTCAATGGAATCAGCACTTTCGGAGATCACCTTCCCGTGGCACCAGAGTTGCCCTAGACGTTGGCGTCGGAAAAAAAGGTTGCTCGCCGTTCAGTCTGTCCGCTCTGCGAGCGCCAGCAACGGCCAGAACAGGAGAAGGGTATGCAGGGAGTGGCGCTGAGCTAAACCGTCGTGCCTTCAAAGAAAGGGAGGATCAAAATCATGCGTCCGATGAGAAACGTTTCTTTCGCCGTGCTGGCCCTGCTTCTCGGTTTCCCGCTCGCCGGGCAGGCCGCCGAGATGCAAATGTTGCCGGCTCACGAACAGGCGGGGGTGGCTTCGTGCCCAGCTTCCGCCGACTGGTTCAAGCCCAACGCCCCGGAGGCCAACTTCGTGCTCCCGGACGTCAACTGTGCATTCCATCAGTGGGCGGTGCAGGAGTTCCTCTATCTCGTCCAGACGGAGAACGGTCTCGCCCGCTTCCTCAACATGGCCTCTCCCCACGCTCTCTTCCTCTACCAGGGAGACGGGCCGGCACCCTATCCCGGTTCGTCGCTGACCCAGTTCAAACTGGGAGCTGGCATGGCACGCTTGCAGGCCGGAAACGGCCAATCCAACGACGCTGGCCGCGTCGTCTTCCTGCCGCGCACCCTGAAAACCCCGAACTCCACCTTCGACGCCAATACCCAGGCCGGCAGCAACGCCGTGCTCGTCGACCAGCAAAAACAAGTGGTGTATTACACGTCGCAGATCAACAGGGCCTACTACGACTTCATCCGCAACAACAAGTACTACAACAAGATCCCTTACGCGAGCATGCCGGCGGCGACCGCGTTTGACCTCGGCTCGGTGGAGGTCAAGTCCTCCTGGCGGGTCGCGGTGAAAGACGGGGTAGAGTACATGAACAAAACGACGAGGGCTGACTACTACACCGTCGAGGGAGATGTCTGCAAGGACAAGGACTGCAAATCGCTGGTGCCGGCGACCATGGCTCTCGTCGGGTTGCACGTGGTCGGCAGGGTCAAGGACCATCCGGAGATGGTCTGGGCCACCTTCGAGCATCACGCCAACGCTCCCGACTGCATCAGCACCCCATTTCCGAGCGGTGGCCTGTCTTTCTATACGCCGGGTCAGAATTGCGGCAAGAAGCCCTTCTGGGACGGCTGCAACCAGATTCGCAAGGACGACTGGACGACCCCGAGCCAGATCTGCCGCGTCCATCCGGACGGCGAGCCCGCAACGGCCGAAAACATCGCCAACATCACGTCGATCAAAATCAGCTACGACAAGCTGGTTCCGAGTACTTCCGTTTGGAAGAACTACTCCTACGCCAGCGCCGTCTGGACTACCCCTCTTACCGATCCGCCGACGACGCTGATCTCGCTCTCCGACGCCAACATCAAGGGCTCGAAAAAGGCTTCCAACACCAGCATGGAGAGCTTCACCCAGGAGAAAAACTGCCTCCACTGCCATACCTACCAGCCGACTCAGATCAGCGGCAACTGCTTCCCTGCCGGCAACAAGAACATCTACCTCAGCCACCTGGTGGGTCTGATCTGTGACCAGAAGCCGCAGCCAAAGAAGTGAGCCCTGACCTATTGACAAGGAGAACGCGATGGCCATCACCTGGACCAACACGATCAAAGGGTACTTTACGCAGCGAGATATCGACCATATGAAGCAGATTCAACCGCAGCTCGACCTGGGAGATTACACCAGCGTCAAGGACAACGCGGTCCTGGTCTATCAACGGCTCATCGACCCGGTTCGTCCCATGCCTCCGGGTGGCTGGCCCGCGGACTGGATCAAGAACTTCAGGGAATGGACCGAGGCTGGGAGCCCCCAGTAATGAGCGAGAAGCCCTCGTTGCTGCGATGGCCGGGCGCGGCAAGCTGGATTGCCTCGGTGCGAACCGGCTTGGTACAGGCGGCGGGGGAGGGAGTTTTCGAGCGTTTCCGGATCCGGCCTCCGGGAGCGAACCGCAGCTACGACGAGCTGTGGCTCGGGGAGATCCTTGGCGCCCGGTCTCGTCTCACGGCCGGGGAGCTCGTCGATCAGCTCGCCGCCGACCTCACCCGCCGATATCGGGCGGTCCGGGCCTTTCACGCCGGCCGCCCTCTCGACCCCGAAGCGTTCCGCCGGCACGGCCTTCTCCTTTCCACTCCGGCGCGCCTGGTGGCCGAGGCCCAGGAGCTTTTCGCCGGAGAGGAAGCGGCTCTCGCGGCGCTCCTCCCGCAGCAGCACCTGTCGCTCGTCGACGGCTGCGTGTACCTGCAACTAGACCGGCGCTTTCTGCTCCAGCAGTCCACCTTCTACCCGATCTACGGAAGCTATTTCCTGCTCGGCCTCGCGATTCAGCTCGAGCGGGCCACCGGCCGGCCGATGCGCGAGCGGCTGCGAGCCCGAGGCGTGCCGACGGTGGCGGCCTGCGACGTGCCGCTCGCTCTATTGCCCACCGCAGCCCTCCGCCAACTCTGCTGCCAGGGCATTCGCGAGGCGCTGGCCTCCGCGGGCAAGGGACCGGAAGCGGTCACCGACTTTCAGTGGGCTCTCCATCAGCCGCTCCCGCCGCAGCACGTGGTCTCCTGCCGCCACCCCAGGCGGCTGACGGATCCTCTCTGAAGGTTCTTAGCCCCTCAAGGCGTCCAGAGCCACACGCCTTACCGCGGAAGGCGGCGAGGAGGGCGCCGGGAGGCACCGGCGTCCACTCCACCGCCGGGGCGCGCCAAGCGCCATGGCGAGAGAGATGATATTTTGGCGCTGTTTCAGGAAAGGAACATCGCCGCCATGCCTTCGATGGCTCACGAGATCCTCGTGGATCTCTTCAAGAATCGTCCGTCGCTCGCCGCTGAGATCCTGGTCGAGGTGCTGGGCGTTTCGCTTCCGGCCTACACCGAAGCGCGTCTCGCTTCGACCGACTTGACTGAGATCCAGCCCGCAGAATACCGCGCTGACGTCGTCGTTGTCCTTCTCGACCTCGATATCCCTGTCCGGGTGGTCATCGTCGAGGTCCAACTGGCGGTTGACCCCAGAAAGCGCCTCAGTTGGCCCGCCTATGTGACCGTCTCGCGCGCTATCCACGGTTGCCCGGCGGATCTCCTCATCATCGCTCCCGAGCCGGCCGTCGCCGGGTGGTGCGCGGAACCGATCGAGATCGGCGTCCCCGGCTTTGTCCTGCAGCCGCCTGTGCTGCGTCGCACCGCCGTTCCGGTGGTGCTGGATCTTGGGGAGGCGGCCCGCCGGCCCGAGCTCGGGGTGCTTTCCGCGATGGCGCACGGCGAGACCGAGCAAGGAGCGACGGTCGCCGCCGCGGTGCTGCCCGCCATTCGGGGACTCGACGACGACAGGGCCAGGTTGTACTACGATCTCGTGTACAATTTCTTGAATGAGGCGGCTCGCCGCGCGCTGGAGGCGATGATGAAGGGCTACGAATACCAGAGCGATTTCGCGAAGAAGTACGTCGCACAAGGGCGCACCGAGGGGCGCACTGAGGGACGCACCGAGGGACGCACCGAGGGACGCACCGAGGAGGCGGCGCGCAATCTGCTGATCGTGCTTCGGGCCCGCGGCATTGCGGTGCCGGACGCTATCCGCGAGCGCATCCTGGCCCAGCAGGATCCGGAGCGGCTGGAGCGCTGGCTGGAGAAGGCCGCTGTTGCCGCTTCAGTCACCGCGGTCATCGACGAGCCGAACTGAAGCCGGGCTTCATCCAGGATCTCCGGCGTGTATTTCGGCTGGATCAATTTATAGACTTCAGGTTCTTGAACAGAGTTCCTGTCTAGAGAATCCAAAGCGATTCGTACTTCCGGGTTGCCAGGCACCCCTCGAGGCCACCACTTCAACCCTCAAGGCGTCCAGAGCCAAACGCCTTGACCGCGGAACGCGGCGAGGAGGGCGCCAGGCGTTCGAGTGGGGTGGCGCCTCCTCCTTTCGCCTTTCATTTCCAGCGGTTTGACGCCTCCCGACGACGGGTGTTACGCTTCTGGACCGCTCTTGAGGCAGCCGCGGACCCTTTCGACCATGGACGAACGCCACCGCTCGGACTCCCGCAACATCCTCTCGCGAGGGGACTCCGATACCGACGACATCGATTTGTCGCCGCTTCATGACAGCGGCGCGACGGCGACTTTCGAGGGCAGCAGCCGGGGCAGCGGCGGCACCGGCCCGATGCACGTGGAGTCGGAGGCCGACGTCATCCTGATCGCGCATCCCGAGAGCCAGCGCCTGGGCTCCCGGTTCCGGCTCTCCCCGGGCACCACCCTGGAGATCGGCCGTTCGGCGGCGGTGGGCATCAGCCTGCCGGAGGTGATGTCCATCTCCCGCAAGCACGCTCGGCTGCGCTACATGGGGCCGGTGGTCACCGTCGAGGACCTGGGCAGCACCAATGGCACCTACGTCAACGGCCAGCCCATCCACAGCCGCACGGTGCTGAGGAGCGGCGACCGCTTCCAGACCGCGGCCGTCCATTTCAAGTTCCTGCACGAGGCCGACGTCGAGAGCGCCTACCATCTCGCCATTTACGAGCTGGTGGCCAAGGACGGTCTCACCGAGATCTTCAACAAGCGCAAGTTCGACGAGGAGATGCAGCGCGAGCTCGCCCGCGCCGAGCGTCACCACCGGCCGCTGTCGCTCATCATCTTCGACCTCGACGAGTTCAAGACGATCAACGACTCCTACGGCCACCTCTGCGGCGACTTCATCCTCAAGCAGGTGGCCGCCATCGCGCGGGATCTGGTGCGCCCCGAGCAGGTGCTGGCCCGCGTTGGCGGCGACGAGTTCGTCATCCTCGCGCCCGAGACCACCGCCGAAGGCGCCGAGGTCCTGGCCAGCAAGCTGCGCGACAAGGTCGCCGGCTTCGAGCACCACTACGGCGACATCAAGATCGCCGTCAGCTGCTCCTTCGGCGTCGCCGAGCTGCGCCGGGACATGACGGCCCCCCACGACCTCTACCAGGCCGCCGACGACGCCCTGCTGCTCTCCAAGCGCAGCGGGCGCAACCGGGTGGCGGTACAGGCGGGGTAGGGGATCTGCAGTTATTCCGGAGCCATGAACAGCGCCCCTTCGGGGCGGACCCTCACCCCCTGACCCCCTCTCCCGCCCCCTCCCAACCCCCCACACCGGGAGAGGGGGAACGTAGTGCAGGTCGTCTACTTGCTTGTCTCCCTCTTCTCCCGGTGTGGGGGGTGGGAGGGGGCGGGAGAAGAGGGCCGGGGTGATGAGGGTCTTGGCGGCCCCCGGAACGTGGCCCCTCCTACTTCAACAAATACGTCCGAATCATCTCCAGCAACACCGCCCGCTGATAGTCCGAGTTGCTCTTCTTCTGGAAGCCGTGCCCTTCGTCTTTGGCCACCAGGTACCAGACCGAGACGCCCTTGGCGCAGACGGCGGCGGCGATCTGGTCGGATTCGTGGAGGGGCACCCGCGGATCGTTGGCGCCCTGGCTGATCATCAATGGCTTGGTGATGCGGTCGGCGTGATTCACCGGCGCGATCCCTTCGAGGAAGGCCCGCATGCCGGGGTCGCGCTCGTCGCCGTACTCCACCCGGCGCAGGTCGCGGCGGTACTCCTGGGTGTTTTCCAGGAAGGTCACGAAGTTGCTGATTCCCACCGACTCCCAGGCACAGCTCAGCCGGTCGCTGTAATGTGTCATCGAAGAAAGCACCATGTAGCCGCCGTAGGAGCCGCCGGTGACCATCACCCGCGAAGCGTCGAGGTCCGGCTGGGTGGCGATCCAGTCCAAGAGCGAGCCGATGTCCTTCACCGAATCCTCGCGCAGCTTGCCGTTGTCCAGCTTCAGCCAGCTCTTGCCATAGCCGCTGGAGCCGCGGACGTTGGGCACGATCACCGCCACGCCGAGCTCGTTGAGGATGTAGTTGTTGCTGCCCAGGAAGCTCGGCCGGGCCTGGCCCTCCGGTCCGCCGTGGATGTTGATCACCACCGGCCGCTTGCCGGAAAAGCGATCCTTGGGTGGCTGGTAGACGAAAGCTGGAATGGTGCGGACCGCGCCCTTCGCGTCCTTGTCGAAAGTCGGATAGCGGATGAGCTTCGGCAGTGAGAAGGACTCGGGATTGAGACCGCCCACCTCGCTCGCCGTCCAGCGGTCGAGGCGGCGCTGGTCGGGATCGTAGGTGTACACGTCGGACGAGGACCGGGCCCAGCTCACGGCGAAGGCCACCTCGTGCGAGTTGGGGCGGAATCGCAGCCCGTTGGCGCTGCCGGCGGGCAGATCCGGCAGGGCCAGCGCCTTTCCAGTCGAGGTGTCGATCAGGTGGAGCCGGCTGAAGCCGTCCTCGTTCACCAGATACGCCAGCAGCTTGCCGTCGTCCGACCGATCATAATCTTCCACGTCCCAGGAAACGTCGCCCGAAATCACCGTCGCGGCGCCGCTGGTGGCATCGAGACGCACCAGACGCAGAAACTCGGAGTCCTTGTCGCTCGCCGTATACACCGACTTGCCGTCCGCCGACCATCTGGCGTCCTGGTACGCGACCGTGGGGTCTTCCTTGCGAGCGTTGCGGGGAGTCAACGTGTGCTTCTCGCCGCTCGCCACGTCCAGCCAGTAGAGATAGGACTCGTTGGCCGATATGCCCTCCGCGATCAGCAGCCGGTGGCCATCGGGGCTCCAGTCGAGAGGCTCCCAGGCGCCCTGGGACTCGGTCAGCCGGCGCTCGCCATCCGGTTTGGAAAGATCGGCAACGTAAACGTCCATGTCGCGGCCGTTGCGGGCGTTGCTGGCATAGGCCAGGCGGTTGCCGTCGTGCGACCAGCGCGGGGCGACGTAGCGGTGCTTGCCATCCGAAAGCCGCTTTGCATGGCCGGTCTTGCGATCGAGCAGGAAAAGCTGGAAGTTCTCGGCTCCGCCTTCGTCGATCGAATAGAGAAGCTCGTCGGGATGGCCGGGCCGGTAGGCGCCGGTGCTCACCGGCTCGCGGAAGAAGGTGATCTGAGTCCGGGCGCCGAGCGGCGTCGACACCTCGTGAAGCTGCGGGCTTTCCGCGAAACGGGTGCGGATCAACAGCCGGCGCTCCCGCGGGTGCCAATCCATGACGAGGGCGCCGCGGATGTTTTCGTAGGGCAGCAGGCCCTCGAGATGATCGAGGGGGATGGGCGGCACGCCTTGTGCGGCAATGGTCTCCGGCACGGGAAGTACGTTTGCGGCCGGCTCGGCTGCCCACAGGGAAGGGATGCCGAGCAGCACGGTGAGGAGTAGGACGAGGGCGAGCTTTCCCTTCATGAGCACCTCCAAGGTAGACATTTCCATCGAAACGGCTACACTGCGCGAGAGATCCCTGACCATGGCAAACTTCTACAACTGCAACCGTTGCCCTGCCTACTGCTGCTCCTACCCGCGGATCGCGGTGCAGGACGAAGACGTCCGCCGGCTGGCAGGGCACCTGGGACTCTCTCCCGAGACGGTCGCGCGGAAGTTTACCAAGAAAGGGGACGAGCCCGGCGAGGTCATCCTCCGCCACCAGCCGGACGAGACCTATGGCAGCGTCTGCCGCTTCCTCGACCGCGAAACCCGGCGTTGCACCGTCTATGAAGCGCGACCGGGAATCTGTCGCGAGTATCCCGGCACCAACCGCTGCGGTTACTACGACTTTCTGAGCTTCGAACGCCGGGTGCAGGAAGATCCAGAGTTCATTCCCAGTACGTTCAATCAGCCGGGGAAGTAGGGTTCCACGCTTGGGCTCGGGGAGGTGACCCGATGCGATCCTCCGGAACTGTCGAAGAGTTGCTGAGCGAGATCGGCAAGGTGCCGGCCCACGACGTCGGCAAGCGCTGGGAGCTCTGGGTTCCCGAGCTCTTGCGCCTGCGCGGAGCGCGCGTCGGCGACGATATCGCCATGGCCATCGTGCTCGACGCCCTGCTCGCCAAAGGCTTCTACCCGGACGGCTTCACCGAGGGGGAAGGCGGGCGCACCTATCGCTACGTCTGTGAGGAGTAGAGCCCTCCGAGCACTCCCGTGAAGACGCTCAACATCGGCCTCGCCTCGTGGATCGTGCAGGACGGCAACTACCCGGACTTTGAGGTCGGGAAGCAGTATCGCTTCGCGCTGGAGCTTTTTCCCATCTCGGTGGCCGCGTCGCAGAACCGCTCGCGCTACCTGGAGCCGCACGACGGTTGCGACTACGCCTTCGGCGGCCAGGTCGTCCTCATCTGGCCCGAGGTCATGGTGATCGACGCCGGCATTCTGCTCTACCGCGAGGGGAGTGTGGAAGGCCTGCCGCCGGTGGGGGAGTACGCGGCCGGCGAGCTGTATCTCGGCGTCGATCCCTTCTTCTGGTTCGAGACGCACAGCAAACGTTGGGGAGCGCCGAACCTCTTCTACGATTGGCTCGTCGAAGACGTCCTCCTCGAAACCACGCCCTGGATCGAGTCGCTGGACGAGCAGGGGCGCAAGATCCGGCGGCGCGATGAAGTGCCCCAGACCTTTACTTCCGTGGACCGCACCAATGCCTTCGAGGACGACGATGGCAACGCGCACTACATTTTGCGGTGCTCGCGGGCGTGAATCGCTTGGATCAGATTTCTTGCGAAGATTTACGAATCGCGGGCGTCGAGCTCGGCAAGCAGCTTCTTGGGCGCGACCACGCGGTAGGCCTCGGTGACGATGTCGGCGATCTCGTCCCAGTCGACCGGCACGTCGAGATAGACGCCGAGCCAGCCGCGGTAGCCAACATAGGGCGGCACGAAGAACCGCTCGGGATCGGCGGCCACCCGCGTCTCCTGCGCGCCGTCCGGCGCGGCGCACCAGAACGCCAGCCGGTTGTCGTGGTGATGATTGGCGTACATGACGAAGGTCTTCTTGTCGCGCACGAACCAGGTCGGCTCGCCGTGGCTGGGCCGTTCGGTGGTTTCGGGTAGGGACAATGCCAGCCGTCGCAGCGCCTCCAGCGGATCTTTGGCCATACGGCGATTCTGGCACGGCGGGCAGTCCCGGTGAAAGCCAGGTGTTACGATAAGACCCTGTCGACGGAAAGGATATCGGCGATGAGCGACGCGCCCATTTTGTTTCGCATGATTCTGCACGTCTCCGACACGGACCGGGCGGCTGGCTTCTACGCCCGGCTGCTGGATACCGAGGGAAGGCGAGTCGCTCCGACGCGTCACTACTTCGACTGTGGCGCGGTCATCCTCGCGTTGGTGGATCCGGCCGGCGGCGGAGAGACTCTGAAAACCAATCCAGACTACGTCTACTTTTCGGTGCCGGATCTCGAAGCCGTGCACGCGCGGGCGATCGAGCTCGGTTGCCTTTCCACGGGCGAAGTGCACGGCAAAAGCGCAGGCGACATCGTGACCCGTCCCTGGGGCGAGCGCTCGTTCTACGCCTACGACCCCTTCGGCAACGGGCTGTGCTTCGTCGACGGGCGGACGGTGTTCACGGGACGTCCCAGGTCTGGATGAGAGGTTGGCCGCGCTGATCAATATGCCCGAGCTCGTTGCGAACGCCATCGCGCTGATCCACGCGCTGCTCATTGCGCTGGTGGTGGGCGGCGCCTTGGTGGCTGCGACACCGAGGCTTGTCGTGAGGTTTCCCCGCTGGCTGGTCGTCGCCTATCTGATCTCGGTGGGTGGCACGCTCCTTTCCGATCTGATTCTCGGCGATTGCCTCTTGACCCAGTGGGAGAGGACGCTGAGAAACCAGGCCGCTCCGGGCAGCGCCTACGGCGAAACCTTCCTCCAGCATTACTTCGGTTTCCTGCCCTCTGCCTTGACGCAGCCGAGCCACTTCCCGTCCTATCTCGGGGTCATCCTGGGAACCACGGCATGGGCGATCCTTCAGCTCCGGATCGTCCGTGCCGGCTCGTGAAGGGGCCGTGCCGGTTTCCAGGTCGTCCGGATCCAGAGACCGGCGAGACTCATCCAAGGCGGCTTGACACGGCCTGGCTGTTTCCAGTCTGATTCAGAGGTAAATCCGTGCATTGGGTCGGTAACGCTGCACCTTCTGGTTGGGAGGGGCGATGGGCAACGCTAACATCCGCTGTCCGCAGTGTGGTCTGGTCAATTTCGTCGCGGCCACGGAGTGCCGCCGCTGCCATTCCCCGTTGAGCGCGGCGGGGGGTGACAGAGCCGTCTTCGATCCCGCGAACCCGGGCCACGTACCGGAGCAGCTCCGCCCCACGACCTCCACCGTGGGTCTGCCTGACTACAAGACGGCCGTCCCCTGGTCACGGCGCTCGAGCACCAACACCGCCTTTCTTCTCATCGGCTGGTTTCTCTGCCCTTTGCTCACCGTCTGGTGCTGCTTCAACCTGCTCACCGGCGAGGTCTACTACGACACTCCGGACGGCCAGGGTGGCTATCGAGTCTGGAGCCGGGCCAACAAGATCGCGGCGCTGATCTTGGTCGGCGTTTGGGTCGTCGGGGTCATCATCTTTATCACCGAACGCTGAGCACGTAGCCTCGTCCCGGTGCGGATGGTCCACGCCTCGGCGGGGTGATAGACTTCCTGCCGTTCCGAGGTATCGTCTTTCCGTGACTGACTGCCGACGCACCTGACGCTCTCGACGCCGCTGACGATCCGTTCCGACGTGCTCCGCGAGCTCCACGTCCGCAACCTGGCCGTCCTGGCCGAAGTCTCCGTCGAATTTGGCGGCGGCTTCAACGTGCTGTCCGGCGAAACCGGCGCGGGCAAGTCGATCGTCGTCGACTCCTTGTCCCTGCTGGCAGGGTCCAGGGCGAGCACCGATCTCGTGCGCACCGGAGCCGAGGCGCTCACCGTCTCCGGCGTTTTCGAGCCGGAAGGGAAGGGCTGGCGCGGTGTGCTCGACGAGGCGGGGCTGGAGCTCGACGGTACGGAGGTGCTCGTCCGCCGCGAGATCAGCCGTAGCGGGCGCAATCGGGTCTTCGTCAACGATCAGCCGACCACTCTGCGGCTGCTGGCGGATCTCGCTCCCTTCCTGCTGCGCATCCACGGCCAGCGCGACGAGCTGGGATTGATCGAGCCGGATCTCCAGCGGGCGATGCTCGACCGCAGCGGCGGCGGCGAGGCCTTGCCGCTTCTAGCCCGCGTGGCGGCGGCCTTCGATCACTACTCCCGTCTGGCCGAGCGGCTGGAGCACCTGTCCGGCGACGACCGGATGCGCCGCGAGAGATTGGATCTCCTGCGCTTCCAGGCCGGGGAGATCGACGCCGCCAAGCTCCGCGCCGGCGAGGAGGTTGAGCTGCGCGCCGAGCGCGACGTGCTGCGCAACGCGGAAACCATTGCCCGCGCGCTGGGCACGGCCGCGACGCTCCTTTTCGACGAGGAAGGCGCGGCCGTCGAGCGCATCGCCCGTGCCCAGACGCTGCTCGCCGAGGTGGAGATCTGGGAGCCTCAGGCCACGGCGTGGGGAACCGAGCTGGAGGAGCTGCGCATCCGCCTGAAGGAGATGGCCCGCGCCGTCCAGCACCGGCTCGACGGCCTCGAAGCGGATCCTGCCCGGCTGGACGCGGTGGAGGAGCGGCTCGCCGTGCTGGAGCGCTTGGTGCGCAAGCACGGCGGCGACACCGCCGCCGTCCTCGCCCGGCGCGCCGAGATCGAAGCCGAGCTGGCCGAGCTCGAAGGGGACGACGAGAATCGCGATGAGCTGGCCGCCAAGGTCGCCGCCGCTCTGGACGAATACCGCAACGCGGCGCTCGCCCTCTCCGCGGCCCGCGAAACCTGGGGCAAGGCCCTGGTGGAGCGGATCGAAGCCGAGCTCAAGGATTTGGGGCTGTCCCGTGCCCGTCTCGGCGTGGCCCTGGAGCGCCGGCGCCGGGGGGGAAGCCCGTTGAATATCACCGGCGCTGGAGATCTTGAAGGCGAGGAGATCGACTTCGGCCGGAACGGATTCGACCAGGTGGTCTTCCTCTTTGCTCCCAATCCTGGAGAGCCGCCCCGGCCGCTGGCCCGGATCGCTTCCGGCGGCGAGCTGTCGCGAATTCATCTCGCGCTCCAACTCGCCTCGCGGGGCGAGGCTGAGAAAGCCAATCCCACTCTCGTCTTCGACGAGGTGGACACCGGCATTGGCGGCGCCGAGGCTGCGGCCCTGGGCGCCAAGCTCCAGCGTCTGGCGAAGGGCGGCCAGATCCTCGCCGTCACCCACCTGCCGCAGGTGGCGAGCCATGCGGATCTCCACTTCAGGGTGAGCAAGTTGGTGGACGGCGGCCGTACCAGCGTTCAAGTGGAGGCGCTGGACGCGGGGACCCGGGTGGACGAGGTGGCCCGCATGCTCGCCGGCAAGAAGATCACCGATCTCTCGCTCTCCCACGCCCAGGAATTGATCTCGGGCGCGGCGCGGAAGAAGCGGGGACGGTGACGTCTTCCACCCCCATCTGGCAATGGGGCGATCCCGTCAGTTCCCTGCGCGAGCTGGTGGCCCGCGGCGGAGTGCTGGCGATCCCCACCGAGTCGAGTTACGGTCTGGGCGCCGATCCCTGGAACCGGGCGGGAGTCGAGGCGATCTATCGCATCAAGGGGCGGGAGGGCGGCAAGCCGCTACCGGTGGTGGTGGCGGGGGAGGAGCAGTTGGCGCCGCTGGGAATCCATTTGGGAATCGGTGGCGACCTGAATATAGTGAAGCGACTTTCTGCCCACTGGCCGGGACCGCTGACGGTGATTCTGCCCGTCGCCCGGCCCTTGCCGGCCTCGGCTGGAGAGAGTCTTTTGGCAGTGCGGGTGCCGGGGCATAAGCGGCTGCGCGAGCTGTTGGCGGCGCTGGGTCACGGTCTGACGGCGACGAGCGCCAATCGCAGCGGCGGCGAGCCGGTGCTGGACCCGGCCGAGCTGCCGGAGCTGCTGGCCGGCGAGGACGTGATGATCGTCGACGGCGGAGTCCTTCCTGGAGGACCGCCTTCGACGCTGGTGGCAATACGGGACCATGGGCTGGTGGTTCTACGACCAGGGAGGTTCCCTGCCGAACGGCTGATCGCTGTGATTGATGGTGTCGGCCCATGAGGAAAGTGACTATGAAGTACCCAGGTTGGATTCTCTCGCTCCCGACGGTTCTTTGGCTGGCGACGACGCCCGCCCCGCTGGCTGCGGCAGCCGCGCCGGACTCCAAGCCGGACCCGGTGGTTGCGGCGCACGTTTTTGCCGGCGCCCAGCCCACCATTCCGCTCACCGAGGTGAAGAAGGGGCAGCGGGGTTACGGGCTGTCCGTCTTCTCCGGCACCGAGCCGGAGCGCTTCGACGTCGAGGTCATCGGCGTCATGCGCAACCTCCGCCCCAACATCAGCTACATCCTGGCCAAGCTCACCGGCAAGGGGCTGGAGAAGAGCGGCGTCGCCGGCGGCATGAGCGGCAGCCCGGTGTTCATCGACGGCCGGCTCGCCGGGGCGGTGGCGTTCAGCTGGCCGTTCTCCAACGAGGCCGTGGCCGGCATTACTCCCATCGAATCGATGCGCACGCTTTCCACGTTCCAGGCGCTGCCGGTCACTCCGCCGCCGCCGATCAACCTCTCGGACCTGCGTTCCGGCAAGATTCCAGAGAGCCTGCTCACCGCGCAGCTCTCCCGTTTGCAGCCGCAGCTCACGAGCGGAGCCGTGCCTTCCGTGCAGTGGGCCACCTCCGGCTTTGGCGAGCTTTCTCTCGGCATGTTGCGCCAGGCTCTCGGCAGCGTCGGTGCCGGGGGGAAAGCGGCTCCAGGTACGGTTTCGGCCGATCTCGCGCCCGGCAAATCCGTCTCGGTCGTGTTGGTGGACGGCGACTTCGAGCTGGCAGCCAATGGCACGGTGACCGACCGCTACGGCGACCACGTGCTCGCTTTCGGCCATCCGTTCCTCGGCCTCGGTCCGGTGCGGGTGCCAATGGCCGCCGCCGAGGTGGTGACGGTGCTTTCCAGCGCCAACAACTCGTTCAAGATCTCCAATACCGGCGAGATCGTGGGCGCCTTCGAACAGGACCGCCAACTGGGCATCCAGGGACGCATCGGCGCCGTGGCGCCCATGGTGCCGATGTCGCTGCACGTGGCTGCGCAGGGCGGTGAGAAGGCGCGGGATTTCCATGTGCGTCTGGCGGACCTGCCGGAGTTCATTCCGCTGCTGGTGGGGAGCACGCTTCTCGGCGGCCTCGAATCCGCCAGCTACGCCACCGGTCAGCAGAGCCTGGAGCTCGCGGCGCGCCTGCGCCTTCAACAGTACGGCAACCTCGAAGTGAGGCAGAGCTTCGACAGTGAGAACGCCGGTAGCGAAGCCGCCGCCTTCCTGCTGACCGTCGTCAACTATCTGTCTCAGAATCCGCTGCAAAAGGTGGGTCTCGAGTCCGTCGACGTGACGGTGAGCCAGACCGACAATCCACGGGTCGCGTCGCTGGTGGGAGCCAACGCCGACCGCACGGTGGTGCGTCCCGGCCAGCAGGTGAAACTGAGCCTCGACCTCGTGGCCTACCGGGGCGAACGCTTTCGCCATTCGATGACCGTCGACATGCCGACGGATCTGCCCGTGGGCCGCTACTCCCTCCTGGTGGGTGACGGCTCCAGCATCGACGCTGCCCGCGTCGCCCTGGAGCCGGCCGATCCCCAGAGCTTTCCCCAGGCCCTGGCGCTGCTGCGCTCCTTCCATTCGCGGCGCGATCTGATGGTGCTGGGAGTCTACGGCGGGTCCGGACTGTCGGTGGCGGGCGAGATCATGCCGCGCCTGCCTGGCTCGGTGCGCTCGCTGTGGGGCGCGGCCGGCTCGGGCAGCGTCGTCGGCCTGCGCAACACCGTCGCCCAGGTGCAACAGGAGCGCATGACGATGCCCGTGACGGGGTTGGTGCGCATCGACCTTGAAGTACGGCGCAAGGAGCCGGTGGCGGGAGCGGACGAGTCGACTCGGCCGGCGTTGGAGAAAAAGACTGTGACGGCTCCGAAAACCGCGGCCGAGAAGGGGAAATGAATGAGAGCGAGGTCTTCCGTCGTCTTGGGCGTGTTGTTGTTGGGGTCTCTGGCGACGGCACCGCCGGTGCGCGGCACGCAGGTGAAGATCTTTCAGGCCCAGAGCTCGGCGGCGTTCCTCGCCGGCACGCTGGAGGGCGTGAGCGTGGATTCGCTGGGCCGGGTGCAGCTCGCGCCGCGGGTGGAAAAGGTGGCCTCGGTCGCCGAGCCCTTTCTCCTTTCGGCTGCTGCCCATCCCAACGGCTGGGTGGTAGGCACCGGCAACTCCGGCAAGGTGCTGAAGATTGACCGCAAGGGAGCGGTCACCGAGCTCTTCGCCGCCCCCGAGCCGGAGGTTTTCGCCGTCCTGGTGGATCCGGACGGCACCGTCTACGCCGGCACCTCGCCTCGCGGCAAGGTCTATCGAATTCGCCCGGGTAAGGCCGCCAAGGCCGAGTCTTTCTTCGATCCTCAGGAGACCTACATCTGGGCCCTCGCCCGCGGCGCCGACGGCTCTCTCCTGGTCGGCACCGGCACCCAGGGGAAGCTGTTCAAGGTGGACGCCAAGGGCAAGGGACAGGTCTTCTACGACAGCGACGACACCCACATCCGCTCGCTGGCTGTGCTGCCGGGCGGCGACGTGGTGGCGGGCACGGCGGGAGCGGGCCTGATCCTGCGGATCAGCCACGATGGCAAGGCGCGCACCCTCTACGACTCCAACCAGCCCGAGGTGGTGGCCCTTGCCGCGACGCCCGACGGCACTTGCTACGCCGCGGTGGTGGCTTCCGAGGCCAGCTTGGTGGACCAGGCCCGAGATCAGGCCGCGCCGCCCGCGCCCACCGGCCCGGCTCCCGGCAAGGCCGGCGGCGGCCAGCCGCAGGTCACCGTCACCGTCGAGCCCGAGGCGCCGCCACCGCCCGGACCGCGCCGTCCCGGCCTCCCTTCGATACCCTCGGCGCCGCGCAGCGAGGTGCTTTCCATCTCGCCGGCCGGTGTCGTGGAGAGCCTGTGGAGCTTCGGCGAAGAAACCATTTACGACCTGCTCTGGCAGGACGGCAAGCTGTGGGTGGGCACGGGTCTAGAAGGCAAGCTCTACCGCTGGGCCGACCGCCAGATGCTGCTCGAAAAGGACGTCGACGAGCGGCAGATCGTGGCCGTGCTGCCGGGCGAGCCCGGTCCGGCCTTCGCCACCACCAACGCCGCCGCGCTCTATCGCATCGTCAAGGGGACCGAACGGGCGGGCACTTACACCAGCGCGGCCCTCGACGCCGAGCAGATGGCCCGCTTCGGCACCTTGTCGTGGAAGGGCGAGCTGCCGCCGGGAACGTCGGCGCGCTTCTCTTTCCGCAGTGGCGTCAGCTCGGAGCCGGACCCTACATGGTCCGCCTGGACCGAGCCGCGGGAGGGAAGGGAGATCCCCCTGACCGGCGTGCCCAACGGCCGCTATATCCAGTGGCGGGCTGAGCTGAAGGGAAACGAAGGGAGCTCGCCTCGCTTCTACGAAGTGGATCTTTCGTATCGCCAGGAGAACCTGCGCCCCAAGATCAACCTGTTCGCCGCTCTGGAGCCCGGGCAGGTCCTGGTGCCGGCGAACTTCAATCCGTCGAACCAGGTCTTCGAGCCCTCTCATCCCGCCAAGGGCGGGATTTTCACCAGCCTGACGCCCGGCTCCGACGATGAGGGCGGCGGCCGCGTCAAGGCGTTGTGGAAGCTCGGCTATCAAACCCTGCGCTGGTCGGCCGTCGATCCCAACGGCGACGACCTGATCTACGATCTCTCCTTCCGGTTGAGCGAAGGAGCGGACCCCGCGGACACCGAGTGGCACAAGATGGTGGACGACTACGAAGAGGATCACTACAGCTTCGACGCCCTGTCGCTTCCCGACGGCACCTATCGCTTCCGCCTGCGGGCTTCCGACCGCAGGGCGAACGATCCGGCGAGCACCCTGGTGGCCGAACGGGTGAGCGAGCCGGTGGTCGTCGATCACACGCCGCCGGCTCTGATCAAGTCCGAGAAGGCCAAGGACGGCTCGTTGCGCGCCACGGTGAGCGATGCCACGAGCCCCCTGCGCGAGGCCGTGTACAGCGTGAACACCGCCGACTGGCAGCCGGCGCAGGCGGCCGACGGGCTGCTCGACAGCCGCACCGAGACATTGCTGATTCCGCCCGTCAAGCCTGGAGACCTGGTAATGTTGCGGGTCACCGACGCCGCCAACAATGTGATCACTTTTCATCTGAACCAGGAGCGATGAGCAAGCGGATCGCGGTCTACCCGGGATCATTCGATCCCATCCACAACGGTCACCTCGACATCATCGAGCGCTGCCGCCCCGTGTTCGACGAGGTGGTGGTGGCGGTGCTTTTCAACGAAGGCAAGAAACCTCTGTTCACCGTCGAGGAGCGGATCGAGTCCATCCGCGAGATGGTGGACCCAGCCATTCGGGTCGAGAGCTTCTCCGGCCTGCTCGTCGACTTCATGGACAAGGTGGGAGCCCGCGCCGTGGTGCGCGGCTTGCGCGCCGTTTCGGATTTCGAGTACGAGCTCCAGATGGCGCTCATGAACCGGCGGCTCAACCCGCGGGTCGAAACCGTGTTCATGATGCCCAAGGAGGATTACATCTACCTCTCCAGCCGGCTGGTCAAGGAGGTCTTTGCCCTGGGCGGCAACCTGACGGGCCTGGTGCCGGAGCCGGTCATCGTCCGTCTCAGGGATCGCCTTGGCCCCAAGACTGGGTCGACGAGCAACGCATGAGCCTCGACCGGTTCCTGCTGCACTGTCCGAAGGTCGAGCTGCACGTTCATCTCGAAGGCGCGATGCGCCCCGCCGTGCTGCTCGAGCTGGCGCGGCGCAACAACATTGAGCTTCAAGCCAGGGACGAAGCGGGCCTCAAGCGTTGGTTTCGCTTCGCCGACTTCAATCACTTCGTGCAGATCTACCTCGCTTGCTCGCGCGCCCTGCGCACGCCCGAGGATTTCCAACTCCTGGTCCTCGACTTCCTGGCCGAGCAGGCCACCCAGAACGTACTCCACACCGAAGCCCATTTCACCATCGCAACTCACCTTGCCAACGGCGCCAACGGTGGAGAAGTCCTTTCTGCTCTGGCCGAGGCGATCGCCGAAGGCGAGAGGCGCTACGGCGTCACCCTGCGGCTGATTCCAGACATCGTGCGAAACGTTGGCGTTGGGCCGGCGGATCAAACCCTGGAGTGGGCTCTAGGTGGGCTTGCCAAGGGAGTTGTGGTGGCTTTGGGTCTCTCAGGCAGCGAGGCGCAGTTTCCCAACGAGCCCTTCCGCGAGCATTTCGCAGCGGCGGAGCGGGGTGGCCTGCACCGCGTCGCCCACGCCGGCGAGCATGCTGGACCGGAGTCCATCCGTTCGGTTTTGACGGTCTGCGGCGCCGAGCGCATCGGCCACGGCGTGCGGGCGGTGGACGATCCATCGCTGATGGCCGAGCTGCAAGCGGCGCAGATTCCCCTGGAGGTTTGCCCTACGTCCAATGTCTGCCTGGGGGCCGCGCCCGACCTGCCGAGCCATCCTTTCGACCGTCTTTATCGCGCGGGCCTGGCGCTCTCCGTCAATTCTGACGATCCCGCTTTCTTCAACACCAACCTCACCCGCGAATACCTGAAGTTACACCAGGTTTTTGGCTACAGCCCGGCCGAGCTCGCCGGGCTCTCCCTCGCCGCCTTGCGGCAATCCTTCCTATCGGACGAGGAGAAGTCCGTGCTCGACGAGAAATTCCGGCTGCAGTTCGACGCCTTGGGGCGCGAGCTGTTCGGAGCGCCGGTGGAGGCGCCTGTGAGTTAGGGTGGGACGGGAGGAATTGACAGGACGCGCAGAGCAGCATATCTTGCTCGTGGAAGTAGTTACGCAGTCCATGCCTCCTCATCTGAGACCAATGCCTGGCGGCGTAACGCGGCCTGCGGATGCCTGAGCCCATTGAGACATCCAGCGGAGGAGAGCGCCCTCCCAGCGGCCCTTGCCCCTTGAGATCCGAGCCGGTGGAACGCGATCCAATCCTTGAGCTGATCGCAGAGATTCAAGCGGGAACTCACGTCGAGGAGTGCTCCGAGAAGCTCTTCCGCAGGTTCCGCCCCAGCGTCCAATCCTTCTTCGCCCGCAAGGGTTTCTCTACCGAAGATGGCCGGGATCTCACCCAAGACGTGTTCCTTCGTGTCTTCAAGAGTATAGACACTTTTCGACGTGAGTCTAGATTCGAAAGGTGGCTTTGGGAGATCGCCGCGCACATCTACTTTAACGAAGTCCGCCGGCGAAGAACGGAGAAGCGAGATGGCGTGGAAACGTCGCTGGACTCGCCCGTGGAGAACGAAGACGGGCCTAGCCCGTCGCCTGGATTTCCCGCCCCGGGTCCGAGCCCGGAAGAGACAGTTATCAAGAGCGAGCAGTTGTCAGCCTTCCGCGCCGCTCTCCAGGAGCTGCCTGACCAGATGCGCCGCTGCTGCCTGTTTCGATACGAGAAAGGCCTCAAATACCAGGAGATCGCGATCACAATGAAGATCTCCATCGAGACCGTCAAAGCGCACCTGCATCAAGCCCGCAAGCGACTGGCGGCCCGGTTGGAAGCCAGGAAAGAGAACGACTCGTGAACGACGATTCCGCCGACCTGGATCGGCTCTTCACCCGCCTGTCCGCCGAGGGCCGCGCCCCGGACCCGGACGACCATCCCGCCCCGGAAAAGCTCTCTGCTTATCTGGCGAAAGAGCTATCCCCCGAGGAGGACGACGCCATCCAGGAGCACCTTGCTCACTGCACGCTTTGCACTGAGTTGCTCTTGGACCTTCAGCGTTTCCTCGATCCCCTGGCGGAGGATCTTCCGCGGGAAGGAGTGGTGGATTTCGAGACGGCGGCGGAGTGGCGGGAGCTGCGGGGGCGGATGGGGGCGAAGGCGAAGGGTGTCTCGAAGCCTTCACGGCTGCGGGAGGCTGCCTCACTGAAGATTGCGTACTCGCTGGCGGCAGTGCTGGCCGTGGTGGTGGTGGGGCTGGGAGTGTACATTCTGAAACTCCATGGAGACCTCAAAGCCCCCCGTGCTGGCTACCACATCATGCTGGCATCGGCGGACACTCGGGGCTCTGCCGAGGCACTCGAAGGCATCAGGCTCCATGAGGCTCCTGGCGATTTTTCTCTGACTCTAGAAAAGCCTCCCGAGCTAGACTTTCCGGAGTATGTGGCTCAGTTCTCCCGGAAGAAGGGGTCCGAGGTGCGTACCGTAAAGGGACTGCGATACCAGGCGGGGGAAGGAGTTACCCTTCTTCTGAGTAAGAACGATTTCGCGCCGGGTATCTACAAAATCGTTCTTTTTGGTCTTCGCGACGGGCGATCAAGACGTGTGAGCAGCTACCAGTTCTCAGTTTCACCTTGACGGTCGTGTTTTCTCCATTGTTGCCAAATCTTCAGTAGAATAGCACCTCCGATCCTAATTCCAGAGTAGCCCTAAGGCAATCTGTCGATGGATCTTTGCGGAGGAGTTGTGCCATGCCGAGACCGGGTCGCGGACTGGTGTTTTATGTGGTAGTCCTGTACGGATTTTTCGGAGCGGCTCTGGGCCTCTTTGTTGGTCACTTAGCTGCAGGGCCGGTAGCACTTCCACCTGCGCTTGCTGGCCCACCGTCCAACGCGAAGATCCGCTCATTTACCTTGGCGCCGGGCAACGCTCTGACGCAGGAGCTCGCAGAGAACGAAGTTCATCGCTATCCCTTCCCCTTGAAAGCAGGTCAGGTGCTCCTCGTCTCCGTTGACCAAGCACCCCGAAAGAAGGATTCCATAGACGTCACAGTTCACCTTCAGGGTCCGACGGGGTGTACCCTCTATGACGTCGATCATCTAAGAGGTGTAGATGGATTTGAGGAGGCTCACCTCGTCGCCCAAACGGCCGGGTTGTACCTGGTTGAAATCTCGGCGCAGACAAAAGGCGCCTATCGAATCGATTTCCGACTTCGGCAGAGGGCGCGCGAGATCGACCGTCTCATGTTTTTGGCTGAGGCAACGTACTTCCAAGCCAAGGGCTTAGGGAGACGAGGGATCGAAAAATTCCTAACGGCAAGTGAGGTTTGGCGGCGAGCCGGAGACAAGGCGCGACAAGCCGACGCATTGCACAAAGCCGTAGCCCTCCTTGCCAGCCAGCCGAAACAGGCGCTGAGACTGGGCGTGCGTCTTGTAAAGCTTCGGCACGCGCTCAGTGATACCAGGATGGAAGCGCTAGCCATTCTGTTCGTTGGCAATGCTCACCGAGCTTTGGGTCAGCTTCGCCTCGCGGAACAGGACTACCGGACTGCCTTGCGGATTGCTGAGCGGCAATTCCCTGCTTCGGCGGCACCCGCGGCGCGGCAGCTGGGAATATTGTTTGCCGATCGTGGTGATAGATATAAAGCCTTGGACTACTTGGAGCGGTCGGAACGCTTACTTCCGGCGGGCAAGGATCCCGATGAGGACTGGAAAACCTTCGAAATGTTGGGGCGGGCGTATAAGTCACTCGGAGAAACCGACAAGGCCATGGAATACTTTCGGAAGTGTCTTGGATTGGCAGAAAAATCAAAAGACAAAGAACTGCTAGCGAAAAGCTTCAGCCGAATCGGAGACGTGTATTTGGCGCAGAGGGATCTTCAGAGCGCGTTATCTTTCTACAGGCTTTCCCTTCCGCTGCGTCGCCAGGCAGGCAATCCCGAGGGTGAGGCCGTAGTCCTTGGCGGCATGAGCTTGATCTATCTCGAGTTGAACGAATTCCAGCAGGCCCTGCGACTGCAGCAGGAGGCCTTGAACGTTTACCGCCAAGTCGGCGATCAGGCCAATCAGGCGCGGGCTTTCTGCAGCCTGGGACTCATCCTTCTCGATGGCAAGGATCCAATCCAGGCAAACCAGAATTTCGAGCACTGCGCGGAGCTTGCCAGCACTCAAGGGCTTCGCGAGCTGGAAATCACTTCATTTTATGGCCAAGCGCAAGCCCAACGCGTGAGGAAAAACGTCTACCTTTCGCGGCTCGCCGTGGGAAAGGCGCTGAAGCTGATCGAGGAAATCGCACCTCGGGAAGGAATCGAAGACAACCTTGTCAACTCCCGGGCCTATTCCTATGAGCTGCTGATCGATCTCCTCGTGGGTACACCGCTCGGCCGGAGTTCTCGCAGCGATTTAGAGGAGGCCTTCGAGGCGAGCGAGCGAGCCCGTTGGCGGGCCTTGTTGGACTCTATTGGACATGATCCGAAGAAACTTCGCTTTCTGACTGCCCGGATCTCAGGTCTCATGACGCGGCGCAGTCGGCTGTTACAAGAAGTTGAAAGGTTAGAAGAGGAAATCCGAAAGTTGAACGCAGAGTCTCCTCAGGCGGCCAAGCTCAAGAGACAGCGAACGGCAAAGTCCGTAGAGCTGCGGGCCTTGGAGAGCAGACTCCGTGCGCCTACCGCCGGAAGCTTGAGGCCTGTGACGGTCCGCGAGGCGCAGCAGCTTCTCGATCGGGACACGATCGTTCTTGAATATTTCCTGGGGCGGCGTCAAAGCTTTCTTTTCCTCTTGACATCATCCGATCTCAAGGTTTTCGCGTTGAGGGGTCGCTCGGAGCTTGAAAAGGCCTGTACCGAATATCATTCGTTAGTCTCGAAGAGCCAAGTCGCAAGTGGTGCAAAACGGGCCGAGATCATGAGTCGGCGCGTTGGAGAGTTCCTCCTAGGTCCTGTTGCCAACCAGTTGATGACGAAGAAACGTCTGATCATCGTTCCGGACGGAGCCATTCTCCGCGTTCCCTTCGCGGCTCTTCCCGCTTCCTTCAAGGGCAACCTCAGTCAGCAGGTCCTTCTCGAAACCCACACGGTCAGCTATGTCCCGTCTCTTTCCGTACTTCGTGCCATCCGCTTTCAGGCGAGCCGACGCGCTACCCCTGTCAAGGACGTCGCCGTGCTGGCGGCTCCTGAGCTTGGAATGGATTCTTCTCCGTTGCCGAATAGCCGAAAAGAAGGGGAGGACGTCCTCGCCCTTGCTCGCTCCAATCGGCGCTTCGGCGCGTTCGGCCCAGACGCTTCGCGCGCGCTCGTGATGGGCGGGAAACTGAAAGACTATCGCTACATCCTTTTCTCGACACACGGGGAAGAGCATCCTGATCAACCTGAGCTCTCCAGTCTCGCCGTGTCGGGGAGAGGAGAGAATGGCCCCCGGACTGACCACGTCTGGCTCCAGGACATAAGGGGTCTGGATTTGTCGGCGGACCTCGTCGTGTTGAGCGCCTGCCGGACCGCCTTAGGCCGGGACGTTCCAGGCGAGGGATCCTTGGGCTTGCCTGAGGGCTTTCTTTCCGCCGGTGCGGCCCGGGTGGCAGTCAGCCTTTGGGACGTGAACGACTCGGCTTCCGCCGTGATTTCAGTGAGGCTCTTCCGTGGCATCCTCGAAGAAAAGCTGTCGCCTTCCGAAGCCCTTAGAGCAGCGCAGCTCGCCATGAGGAGAAGCCAGAACTGGCGCTCTCCTTACTATTGGGCGGCATTCGAGCTTTACGGAGAATCGCGTTGATCGCTTCGCGAGCCCCGCCATGGCTCGCGTCTTCATAAACAAGTCCCTCATGAGCGTGTCTTTCTGGAATGGACCGGGCAGGAGGCGTTTGGAGCCGACAAGCGCCGACCACCCAAGGAACCAATTGAGGAGGGAAGACATGCAAGATCAGAATCATGAGAAGAAGGCTTCCGAGTCGGGCTATGGTAAGCGGCACCATCCCATCGAAAATCCTCCTTCGCCCCAGAATCCCGATCCACCGCCGGACCCAGTAGTGCGTCCACCATACGGCGGGCCGGGCGGTGGCAGGGAGCGCAAAGACAAGAAGTGATCGATCTTCGGGCCGGCGCTAAGCTGGCGCCGGTCCAACTTTCTTTCTGAGGACAAGTGACGTGAGATGGTCGGTAATTTCACTACCCTGGATTTTGTGTATCTTGCTGCTGGCTTCATGCCACCAGCAAGCCGCGAGGTCGGCGAAGAGTTTCGACGACATCCGCAAGCTGGTCACAGGACGGACTGCGGAAGAAGTCAAGAGAATTTTAGGCCAGCCGGACACCCAACAAAGGATGCTCCTCTCCGCGGAACGGTGGACTTGGTGGAACTACACCTTCCTCGACGGAAAGGACTACCCGCCAGAAATGCGGGGCCGGCTCGTTCATCTGGAGATCATCTTCGAGCGTTCAAATGAAGGATCAAGTTCAAGCCCGGCTGCTCGGTCCGAGCTGCGTGCCGCGGACCCATTGTCGGTGACCTACATGTTAGCGCAGGAGGCGAAATGATTTCTCAAGTCGAGGACGCTGAGTTGTTGACGGAGCACGAAGAAGAACGGATCGTTTTCAATGGGATCAACGCCCGAACGGGAGACTACCTGTTCCCTTCTCTATCGATCTCAGATGTTAACAGGACATTTCGCAACCGGCGCGAGAAGGGGAAGAGAGGACTCATGCCCGGGATCGATTCCAGGGTCCTTTCCGAGGCTGGCTGGGGTGTGGTCTTCCATGCCGACGAGGATCCGGAGGTCCGCGAGGCGTTGGCCCCCCTGCTGAATCTCCGCCGTCGGCAGGCAGAGGAGCTGTTCCGCGAGTACTTCGGAGCAGAGGGTTATCACGGCGAGGACAAGGAAGATTTCCTGGTCGAGCGAGGCGCTGATGTTGGAGCCGTCAATCCAAGTCGCGTGCCCTATTACGTTCTCCTGGTCGGCGGGCCGGAGAAAATTCCGTTCGACTTCCAGCATCAGCTCGACATCCAGTACGCAGTCGGGCGGGTTGCCTTCGACACTCCCGAGGAGTATGCCCGCTACGCCGCGAGCGTGGTTGACGCCGAATCGGGCAAGTGGGGTCGCGAACGACGGCTTGGCTTCTTCAGTCCGCGCAATCCGGACGATGTCGCAATGGAGCTCAGCTCGACTCTTCTTGTGGCACCACTCATCGAAAGTCTCGGCCTGCCGTCGAGGCTTACGGATGACCGGCCCTGGAAAATCGAGGCGGTGCTCGGAGACGAGGCCAGGAAGAACAGGCTGGCGACGATCCTCGGCGGGCCGAACGGCCCGGCTCTCGTGTTCACGGCAACCCACGGCATGGGATTCCCGCTCGGAGACAGCCTTCAGCGGGATCACCAGGGGTCTCTACTCTGCGGCGACTGGCCAGGACCGGTGCAGTGGCGTCGTCCCGTCGGTCCCGACTTCTACTTCTCAGCGGACGATTTGCAAGCAGACGCCGATGTTCGCGGCAAGATCATCTTTCACTTCGCTTGCAATGGCGTCGGGACGCCCGAGAAGCTCGATTTTCGGGAGAAGGGAGACCGCCGGCGCAAGCTGACCCGGAAGCCTTTCGTGGCGAGGCTTCCGCAAAGGGTGCTCGCGCATCCGCGCGGTGGGGCGCTTGCCGTCATTGGCCACGTCGAGCGCGCCTGGCCCTACTCTTTTCTGGACAAGCGGGACCACACTCAGATCGCGGCTTTCGAAAGTGCGCTACGACTCCTCATGGCCGGCTTTCCCGTGGGGGCCGCGATGGAGATCTTCAATCAGCGATACGCTGAGATCTCCGCCGACCTCACACGACTGCTCCGGAGGAAAGCATTCCGTCAAAGCTACTCCGAGCAGAAGATCCGCGAGCTGTGGACCGCCAACAACGACGCGCGCAACTACGCTGTGATCGGTGATCCCGCGGTGCGGGTCGCAGTGGAGTAAGACCATGGAGGATGAACACGAAGGATCTGGCAAGTGGGCGCTGCTCGTCGGCATCGATCGCTACCCCAAACTCGATTCCCGACGGCAGCTTGGCGGTTGCTCGAACGACGTCCAGATTCTGAAAGACGCCTTGCAGCGCCGATTCGGTTTTAGAGACGACCGGATCCAGGTCCTGCTCAACGAACAGGCAACTCGAGAAGCCATTCTTGGCGCGCTGGAGGCGTTGGTGGACAGGGTGGGAGAGGACGAGATTGTCGTCTTCCACTTCAGCGGCCACGGCTCTAAGCGGCGGGACGGGCCGGAAAAGGATGAGCCGGACGGATTCGATGAGACCCTGGTTCCCTACGACAGCGGGCGTATCGACGATCCCAATCTTGATATCACGGACGACGAGATCTACGACTGGATCCAGCGGCTCACGAAGAAGACCCGTTATTTGACCTTGATTTTCGACTGCTGCCATTCAGGAACGGCGGTACGAGGAGAAAAAATACGGAAGCTCGACGATGACCAGCGGTCGTTCGACAAGCTTGGAGCTCCTTCTGTGGAGCTCCTAAACAAAGGAGACGGTGAGAAGGTCGGTCCGAGTGGGTGGTTACCGCAAAGTGAGCGATATGCCTTGTTCGCCGCTTGCGGTAGTTTGGAAAGTGCCAACGAGATTCTCGTTGGGAAAAATTCCAAGACTCCTTATGGAGCCCTCACGTACTACCTTGTGCAGGAGCTGCTGTCCCGGGATATGAAAATTGGTACCTACACAGAGGTTTTTGAACGACTGGCACCTCGACTCAAGGCGCGGTGTGAGTATCAGAATCCGCAGCTCGAAGGGGCTCGGGATCGAGAAGTTTTTGGAGTCAAGACTTTCGAGCCCATGAGCTTCGTCTCCGTGCTGGCGCGAAAAGGTGATCGGGTGACGCTCGGTGCTGGCAGAGTATGCGGGCTTAGCGAAGGGTCAAAATGGACGATTCATGGGGTTGGGACGCGATCGGTTTCCGACGAAACGGTCCCGCTCGGTACAGTAGAGATCATCTCGGTAGGTGTCTCTACCTGCGAGGCTAGGATCGTGGACGAGTGCCACCTCAATACAATCTCTCCTGGCACTCGAGCCTTCGAGAGCTTCAGGTGCCTCGAGAAAGGGACTCTCGCTATAGAGATCGTTGCGCCCTCAAGTCATCCGCGAGTTGCGGAGCTGACTCAGCGAATCAGCAAATCGAACCTGCTTGAGCTTGCAGCGGCAGGGAGTCAGCCGGACGTCCACCTCTATCTTTTGGCGCCACGAAGGCAGGCTGGGCCCGCTGACATACTTCCTGCTCTGGAATATTTGGAAGTTCACAGTTGGGCGGCGGCGAGTGCGGATGGCCATCTGTTAGGGACGATAGTTGCAGACAGGAATCCCAAGACGTCGGAGATTCTCGTCGAGAATCTTGAGAAATCCGCCCGGCTGCGCGTGGTCTCTGAGCTGCAAAATCCGGGGAGTGCACTCTCCGAGCTCTTCGAACTGAAACTTTATCGTCTCGTCGAGGGGCATTGTCTCGAGCCCCTTCGGGACGACAACGACGAGATCTTCTTTTACGAGGATGACGCCTTGGCCTTTGCCGTTTGCAACCGCTCGCCACGGCCTGCCTACTTCTACCTCCTCGACATTGGGCTGACGGGCCGGATCGGTCTTGCCTATCCACCTCAGGGGGGGGCCAAGGAGCTGGAGCGGGGGCATAGACTTCTCGTGGGAGTTCGTCCCAATGAGGAATTGCGGTTCTCCTTCCCCGACGATTTCGAAACGCTCCCGGAGCCGGCCCGATTCGCCTCACGGGAGACGGTGAAGCTCATCGTCACCACTCAGTGCACCGACTTCCGTCCTTTGCTCCAGTCCGGATACAGGTTCCGAACCGCAGCGATAGGGCTCGGGATGGCCCAGTCCTTGGAAGAGGTGCTCGCTGCCAAGCTTGGCAACGGGGGTTACAGCGGAGCGCTTCGGTCGCCGGGTGGCGAGGACTGGACCACCGTCGAGCGAAGCTTCCGTCTACTGCCACGGCCGGCTTCCCTGGCTTCGTCCTAAGACTCCTCGGCCAGTCCTCCTCCCCCGGTTGCCCCCCACCCGGCTGCCATGACAACCTTGGCGGGCGGAGACGGGGGCGCTGCCCCTCTCTGGGAAACCTGAGGAGGCACAGCAGATGAGCAAGTTGTACCAGGCTCCACTCAACTGGTATGCGAGTGGAGCGGATACCGACGTCAACGAGACCGGGGAGTGGCTGACCGCTTTCGAGCAAGTGGTCACGATCGAGGGGCGAGAGCGCGCGCGGTTTCTCCTCAAGAAGTTGCTGGAGAAGGGGTATGAGAAGGACGTCATCCTCCCCTTCACCGGCAACACCCCGTACATCAACACCATCCCGAAGAGCGAGGAGCCCCCGTACGGCGGCGACCGCGCCCTCGAGCGGCGCATCAAGAGCATCGTTCGCTGGAACGCAATGGCCCTGGTGGTGCGGGCCAACAAGCGTTTTGCCGGATTGGGTGGACATATCTCCACCTTCGCCTCGGCGGCCACTCTCTATCAGGTGGGTTTTCACCATTTCTTCCGTGGTCGCGGCGAGAGCGGCTTCGACGGCGACATGATCTACTTCCAGGGCCACGCCTCGCCCGGCATCTACGCTCACGCCTTCCTTGAAGGGCGGATCACCGTCGAGCAGATGGACGCCTTTCGTCGCGAGTCAGCCCCGGGAGGCGGCCTCGCGTCCTATCCACATCCCTGGTTGATGCCTGGTTTCTGGGAGTTCCCCACGGTCTCCATGGGCCTCGGGCCCATCGCCGCCATTTATCAGGCCAAGTTCAACCGCTACCTCCGGAACCGCGGCTTGCGCGACGTCCAGAACCGCAAGGTCTGGGCCTTTCTGGGCGACGGTGAGACGGACGAGCCGGAGGCGCTTGGCGCCATCACGCTTGCCTCGCGAGAAAAGTTGGACAACCTGATCTTCGTCATCAACTGCAACCTCCAGCGCCTCGACGGTCCGGTACGCGGCAACGGCAAGGTCATTCAGGAGTTGGAGACGGCGTTCCGCGGCGCTGGCTGGAACGTCATCAAAGTCATCTGGGGAAGCGACTGGGACCCGCTCATCGAAGCGGATAACACGGGCCTGCTCATCCAGCGCATGAACGAGGCGCTCGACGGCGAGTACCAGAAGTACGTGGTTGAGCCTGGCTCCTACGTGCGCAAGGAATTCTTCGGCAAATACCCGGAGCTCGCGGAGCTGGTCAAGAATCATTCGGACGAGGATCTGCGCGCGCTGCGGCGGGGCGGTCACGATCCGGTGAAGGTCTACACCGCCTTCAAGTCCGCTATCGAGCACGAGGGCTCGCCGACGGTGATCCTGGCGAAAACCGTGAAAGGCTACGGCTTGGGCGAGGCCGGCGAGGGCAAGAACGTCACTCACCAGCAAAAGAAGTTGACGGATGACGAGCTTCGCTTCTTCCGCGACCGGTTCGAAATTCCCATCGCCGACAAGGATCTGCACGAGTCACCGTTCTACATGCCGCCGGAGAACAGCGAGGAGATCCAGTACCTGCGGGAGCGCCGCCGCGCGCTGGGCGGTCCGGTGCCGGTGCGCCGGGTGCGGACCGAGCCCGTGAAAACTCCGGAAGGGGATACCTGGAGCCGCTTCTTCGAAGGCGTGGATCGCGACGTTTCGACCACCATGGTCTTCGTCCAGATGCTGACCCAACTCCTCAAGGACCCGGAGATCGGCAAGAAGATCGTGCCTATCGTGCCGGACGAGGCCCGCACGTTTGGTATGGAGTCGCTGTTCCGCCAGTTCGGCATCTACTCCCACGTCGGGCAGCTTTACGAGCCGGTCGACAAATCGATGCTGCTTTACTATCGCGAGGCCAAGGACGGGCAGATCTTGGAGGAGGGCATTACCGAGGCCGGCTCCATGGCGTCGTTCATCGCTGCCGGCAGCTCCTACGCCACTCACGGCATCGACATGATTCCCTTCTTCATTTTCTATTCGATGTTCGGCTTCCAGCGCATCGGCGACCTCATCTGGGCGGCGGCGGACCAGCGCACGCGCGGCTTTCTGCTCGGCGCCACGTCAGGCCGCACCACGCTCAACGGCGAGGGTCTTCAGCACGAGGATGGCCACAGCCACGTTCTGGCCAGTGTGGTTCCCAACCTGCTGGCGTTCGATCCGGCGTTCGCCTTCGAGGTTGCGGTGATCATCCGCGACGGACTCAAACGGATGTTCACGGATAGGGAAGATATCTTCTACTACATCACCCTTTACAACGAGAACTATCCGATGCCACCGATGCCGGCTGGCGCGGAGGAGGGAATCCTCAGAGGGGCTTACAGGCTCAAGTCTTCGCCCGAAGGAGAGGACCGTCCAAGAATTCATCTGCTGGGGAGCGGCTCCTTGCTGCGCGAGGCGGTGAGGGCGCAGGAGATCCTCCGCGAAAAATACGGCGTGGCGGCCGACGTCTGGAGCGTTACGAGCTACAAAGAGCTCCGGCGCGACGCGCTGGAGTCGGATCGTTGGAACCTTCTCCATTCGGATCAGGAACCACGAAAGCCGTATGTCGTCCAGATCTTCGAGGGTGACGATTGGCCCATCGTCGCCGTCTCGGACTATATGAAGCTGGTGCCGGACATGATCTCGCGTTGGTTGCCCGGCCGGCTGCTGTCCCTTGGCACCGACGGCTTCGGTCGCAGCGACACGCGGGAGGCGCTACGCCGCTTCTTCGAAGTGGACGCCGAGTGTGTGGTCATCGCGGCCCTCTGGCAACTCGCTCAGCGCGGCAAGGTGGATCGCGGGGTGGTGAAGCGGGCGATTGAGGAGCTTGGAGTTGATCCAGACAAGCTCGATCCCCTGATCAGTTAGAGCGGGCCGATCGTGCAGCTGAAGAAGTTTCTGCAGGCTCTGGCCCTGTCGTTGCTGCTGCCGGCCCTGGCAGTGGCCGAGCCGGTGATCTACAAGGTGGACGTCGATCACAGCGGTGTGAGCTTCTCCGTCCGTCATTTCGTCTCGAACGTCTCGGGCCGCTTCCGGGACTTCGACGGCGTCGTCAAGTATGACAAGGCGAATCCAGCGGCGTCGAGCGTCGAATTCACCGTCAGAGCCGCGTCGATCGACACCACGAACAACGACCGCGACGAGCATCTGCGGTCGAAAGATTTTTTCGACGTCCAAAAGTTCCCTACCTTGACGTTCTCCAGCACCCAGGTCGCGGCGAAAGACGGGACCACGCTGAACGTGACCGGCAACCTGACTCTGCACGGCGTCACCCGCTCGATTACGTTGCCCGTTTCGCTCCTGGGAACCGTCAAGACTCCGCGAGGCGAGAAAGCCGGCTTCGAGACCGCCTTCAAAATAGATCGCAAGGAGTTCGGGATCACCTGGAATAACGTCCTCGATTCGGGGCCCGTGCTGGGGGATGACGTGAAGATCACGATTGAGATTGAGGCGAACCGGCAGGTGGATCCAGGCGGGAAGCGGTAACTTGCTGTAAGGAGACTGGCTTTGAAAGACCACGCTGGCGAAGAGCAAGAACCTGCCCCTGATTCAGCCGATCCGCTGCTGACGCGACGCGGTCTCCTGACCGGCGCGGGCCTGGGAAGCGCGGCCTTTGCCGCGGGGGGATTTCTCTCCGCATTCGAGACCGACGGGATCGCGGAGGCCGCGAAGCCGGCGCCGAAGGCAAAGCCCGCCGCGCCGCAGGATCGCCGGCTGGCTCAGGCTTTTGACATTCGGATGAAGGCCGCCCGGCACGAGCGCGACTTCGGGACCGCGGCTCACCTCACCAATGGCGAGGAGGAGTCGCTGCCGGGCCGTGTCGCCTGCTACTCGAAGGGCCTGCCGCACGACCGCAACGGCAACGTCGACGCCAAGGCTTACGACATCTATCTGGGCGCTCTGCGCTCGCGCCGGCCCGAGGACTTCGAGCGCATCCCGCTCGGCGGCTTCGTCAAGCTGGCGAACCCGCAGTCCGCCTGGGCTTTCGAGCTGATCGGCCCCGACAGCTCGCAGGTGCCCTGCCCGCCGGCTCCCGGCTTCGCCAGCGCCGAGCAGGCAGGCGAGATCGTGGAGCTCTATTGGCAGGCCCTTCTGCGCGACGTGCCGTTCACCGAATACCCCTCGCACCCGATGGTGGAAAAGGCGGCGGCGGAGCTATCGGCCAACCCCGGTTTCACCGGACCGCGGCAGGGAGGCCGGGTGACGCCGGATACCCTGTTTCGCGGTTCGACCGAGGGCGACCTCGTAGGTCCTTACATCTCACAGTTCCTGTGGAAGCTGGTCCCCTTCCTGCCGATCAAGATCGAGCAGAAGATCCGTACGGCGGTCCCCGGCGTCGACTACATGACCGACTTCGACGGCTGGCTGGCGATCCAGAACGGCGCTCTGTCCGGCGTCAACCGCTTCGACCCGGCGGCTCGCTACATCCGCAATGGCCGCGACCTCGGGGAGTACGTGCACCGGGACTTCACTTACCAATCCTTTCTCAGCGCCTGCCTGATCGCGCTCAAGGCCGGCACTCAGCCGGACGGCGGCAACCCCTACAAGCACTCGCGCACGCAGGGCTCTTTCACCACCTTCGGCCAACCTTTTCTTTTCTATCTGCTCGCCGTCGTGACGCAGGTGGCGCTCAAGGCCTGCTGGTACGAGAAGTGGGCCGTCCACCGGCGCCTTAGGCCGGAGGAGTACGGCGGACGCGTCGAGGCCAACGCGAGCGGCCGGGCGAAGTATCCGCTTCCCGACGGCCTTCTCGACTCGGCGGCGGTGGCGACCGTCCGTGAGCGCTTCAAGACGGCGTTACTGCCGCAGGCGTATCCGGAAGCGTGCCCAACGCACCCCTCCTACCCAGCGGGGCACGCCGTGATCTCCGGCGCCTGCGCGACGGTGCTCAAGGCCTGCCTCGACGAGTCGCATGTGATCCCCGAGCCTGTGCAGTCGAGCCCGGACGGCCTCTCGCTCCAGCCCTGGAAAGGAGCAGCGCTCACGGTCGGCGGAGAGCTCGACAAGCTCGCCTCAAATATTTGCTTGGGACGCGATTTCGCCGGCCTGCACTGGCGCACGGACGCCCGGGCAGGCTTGCTTCTGGGTGAAACCGTTGCCATTCGCGCCTTGGAGGAGATGAGCCTCACCGGCAACGAGCTGTTCTCCGGGTGGAGCCTGAAGCGATTCGACGGTCGGCGGATTACGGTGGGGTAGGGTACGCCGTTATCCTTTCTCCAACACGGCTCGGAAGGCCACGAAGTCGTTCGCGATCTCTCTTGCCAGGAATGGTTTTCCCAGAAGGTCCGACAGCGCCGGCGGAATCGCCACCTCGATCCCCATCTTTTCGTAGGCAGGCAGAAACTTGGCCGGGTGAGCGGTGCCGAGGAAGACGCCGGTTTCGCCGGGAGCCAGGCGATCCTTGAGCACCCCGTAGGCGACCGCGGCGTGCGGGTCCGCCAGGTAGCCTAGGGCGCGGAGGTCGCGGATCGATCGTTCGGTCTCCTCATCGCTTTGTGAACCCCAGCGCAGGACGCGGCGCAGCGCTTCCAGATCGCCTTTGAAAAGGTATTCGATGCGCTCCCAGTTGTTGGGCGCTCCCACGTCCATGGCATTCGAGAGCGTGGCCACGGAGGGGCGGGTGCGATACGCCCCGGTATCCAGATACTCGGGGACGGTCGCATTGGCGTTGGTGGCGGCCACAAAGGCCTTGACGGGCAGTCCCATCGCCCTTGCCAGCATGCCGGCGCAGAGGTTGCCGAAGTTGCCGCTGGGGACGGCGATCACCGGAGGGGCATCGATTCCCAGGCGGCGCAAGGCGGCTATCGCCTCGGCGTAGTAGAGCGTCTGCGGCAGCAGGCGCGCGACGTTGATCGAGTTGGCGGAGGTGAGGCCGTGGCGGGCGGTCAGCGCCGCGTCGGCGAAGGCGGCTTTCACCAGCGTTTGGCAATCGTCGAAGGCGCCTTCCACGGCGAGGGCCGTGACGTTTTCTCCGAGAGTGGCGAGTTGCAGCTCCTGCAGGGCGGAGATCCGGCCTCGCGGATAGAGCACCACGACGCGCACGCCGGCCCGGCGCCAGAAGGCCCTTGCCACCGCCGCTCCCGTATCGCCGCTGGTAGCGGTGAGAATGGTCACCGGCCGGCCCGGCTCGCGCACCATGTCAAGAACGGCGGCGAAAAAGCGGGCGCCGAAATCTTTGAACGCCAGGGTGGGCCCGTGGAACAGCTCCAAGGCGAAGACGCCAGGCCGAACCGTTACCATCGGAACTGGAAAGTCCAGGGCCTCGCGCACCGCTTGCGCTACCGATTCGTGGCCCAGCTCGTCTGCAAGCAGACGGTCCAGGATCACGGTGCAACGCTCGCTCCAGCCGAGGTTCAGCAGCTCCGGCCAGTCGGGAAAGACGGGGAGCGGTTCGGGCATCCACAGGCCGCCGCCGGGGGCGATACCCACTAGCACGGCCTGACGAAAATTCGCATGGCGCTGCGGGTCGCGCGTGCTCACCAGCCTCATGAGAGCACCCGGGCGCCCACAGAATCGAGGCGGCAGAGTCGGGCCGTGGAAGTGAGACCGGTTTCCTGCAAAGCGCTTTGAATGGCCAATGCGACGGCCTCGGCCTGTGAACGGCTTTCGGCCACGGCGAAGAGGGCCGGCCCGGCGCCCGAAAGGCTGCAGCCGAGGGCTCCAGCCTCCACCGCCCCAGCCTGGGCGGCGAGGAAGCCCGGCACCAGGGCCGCACGATAGGGCTCGGCCAGAACGTCCCGCAGACAGCGGCGTAGAAGGCCGCGGTCGCCTGTTTCCAAGGCGTGAACGAAGCCCGCCAGGTTTTGGGCGAAGGCCAGAGTGTCCTTCAGCGGAAAGACTTTGGGGAGCACTCGACGCATGCGCTCAGTGGCCAGCTCGAGGGCCGGCGAGACCACCACCAGGACCAGATCGTCCGGCCATGGCAGCGCCCTGGCCTCGAATACGCCCGGCGGGGCAGGCACCATCAGTTGGAGGCCGCCGGCGAGCGACGGGACGACGTTGTCCAGATGGACCGAGCCCGAAACCAGGGCCTCGGCGCGGCCGGCCACGGCGAACACTTCAGAGGTAGAGAGCGGCTCGCCCAGCAGTGCCTGGCAGGAGGCCAGGGTGGCAGCCACCGAGCTGGCGGACGAGCCCAGGCCGCTGCACCGGGGGAGGCGTTTCTCCAAATGGAAAGCGAGGGCCGGGCACTCGATTCCCTTTACCCGCAGCGCCTCGCGGTAGAGGGCGTAGGTGCGCAGAACGAGGTTCTGCCACGGATCGGCCGGCAGGTCCGCGGCATGCGGACCCGAGATCGTCAGGCCGACAGTGGCGGCGGATGCCGCGGTTACCACGTCGCCCCACAACGTGCCGTCGAGCGGCGCGAGGGCGGCTCCCATGAGGTCGAAACCGGCGGCGAAGTTGCCGATGCTGGCCGGGGCGTAGGCTCGGATCTCCATGATCGTCTCCCTCGTCAATGCACGATCTTGAGCAGGTCCGCAAGGGCGCCCGCCGCCGTCACTTCACCGCCGGCGCCGTAGCCGCGGACCACCAGCGGCGTCGGCTGGTAGTGCTCGGTGAGGAAGGAAAAAGCGTTCTCGCCGCCGCGCACGGCGAAGAGCGAGTGCTCCGGACCCACGGCTTCCAGACCCACCCGGCAGCGGTAGCCGCCGTCACCGTCATTGATAGCCTCGACGATGCCGGCGTGGCGCAGCGCGAGCCCTTGGGCGACGAGGGATTCGCGGCGGACCGCGAAGCTGGAATCGAGCTGTGGCAGTCCGGCCAGAAACTCCTCGACGCTACCCGAGGCGTCGTACTCGGGCGGCAACACGCCCAGCACCTGCACGTCCGCCAGCTCGATGCCGGCGCCCAGCTCGCGGGCGAGGATGAGAAGCTTGCGCGCCACGTCCAGCCCCGACAGATCGTCCCGCGGATCGGGCTCGGTAAAGCCCCGGTCGCGAGCCGTGCGCACGGCCTGGGAGAAGGGTATCCCCTCCTCCAAAGCTCCCAGCAGAAAAGAGAGAGAGCCCGAGAGCACAGCTTCCAGCTTCAGCACCCGGTCGCCGCCTTCGAGCAGGCTGCGCAGGGTACCGATGACCGGCAGGCCCGCTCCCACGTTGGTTTCGTAGAAGAACCGCCGCTTCAGCCGCGCGCTCGTCCGGTGGAGCTGCCGGTAGCTTTCGAACGACGCGCTGTTGGCTTTCTTGTTCACCGTCACCACGTGCAATCCGGCGGCGAACAGGCGTCCATAGGCAGCGGCCACGCCGTCGTCCGAAGTGCAGTCGACGAAGACGGGATTGACCAGCCGGGCGCGGGCCACCTCCTCGAGCAGGGCGTCGAGCGATGAGGGCAGGGCGGCGTTGTCGAGCGCTGGCCGCCAGGCTGCCGGTTCCAGACCGCCGGCGTCGAAAGCGCAACGCTGGGAGTTGGCCACGGCGCAGAGCCGCAGGTCGACCCGGCGCTCGTCCCGCACCTCGTGCTCGGCGATCTTGCGCAGCAGCCGGGCGCCGACGTTGCCCACGCCCCAGATCACGAGTTGGAGCTCGATACGGCGCTCGAAAAGTTGTTCGTGAAGGTGGCGCACGGCGCGCGGTGCGTCCGTCGCGGCAACCACGGCCGAGATGTTGCGCTCGCTCGATCCCTGCGCGATGGCGACGACGCTGACGCCCACCGCGGCCAGGGCGCCGAAGAAGGCGCCCGCGACTCCCAAGCGATGGCGCATGCCGTCGCCTACCAGCGAGAGGATGGAACCGCCAAGGCGGAGCTGGACCGGGTCGAGCAGACCGGCGGCGAGCTCCGCCTTGAAGGCCTCGTTCAGCGCTTCGCGCGCTCGGGAGCCGTCCGTTTCGGCCACCGCGAAGGAAATGGCCATCTCGCTGGAGCCCTGGGTGATGAGGATGACGGAAATGCCTGCCGTCGCCATCGCCTGAAACACTCGCGCGGCGACGCCGGGCACGCCCGTCATTCCCGAGCCGCTGACGTCGACCAGGGCCACGCCGGCTAGATAAGTGATGCCCCGGGCGCCGATGTCATTGGGATCCGCGGGGTCCGCGATGACCGCGGCGGCGCGGTGCACGAGGCTGCCCGGCCTATCCGGGGCGAAGCTGTTGCGCACCCGCACCGGAATGCCTTTCTCCCGCGCCGGCTGGATGGTCTTGGGATGCAGCACCTTGGCGCCGAAAAACGACAGCTCCATCGCCTCCTCGTAGCTAAGCTCGGGAAGCACGGCGGCGTGTGGCACGAGCGGCGGATCGGCCGAGAAGATGCCGTCGACGTCGGTCCAGATCTCCAGTATCTCCGCCTCCAGGGCCCAGGCGGCAATGGCGGCGGAGTAGTCCGAGCCGCCGCGGCCCAGGAGGTTGACGCGGCCGGCGGCATCGCCGCCGAAGAAACCCGGCAGCAGCGCCACAGCCGGGGGAGCGGCGCGCAAGATCGCGAACGCCAGCCGGGTGGCCTGCCAGTCGGGGGAGGCCGCGAGCGGCGAGCCGGTGGTGCGAATCAGGACCTTGGGATCGAGGAGCGTGACGGCGAGTCCGCGGGCGTCGAGTAGCCGCGAAAAGAGGGCGCAGGAAGCCCGCTCGCCCAGCGACGAGAGAACGGCCAGGGCCCCGGGCGGGCACTCCAGGAGCAGCGCGAAACCGCGCAGCAGGTTTTCCATCTCCCGTTCCAGAGCCGTCAGATCAATCTCGGCCGCGGCGGTGCGCTCCGTTCCAATCTCGCTCTCCAGATCGGCCAGAATCGCTCGATGCACCGAGCGGAATCGCGACAGGGCCGGCGCCACCGGAGCGCCTGCCGCCGCTTCCTCGGCACTGCGTTGCAGAGCGTCGGTGACGCTCGCCATCGCCGAAGCCACCACCAGAAGAGAAGCCTCTCCGGCCTGCCCGGCGACGATCTCCGCGGCGCCGCGCATGCGCTCCGCGCTGCCCACCGAGGTGCCGCCGAATTTGAGAACGCGCATCACCGAATCCTCCCAATTGACCCATAAAACGAAAAAGCCCCGCTCCCTCGAGGGTGCGGGGCTTTCGGATTCCAGAATCTTGGAAAGCTAAGCCGGCCGCACCTCGTGGGTGGCGGTCGTAGTTACCGAGGTCGTAGTCGTGGTGAAAGCCAGCATAACGGCAAGAGTATGTCGAAGAGTTGAGGGCGGGGTCAAGCCGGCTTTGCGAGGCGTATCAGATGAGCCACGTCTCCCAAGCCGATACACCGTGGCGCGGCGCCGCCCCCCGCCAGCTCTTCGAAGACGACGGTAGTCACGGAACAAGGTGCCAAGGAGAATCCTGACCACAGGAGCGGCAGGGGGATGGCGAGCAGATCGGCCAGCCAGGTCAGCGCGAAACCGGCGTGACAGAAGACCGCGACGCCCTGGCTCGGCGCGTTTGCGATCCGGTATTTCGTTCCGTCGCGGAAATAGCCGTGGCGAGCCAGGAAATCGTCGGCGGAGGAACGCAGTTGCGCGAGGGCGTCAAGCGGCCAGATTTCCTGTCCCGATCCGGGCAAGGCACGGAGTATGCCTGCGTCCACCTGCCAGACTGGAAGCTCGCCCACGGCGGCGTCGGGAATCCACCAGTCCTCCAACTCGCG
>Ga0134121_10000541_pt1 | contig 42331 bp, 32 predicted proteins | sample KB301_FD_96463 | JGI IMG/M metagenome (GOLD analysis project Ga0134121, IMG submission 96463) | Terrestrial soil microbial communities without Nitrogen fertilizer from Kellogg Biological Station, Michigan, USA - KB3-0-1 | ecosystem: Environmental > Terrestrial > Soil > Unclassified ...
CTGTACGAGAACCCCGGCTACGGCCGGCACTGGATCACGCTGCGGCTCGAGGGGGTGAAGGAGAACCGCTCGGCGATCGGCGTGCGGCTCAAGCTCGCGGTCACCACCGACAAGGGCCGCCGCTTCATCTACCGCACCGTCGGATCGGGCGGCAGCTTCGGCTGCAATCCCCTGCGCCAGGAGATCGGCCTGGGCGACGCGCGCGGCGTCGAGTCGGTCACCATCGACTGGCCGGCCTCGAAGCAGACCGAGGTGATCAAGGACCTGGCGATGGACCGCTTCTATTCCATCCGCCAGGGCGACGGGCACGCCGTGCCGATCGATCTGAAGACCTTCCGATTCAAGCCGGGCGCGTAGAAGCCCGCCGGGAACGAGCTCCGGCCGCGGCGGATCAGGCGGGAGGTTCGGGGACCGCGGGGTGGCGCACGTCGCTGACCACGAAGCGGTGCTTGCCGGTCGCGGTCAGCGGGATCGAGTCGACGCGCTCGACGCGCAGGACGACGCGGGGGCTGAACTCCTTGCGGATCTCCTCCCCGACCCCCTCCAGGTGGCGGCGCGTCGCGTCATCGAACTCCAGGGTCGGCACGACGTAGAGCGTGAGGTCGGTCGGCGTCGTCTGCCGGAACTGGTAGGCGTGCACCCCCCGGACGCGGTACATCAACCCCTCGAACCAGCCGCCGTACATGATCCGGCCCTCGGGCGAGACCAGCGAGTCGAGGATCTTGGCGACCTCCCAGCGCATCACCGGAAAGGCGAGGCCGCAGGCGCAGGGCGCATCGAGGGGCGAGCCGTAGTCGCCGATGTCGTAGCGGATGAACGGATGGACGGTGTTGTCGAGCGCCGTGATCACCAGCCGGTGCCGGCCGGGCTCGCCCGTGATCGGCAGGTGCTCGACGTGCACCAGGTCGGCGTTGATGTGCATCGACCCGACGCGGCATTCCGAGGCGATGCCGGGGATCTCGCGCGAGCCGTAGATATCGACGACCACGGCGCCGGGGCAGACCTCGAGGATCAGCCGGCGATGGTCCGGCAGGAGCGATTCGCCCGTGCTGGCGATCCCCCGCACGCCCAGGAGGCGCAGCCCCTTGCCCGCCAGGAAATTCGCGAACAGCGTCAGGATGGTCGCGTAGCCGTACAGGAACGGCGGCCGCAGCTCGCGGATGCGCGGGATCCAGGCCTCCATCTCGGCGGGAGCGGTGGTGTAGGCGCTGAACACCTCGTCCCGCGGCTCGAGCCAGCGTCGAATCCGGCGGCGCATCCGGCCGACCGCCCCCGGCCCCAGCTCTTCATCGTGCCGCGGCGACCAGAACCGCGCCATGATGTCGCCCGGACGCCAGCCCATCCGGCCCCAGGCGCGCATGTTCCCGGCCATCACCGCCAGCCGGTCGTAGTCGCGCCCGCGGAAGAAGTCGAGCGGCATGCCGGTGGAGCCGCTGGTCGTGTGGGCGTAGTAGCTCGACGGCGGCGCCGACTGGTTCAGGAGCCGCCTCCCCTCGCGGCGGATGATCGGCTTGTCGAGCAGCGGCAGGACCCCCAGGTCCTCCGGCCCGCGCACGGCCTCGGCGCGCAGACCGGCCGCGCGCATCAGGTCGCCGTAGTACGGGACATCGCGCAGGCAGGTCTCGACCAGCCGCCGCGTCTTGGCGCGCCGCAGCGCCTCGAGCTCGTCCCGCGACATCCGCTCCTGGCGCAGCAGGGTGCGGTAGTCGGCGAAGCTCGGGTATCCGTCGCGCAGGGCCAGCGCGCGCATTTTCGCCGATCGCCAGAGTCGTCCGGACATGTCGGCGGATTATAGACGCGTGGCCGCGTCGGCGGTCAGCGGGATTTCTGCTCGACGAACGCCAGGAGCTGCCGCGCCTGGTCGAACTGCGGCTGCAGCTCCAGCGCCTTCTGAAGATCGGCGCGCGACTCCGGCCACTTCTGCTCTTCGACGCCGACCAGCGCCCGGCCGTAGTATCCATCAGGGTCGGACGGGAAGCGTGCGGTCAGGGCGTCGAACATCCTGCGCGCCGACTTGAGATCGCGCCGGTCGTAGTAATAGAAGCCGAGAAGGGTGTAGGGGCGGTCGAGGTTGGGGTCCTCGCCAATCGCCTGCTCCAGCAGCGGAACCCCTGTTTCGCGCGACCCCTCGACGTAGCGGATCTCCCCGAGAGCGGCGTGCGCCGCCCCCGAGCCGGGATCGAGGGCCAGGGCGTCCTGCAGGATTTGCTTCGCCTTCGCGATCATCCCCTTCCGGTGCAGGGCCAGCGCGATCCGGACGCGGGCGGCGGCGCCGTCGCGCGGCGGCGCCTGCCCGTCGAGCGACGGCTCGTGGACCAGCGGCGGGAGCAGGGCGCGTCCGCCCGCCACCAGGCGGTTGTACATCTCGGCGTTGGCGGTGGTCGGAAGGAAGAGCCCCCGCGGCGCGGAGAACTCCAGGACCGGGTGGTCGTCGGTGTTGCGGGGACCATCGCCCGCGAAGGCGAGCAGGTCGTCCCGGTCCATCACCTGATCGAGCATCAGGTCGATCGGATCGTCGACGCCCGCGGCGGCGAGATCCTCCTTGATGGCGGCTTCGGCGAAACGTCCGCGCGCCCGATCCATGTCGAGGACGATCGGGCCGGCGCTTCCGATGAGCAGGAGATCGCCGCTGACCACGGTCGCTCCGGCCTCGGTGCGGGTCGGCGGGACAACCCACAACGACGCGTACGGGAAGACGTCGGTGAAGGTGCGCACCTGCGTGCGGACGTCGTCGAGGCTCATGTTGTAGTAGTGGAACCACTGGCAGAGGAGGCCGCCCTCGGCGAGCCGCGGCCGCACCACGCGGTAGAAATCCTCGGTGAACAGGTTCGAGACTCCGGAGATCCAGGGGTTCGACGGCACCGAAACGATCACGTCGTAGGTCGCGGGCGAGGTGAGCAGGACGGTGCGCGCGTCCTCGAAGGTGATCCGGAAGCGCGGGTCGCGCTCGACGCCGCGATTGACCGCCGCGAACAGCGGCGCGGCGTCGAACACCGCCGGCTCGATCTCGATGGCGTGCAGGTCGGTCAGCGGGTAGAGAGCCGCCGAGCCCGCGGTGCCGCCGCTCCCCCACCCGATCACGAGCGCGCGGCGCGGCGCGGGGTGCAGCATCAGCGGGACGTGCGCCAGGAGCTTCTGCGTCGTGGAGTCGAACGCGCTGGTCCCGCCGTCGGTCTTGCCGTTGACCACGATCTCGACGTCGCCCCCGGTGCGCACGGCCGACACCACCGCCTCGCGTCCTTCCTCGTACAGGAGCAGATCGCGCGTCTGCCGCAGCCCCTCCTGCAGCCAGAAGAATCCCGGCTGCGCCGTGGGGAGCCAGCCGAGGGCGTTCTTGTAGATCCCGGCGGTCATGAGCCGGAGGTCCCACGGCCGCCAGGTCCAGCCGAGGAGAAAGATCCCGAGCCCGAGCACGACGAACGCCGACGCGCGCACCGCCACCGTCCAGGCGCGCGCGCCCGCCAGGAGGGCCAGCCCCGCGAGAAGCGGCAGCGCCGCCATCCAGACGTACGACGCCTGCATCCCGGTCGCCGGCACCAGGACGAAGCTGGTGGCGAGCGCGCCGGCGATCGCGCCGGTGGTGTTCCAGGCGTACAGCAGGCCCGAAAGCTGCTGCGGCGTGCGCCGCCCCAGAGTGACCAGGTGGACCAGGAGCGGGAAGCTGAAGCCGAACGCGACGGTCACCGGCAGCATGGCCAGCAGGCAGAGCCCGAATCCGGCCGCCTGGTGCGCCAGGAACTCCGCCGGGATGACGCGCATGAGATTGAAGAAGACGAGCGGCAGCCAGCCGACGAGCGCCAGGTCGGCCAGGATGAGCGCTCCGACGCCGACCAGCGTCGCCGCCAGCCAGAGATCGGGGCGTCCGATGCGCGGCCGCAGCCGATCGTAGAGGGCGGTGCCGAGGACGATCCCGATCAGGAACGCCAGCAGCATCAGGTTGAACGAGTAGATCGACGAGCCGATCACCAGCGCCAGCGCCCGGGTCCAGAGGATCTCGAGGCCGAACGAGCAGGCTCCGGTCGTCACCGCCGCCATCAGGAACGCGGCCGGCAGCGCGGCGGCCCGCGACGCGGCGGGACTGCTCGGAGCCGCGGCGGCGGCCGGCGGCGCGGCGGCCGCGGCGGACGGTGCCGCCGGGGCGACGCCCCGGCTGCCGGCGAAGGCGACGGCGGCCACCGCGAGATTGAGCGACGCCGCCGCGAGGAAGGTGCCGGTGACGCCGATCGCCGGCAGCAGGACGAACGCCCCGAGAGCGACACCGGCGGCGCCGCCGAGCGTGTTGACGAGATACAGGCGGCCGAGGCTGACGTGGAATCCGCGCCCGGCGCGGGCCAGCGCCTCGACCAGGAGCGGGAAGGTCGCTCCGAGCAGAAGTGTGGGCACCAGGACCACCGACGCGGCCGCCAGCAACCGCAGCCCGGTCTCCATCCCGGCCGGCAGCGCCCGCCCGGCGAGCATTGCGCCGTACCAGCGCGGCAGGGCGCGGAGGATCGGCAGGGTCAAAAGCGCCGTGAGGCCGATCCCCGCCTCGACCGCCGCGTAGGCGGACAGCACCCGGCGCAGGGCGAGCCGGCTGACGATGAAGCTCCCGAGGGCGAGGCCGCCCATGAAGGAGCAGAGCGTGACGCTGACGGCGTGCGTGGTGACGCCGAAGATCAACCCGAACGATCGCATCCAGAGCGATTCGTAGGTGAGCGCCGCCGCCCCCGACACGAAGGCGAGCCAGGGCAGAACCTTCACGAAGCCAGGTCGCATGAGGTGGCGGGATGGTAGCAAAGGGGCGCGGATTCTGTCCCCGCCGGGCGCGCGATTCCGGCCGCCCTCCATGTAGAATGGTCTTTGGGAGGGCATCCATGACCAAGGCGGAGCGTGAGCGGCTCGTCCGCGCCTACCCTGTCCTGAAGGAGCTGTCGGCCGATCTGCTCAGGCAGGTGGAGCGGGACGCGACCCTGATTCACGCTCCCGCCGGCAAGCGGCTCTTCGCCGAAGGCAGCCCCTGCACCCACTTCCCGCTGCTGCTGCAGGGGGTCATCCGGGCCTCGAAGTGCGGCCCCGATGGCCACGAGATCCTGCTCTATCGCCTCAACCCGGGCGAGAGCTGCGTCATCACCGTGGTCGCGCTTCTGGGCGAGACCCCGTACCCGGCCGTCGGCGCGGCCGAGACCGACCTGGTGCTGTTCGGCATCCCGCGCGCGCTGTTCCTCGACCTGATTCTCAAGTCGGCACAGTTCCGCGTCTTCGTGTTCGAGTTCCTGTCCCGGAGGATGGCCCACCTGATGGCCCTGATCGACGACGTGGCCTTCCGGCGCGTCGATCAGCGCCTGGCCCAGCGCCTGCTGCACCATCCGGAGCCGCTCCAGGTGACGCACCAGATGCTGGCCGACGAGCTGGGCACGACGCGCGAGGTGGTGAGCCGGACGCTGGAGTCGTTCCAGGAGTCCGGAATACTGAGGTTGGGCCGGAAGCGGATCGAGATCCTCGACCGTCTGGCGCTCGACCGGGTGCACCGCGCCGAATTGAGCTGACGTCCGATCTTGATGACGACGGCGGAGTGCCGCCCTCCGGTCCGGGGGCGGCGGTCAACTCGCCTTGAGCGCCACCCCTCAGGACCGGAGAACGGTCACTTCCTCCAATAAATCAGGTTGGGGTCTGAGTGATGACGTGATCGTGCGCCGGCGCGCGCCGCGCGTCGGTGACTTCCGTCACCAATTCCGAGAATTACCGCCTCCTAGCTCTTGAGCAGCGCCTCGATCTCGTCCATGACCCGGTTCATCTCGGACATGGCGGCGTTGAAGGGCGCCGAGGTGGTCATGTCGACCCCGGCGTCCTTGAGCAGATCGATGGCGTACTTCGACGAGCCGGAGGAGAGCATCGTCAGGTAGGCGTCGCGCGCCCTGGTGCCGCCCTTGGGGCTCGCCGCCTCGGCCAGGATCCCCTTCGCGAGGGAGCTGCTGGCGACGATGCTGGTGGCGTACTGGAAGACGTAGAAGTCGTAATAGAAGTGCGGGATGTAGGCCCACTCGACGCCGTACAGGTCGTCCACCTTGCAGACCCCCTTGGCATCGCCGTAGTACTCCTTCACCAGGGCGCGGTACAGCGCGCTGAGCTTCTCGCCGGTGAGCGGCTCGCCCTTCTCGGCCAGCTCGTGGATCTGGAGCTCGAACTCGGCGAACATCGTCTGGCGGAACAAGGTCGTGCGCAGGTTCTCCAGCCGGTTGCCGAGCAGGTAGAGACGCGTGTCCTTGTCCTTCGTCTCCTTGAGCATCGAGTCGAGCAGCAGCGCCTCGTTGAAGGTGGAGGCGACCTCGGCGACGAAGATCGGGTAGTGCGAGCTGACGTACGGCTGGTTCTTGTTCGACAGGTAGGTGTGCATCGAGTGGCCGGACTCGTGCGCCACCGCCGACACCTCGTCGTACAGCCCGGTGAAGTTCTGCAGCTGGTACGGGTGGACGCCGTAGACGCCGGTGCTGTAGGCGCCCGAATGCTTGCCCGGGGTCGGCATCCAGTCGACCCAGCGGTCGGCGTATCCCTTGCGCAGAGCGGCGACGTAGTCCGGTCCGAGCGGCGCGACCGCCTTGAGCACCATCTCCTGCGTCTGCTCGGGCGTGTAGCGCAGGTCGATCGATTTCACCATCGGCGCGTAAAGATCCTCGTACTCCAGCGTGTCCAGCCCCATCATCTTCTGGCGCAGCTTGAGGTAGCGGTGCATGGTCGGCAGGTTGGCGTGCACGTCGGCGATGAGCTGCCGGTAGACCTGCGTCGGCACGTTGTTCGGGAAGGTCGCGGCCTGCAGACAACTGTCGAACTTGTGCACGTCCTTGTCGAAGACGTGCGTCCGAACCGCGGCGTTGAGCGCGGCGCCGAGCGTGCCGTTGAACGACTGCAGCTCGCCGAAGAACGCCTTGAAGGTGCGCCGGCGCAGCTCGCGGTCGGTCGAGGCGCGGTACAGCGTGTATCCCTGCGAATCGAGCCGCGCCTTCTCCCCGCCGGTCAGGGCAATCTCGGGCCAGGGGATCTCCGCGTTGGTCAGGATGTTGTGGATGGCCTGGCCGGCGCCGGTCAGGTCGCCGGCCTTGGCGACGATCGACTCCTCCGACGATCCCAGGGTGTGCGGCGCCTGGCGCACGATGTCGTCGAGAAAGATGGCGAACGGCTTGAGACGCGCGTCCTGCGCCACGAACGACTTCACCTTGTCGGCGCCGATGGCGAGGATCTCCGGGCGGACGTACGACGTCGCGCTGTCGAGCTGGACGGCGAGCTGGCGCGCCACCTGGTTCATCCCCATGCGCGTCTGGTCGCGGGTGTCCTCGTCGCTGCGCATGCTGGCGTAGACGGCGACCCGCTGGAGGTCCCTCTCGGTCTCGGTGATCGCGCTGGCGGCGGAGTAGAGCTTGTCGGCCGAGGCGCCCAGGGTGCCGGAGAACTTCGCGAGCTCCGGGATCCGCCGGGCCAGGTCGTCCTTGGCCTTCTGCCAGGCGTCGTCGCTCGGGAAGAGATCGGCGGTGTTCCACTTGTACTTGTCGGCGACCTTGGCGCGCTCCTCCGCCGCGGCCGGAGCCACGGCAAGGCACGCCGCGAGAACGGAAAGACACAACAGCCGGGCCCTGATCATGCGGATGGCTCCTCTTGTCGGGTTGTCGGAACGGCGAGGATTCTACGACGAAGGCCGGGATTTGGTTGCTCCGGGCAGCCCGGTTGCTTCCGGCAGCAAGCCGGCGGACGCCGGGCGGCGCTGATAGGCGTCCGTCACCCCGTCGCTTCCCCACAGGGTCCAGCCGGCGTCCTGGCGGAGGGCGCGCGCCAGCGGGGCCTCGGGAGGCAGGAGCGCCCAGCCGATCCCCGAGTCGCCCAGGATCGCCTCCCAGCCCGGGCGCGTCAGCATCAGATCGGCGTAGCGCTCGTAGAACGCGTCGCCACGCATGTCCCAGCGGCCGTCGACGTACACCTTCGCCTCGGGCCATTCCAGGATCAGATAGCCGCCCCAGAGGTCGGGCGTGAGGACCGGACCCTCCGGCCGGACCCCCGCCGCCTTCAGGCGTTCGACCATCACCACCGGGAACTGCGACGGGTCGAACCCCGCCGGCGGGAACCAGCTGGCGAACGCCAGACCGGCCGCCAGGAGAAACGCCGCCGCGGCGACGCCTCCACCGCTCTCCGCCTCGCGGCGGCGGAAGCTCTCGAGATCGGCGCGCAGGCCGGCGTCCAACCGGGGCCCGATCCAGGCGGAGAGACCGTCGGCCGCGACGAGAGCCCCGAAGATCGCCATGATCTCGACGTCGCGCACCGATCGCAGCGCCATCGCCGTGGTCATCAGGAAGGCCAGGAGAGTGCCCGGCCCCGGCTTCCTCCGGGCGGCCCACCCCAGCGCGAGACCGAGCAGGCATAGCGCCAGGAAGATCGCCAGGGTCACGCCGGCGCGGTCGCCGAGGCTGGGCGCGTCGAACTCGTCGGTGTGCCGCAGGGCCTCGCCGCGCGCCGCGAAGAAGCCGACCAGGTGCCGCACCAGCCCGAATCCCCACGGATTGACCAGCACCGCCGCGGCCGAGGCGGCCGTGGCGAGGCAGAAGGGGCCGAGAAGCTCCCGCCGCCGCGGCGGCGTCAGAACGACCCCGACTGCGTAGCAGGCCAGGACCGGGAAGAGGATCAGGAATCCGCCGTGCAGGTTGACCCAGGCGAGCGCCAGAAGCGGCAAGGCGAGAAGCCAGGCGCGCCCGCGCCGGCCCCCCGCGACCTCTTCGAGGAGAACGACGGCCACGACCAGCAGGAGGACTGTGAACAGGTGCGGACGCGCCAGCCAGTGGACGCTCGCCACGGAGGCCGCGGCGACCACCGCGACGAACGCGACGAGCGCGTCGTCGCCGCGCCGCACCAGATGCCTGTAAAGCAGAAGATGCGCCGCCGCGATCAGGAGCGCCGAGAGCCAGACCACCCCCGGCCATCCGGCCCAGGTCCAGGCCTCCGCGAGGGCGATCGTCGCCAGCCACTCGTGCGCGAACCATTCTTTGCCGGCGAAGCTTGCCGAGAACGGGTCGGTGCGCGGGATGGCGTGATGCTCGAGGATGTAGCGTCCGGTGGCGACGTGCGTCGCCGTGTCGGCGTCGCCGAACAGCTTCCGGCCCCCGGCGACGATCACCAGGAACAGGAGCATCAGCCCGAGCAGATCAAAGAGACCGGGCCGGAAGAGGCGGCGGACGATCGGCATGATTCCTGGTCTGGCGGCGACCGGCGGGGATTGTAGCGCGGTGGTCGCCCGGCGTGGAGGGCTAGGACTCCGGCACGCTCCTGTCGTAAAGTCGGCCTGCGATGAGCCTGCGCCTGCGGCTGGCCCTGGCCCTCATGTTCACGGCGCTGCTGCCGATGGCGCTGGTGGCCGGCCTGCCGATCGTCCAGGCGGAGCGGCGGGCCGACGACGAGGCGGCGCGCCACCTCGCGCAGGTCCGGCGCCAGGCGGAGATCCTGGTGGCGCGCCAGCAGGCCGACCTGCGCGAGCGGCTGGCGCGGGCGGCCGCCGATCTCGCCGCCTCGCGGACCGCGGCCGCCCCGCTGCAACAGGGACCGGCCTCCGCCGCCCGCGCGCTGACCCGGCTCCTGGCCGAACGGCACGCCCTCGATCTCCTGGAGATCCGCAGCGCGACGGGGACGCTGCTCGCCACGAGCGCGTCGGGCGCGGCGCCGCCGCTTCCCCTCGACGCGGAGGCCCTCGCCGACGGCGGCATCGTCCTGGCCGAGGTGCCGCTCGCCTCGCTGCCTCCCCCGCCCGACCAGCCGTCTCCCGGCGAGCAGGCGTCTTCTGGCGACCCGTCATCTCCCGGCGAACAGCCGTCCGCCCCGGACGCGCTCGCTGGCGACGCGCACGCAGGTGACGACGGCGACACCCTTCCGGGTCCGCCGCGCGGCGATCGCGCCCTCGTCAGCCGCCGCACCATCACTCTGAGATCCGAGACCTACGTCCTGCTCGGCGGCCGCATGATCGGCGCCGCGTTCGTCGCCGGCGTCGCCGAAATCACCGGCGGTCCGGCCGCCATCGTCGATCCCTCCGGGACCGTGCGCGAGACCGCGGGCGCGCCGGAAGACACGGCGCGCGGCCCGGCCGGGGGGGCGCCCCGGACGATCACGGCCGACGTCGTGCTGGCGCCGGGCGGATGGGTGGTGCGGGTGTTCGCGCCGGCCGGAGATGCCGCGGCGGTCCGCCGTGACGCGCGGGCGGCGTTTCTCGGCGTGGCGCCGCTGGCGCTCGGCACCGCGGTCGCGGTCGGGGCGCTCCTTGCGGCCGGCATCGCGCGGCCGGTCCGGGCGCTGGCCGCGCGCGCCGAGGCGATCACCGCCGAGCACGCCGCGCCGCTCACGCCGGTGCGCGCCACCGACGAGGTGCGTGGCCTGACCGCCGCCTTCGACAGGATGCTCGGGGCGCTGGGCGCGAGCGAACGGCAGCGTCTCGCCGCCGAGCGGGTGGCGGCCTGGCAGGAGGTGGCCCGCCGCGTCGCGCACGAGGTGCGCAACGCCCTGTCGCCGATCGGCCTCGCCGTGGAGAACCTGCGCCGCACGCGCGAGCGCGATCCCTCCGCGATCGATCGTGCCCTCGATCTCGAGGGCGCGGCGATCCTCGACCAGGTCGACAGCCTGCGCCGCCTGGTGGACGAGTTCTCCCGCTTCGCGCGTCTGCCGGCGCCGCAGCCTGCGCCGTGCGACCTGCGCGCCGTGACGGAGCAGGCGCTCCAGTTCCTGGCGCCGCGCATCGCCTCCGCGGGGGTGGAGGTCACGATCGACGACGGCGGCGCGCCGCATCCGGTGCGGGCCGACGCCGACCAGATCGGGCGCGCCATCGGCAACGTCGCCGCCAACGCGCTCGACGCCATGGAGAACGCGGCGGTGCGGCGGCTGACCGTCACGCTGCGCTCCGCGGGCGCCCGCGGCGGCGGCGAGGGCGGCGGCGTGCCGGTGTTCGAGGAGATCGAGCTGCGCGACACCGGCCCCGGTCTCGGGCCCGAGGCGCTGCGACGCGTCTTCGAGCCGTACTTCACGACGCGCGGCGAGAGCGGCGGCACCGGCCTCGGGATGGCGATCGTGCACCGCATCGTCACCGAGCACGGCGGAACGGTGAGCGTGCGCAGCGCGGGCGGGGCGATCGTGACGCTGCGCCTGCCGGCCGGCGGGCCGCCGGGCGGAAGCCGGGAGGGCTGAGCCGGTGCCGACGATCCTGATCGCCGACGACGAGAAGAACATCCGCGCCACGCTGGCGCGCGCCCTGACGCTCGAAGGGTACGTCGTGCGCGAAGCCGCCGACGGCGCGCAGGCGCTGGAGCGGATCGAGGCGGGCGACGTCGATCTGGTGATCCTGGATCTCCAGATGCCGGTCCTGGACGGCCTCGGCCTGCTCGAACGGCTGGCGGAGCGCGGGCGGCGGGTGCCGGCGATCGTGCTGACCGCTCACGGCTCGATCGAGAAGGCGGTCCGGGCGGTGCGGCTGGGCGCGCTCGACTTCATCGAGAAGCCGCCCGCGGTCGAGCGCGTCCTGCTCGCGGTCGGCAACGCGCTGCGTCTCGAAGGGCTGGCCGAGGAGAACCGCCGGCTGCGCGAGGAGGCCGGGGGCGAGGGGCCTTTCATCGGCCAGTCGGAGCCGATGCGCGATCTGGCCGAGACCCTCCGGCGCGTGGCGCCGACCGGCGCCGGCGTCCTGATCGCCGGCGAGAACGGCAGCGGCAAGGAGCTGGTCGCGCGCGCGCTTCACGCCCAGGGACCGCGCAGCAATCGTCCGCTGGTCGTGGTCAACTGCGCCGCCGTGCCGGGAACGCTGTTCGAGAGCGAGCTGTTCGGCCACGCGCGCGGCTCCTTCACCGGCGCCACCGAGGCGCGCCGCGGCAAGTTCCAGCTCGCCGACGGCGGCACGCTCTTCCTCGACGAGATCGGCGAGGTGCCGCTCGATCTCCAGGCCAAGATGCTGCGCGCCATCGAGACCGGCGAGGTGGAGCGCGTGGGCGGGCGCGGCGCGGAGCGCGTCGACGTGCGGGTGATCGCCGCCACCAACCGCGATCTCGAGGCCGAGGTCGCCGCCGGTCGTTTCCGCCGCGATCTCTATTACCGCCTTCTCATCGTCCCGATCCGCGTTCCGCCGCTGCGCGAGCGGCGCGACGACATCCCCGAGCTCGCCGCCCATTTCCTGGCCGCCGCCTGCCGCCGCCATCGCGTCCGCGCCAAGCGGCTGGGGCCGGCCGCGCTCGAGGCGCTGTCGGCGCACGCCTGGCCGGGGAACGTGCGCGAGCTGCGCAACGCCATGGAGCGGGTCTCGATCCTCGCCGCCGGGGAGGAGATCGGCGCGGGCGACCTGGCGTTCCTGACCCCGGCCGGCGCGGGCGGCGACGGGGCGCCGCCGCACGGCCCGTTCGACCTGGCGGCCGAGATGGAGCGTCACGAGCGCGCCCTGGTCCTGTCGGTCCTCGAGCGCAGCGGATGGCGGATGACGCGCGCCGCGCGCGAGCTCGGCCTGGAGCGCAGCCACCTCTACAAGAAGCTGCGCGCCCTGGGAATCGATCGCCCGACGGAGGACTGAACCCGCGGCCGCAGCGGCGCGGCCTGTCCGCCCGGATCCGCGTGTCCGCCCCGACACGCCTCGGGCCGCGGCGACACGCGATCACCGTTCCGGCGCCCGGCACGTTTCCCAGCAACCCCTGATCCGACAAGCGATTTCGGCGATTCGCCGCGCTGGCATCGCGGTCGCTCTGGGGATCGCCGGCCCGGCCACCCCGCGACGGGGACTCTCACCCGGGCCAGGAGAACGCCATGAACCGACACGCCCGCCAGACCAGCCAGCACCAGACCAGCCAAGAGGAACGCAACTCTGGAGGCAACGCCGACCGGCGCCGCCTCCCGGCGCTCGGCCTCGCCGCCTTCGCGATCGCCGCCCTCGCCGCCTGCGGCGGCAAGCCGGCCGACACCGGCTCCAAGTCCATCAGCCAGACGGCGCCGCTGCCCGCGCCGCCTTCGATCGGCGCCACGCCCGAGGCGCCGCCGGTGGTCCCGGCCGCCGTCGAGACGCCGGTCGCTCCTCCGACCGTCGAGGAGACGCGCGTGGCCTGGAAGGAGGGCGTGCGGCAGTTCGAGTCGCGCGACTACGAGGCCGCCGCCGGCTCCCTGCAGATCGCCGCGACGGGACGTCCCGACGACGCCGGCGTGCACTACCTGCACGGTCTGGCGCTCTACAAGTCCGGCCACCTGGAGGAGGCGGAAGCGGCGCTCGTGCGCTCCTCGTCCCTCGACGGCGGCTCGATCCGGACCTGGACCAACCTGGCGCGCGTGCGGCTGGCGCGCGGCGACTTCAAGGGCGGCCTCGACGCCGCAGACCAGGCGCTGACCGTCGATTCCGGCTCCGCGGACGCGCTGCACCAGCGCGGTCGCGCCCTCGAAGAGATGGGACGCCCCGACGAGGCGCTCTCCGTCTTCCAGCAGGCGCGCGCCGCCGCCCCCGACAACGGCTGGATCGCCAACTCGCTGGGCCACCTGCTCCTGATCAAGGGGCGCGTCGAGGAAGCGATCCCGCACCTCGAGACGGCGGGTGAAAAGCTGCCGGCCGTCGGCTTCGTCCGCAACAATCTCGGCGTCGCCTACGAGCGCACGGGCGATCTGACCCGCGCCGTGGAGGAGTACCGCGCCGCGGTCGAGAACGGCGATCCCGACGGCAAGGCCGCTTCGAGCCTCTCCCGCCTGGAGCCGATCGTCGGGCCGGTCCTCGCGTCCGGCGCCGAGCCGTCCGACCCGGAGATGTCCGATCCTCAGAACTGAGCCGGGCCCTGGCCGCCCCCGCCTTTCGCCGGGCGGGGGCGGCCGATCACCAGGTAACGCAACGGCCCCGGCCGCAAACCGTCGAACGGCCAGCAGGTGATCAGGACGACCGCATCCCCCCCGCCGACGTCGCTCCCGCTCAACATCCCGCTCGCCGGCCGCGTCACCACCCGGCGCTCCACCACGGTGTAGGTTCGCGCGCCCCCCGGCCCGGTCAGGACGACGTCGTCCCCGTCGCGCAGATCGCGCAGGAACTCCCCCCACGTGTTGCGATGTCCGGCGATCGCCGCGAGGCCGGGGTCGCCGGGCCGGGCGGTGCCGGTCACCTGCCCGAGTCCGAACGCGAGGGTGCGACCGCTGGCGTCCGACAGGACCGGCCGATCGATCCCGAGCCGCGGCACGGCGAGACGGGCCACCGGCGTGAAATCGGCCCAGGGCCACGGGCGGTGCGGGCGGCCGTCGCGCAGGCGGGCCCGCCAGGCCGATTCGATCAGCACGGCGGCGACCCGGCCCTTGACGGCGACCGCGGCCTCCCTTCCGAGGAGGACCGCGGCGCCGCCGAGAGCGAGGGTCGCCGCCGCCGTCACGATCCGGGCGCGAAGCCGGACGCGGAGCCGGACGCGGGACCGGGCGAAGGACAAGGACGCGGGCCGGCCGCTCAGACGTCCGCGAAGCGGCGGACCAGGACCAGGACGACGCCCGCCATCATGAGCAGTAGACCGACACGCAGATAGAGCGGGTCCAACGTCCCGGTCTGCGGCAGCGAAACGTCCGTCGCCCCGCCGGGGACGACGTTCGGGATCGACGCGTCGGCGGCGTGGCCGATCGCCGTCGGATGATCCTCGACGGCCACCAGGCTGGTGAACCGGGTGACCAGGTTGAACTCGCGCGCCAGGGAGACGACGTCGGTCCGCACCCGCTCCGGATCGGGACCGGCGCCGTCGAGGAGCGACTCGACCCGGGCGCGGGCCCAGCGCGCCGCCACCCCGGCGCCGCGCGGCGCGTCATGCGTCACGTCGAGGGTGGTGAGCACCGGGCCCGAGCTCCCGACCCCGCGCAGCACGGCGCGCGTGCCGGGGTGGCCGGCATCGAGACGGAACGAGACCAGGAGCGGATCGCCGTCGTGCAGGTCGGGCAGCTTGTCGGGAAGCGCGTCACGCGGCGGCGCCCCGTCCCACTCGAGCGCGAGATCGGTGAGCACCGGCCGATCGATGCGCGTCAGGAAGGCGTCGAGCTTCTCCCCGACCTCCGCGGGGCTGCCGATGAAGGTGCACTCCCCCCTCCCGGCGCGGGCCAGCGAGCGCATGAAGCCGCGATTGGGCGCTGCGCCGATGCCGATGGCGTGCAGACGCGCCCCGCCCAGATCGTCGAGCAGACCCGCCGTCCCGGGATCCCCCATCTCGACGGCGCCGTCGGTGATCAGGACGATCCGGCCGACCATCCTCCCACCCGCGCCCGACATCAGGTCCTGCGCCCGAAGCAGGGCGGCCGGGATCTCCGTCCCGCCTTCCGTTCGCAAGGAGCGCACCCAGTCGCGCGCGGCGTCGAGATTCGCCGGCACGGCCGTCTGGAAGCGCTCGCGGAACGGCTCGTTGCTGGTGGCGAACTTCAGGATGTCGAATTCGTCGCCCGGCCGCAGCCGGTCGAGCGCGCGCAGCAGGCTCAGCCGCGCCTGCTCAAGCGACGGTCCCTCCATCGAGCCCGAGACGTCGATGATGAACAGCGTGCGCGTCGCCAGCCCGGCGGCCGCCGGGGCGCCCGCGGCCGGATCCGACGGCGGCACCAGGAAGGCCAGGCCGTAGCTGTCGCCGCCATGCTTCTCGAGGAAGACCGCGCCGCGCGGCTCTGCGGTCGGGACGAAGCCCCACTCGAGGACGAAGTCGCGATCGGCCGGGACGACGCCGGTGTCGATCGTGGCGCGCGACTCGTGGACAACGACGCGCGCCGGGTGCGTCCGCGAGCGGACCGATCGCAGCGGCATCCCGGCGTCGAGGACGGCATGGATCGAGACGCGCGGAGCGGCCGGGTCGGAGGCGGCGACGAACGGCCCGTCCGGACAGGCGCCGCCGCGCGCGATCTCTGCGGGCGCGGTCCCGGCGGGCGCAGTCCCGGCGACGGGTGCAGCCCCGGCGCTGAGCGCGGTCCCGGCGCCGGGCGCGTACCTGCGGGTCCAGGTGAGAGGGACCGCCAGGGTAAAGGCGCCGTCCGCGAACTCCGCCTGGTCGAAATACCGGAGGACGACGGTCACCTCCTCTCCCGGGTTGATGCTCGCCGCCGAGGTGCGGAACAGCCCGCGCCGCGTCTGCTCGACCAGCCCGGCCTTGCGTCCTTCGCGGCGCGCGCTGTCGTACTCCGCCCGCGCCGCCTCGCGCTCGCGCACCACCGACCGGACGACCCGGTCGCCGATCCGCAGCTCGAGGCTGTCGACCGCCGCCGACTCCGGCAGCGGAAAGAGATAGACGGCGTCGATGACCTGGATCGTCGGGTTGCGGAACGTCTGGCGCACCGTCCCCTGCACGAGCGGGCCGGTGACCTCGAGCTCGACTTTCATGTCGAGGGCCGGGAGAGGCACGAGACCGGCCGCCGTCTCCATGTAGAGCTCTCCCGTCCCCGGGTCGGGTGCTGTGGCCGGGCCGGGCGCTGTCGCGACGCCTGGCGCTGTGGCCGGGCCGGGCGGCGTTTCCTGGGCCGCGGCCGTCCCTCCGGCGCAGAGGGTGGCGAGAATCAGCGGGAGAAGGCGGATGAAGCGCGTGGGACCGGCGGTGCGTGGACGTGGCATGGGCGCGTCTCCTTTGAGAGGAACGCGCCGGCATGGGCAGGAAGCGTACCAGCGGAATTCGGCGACCACTCACCGAGGCGCAGCGGACATTCGCTCGCTGCGCGGCGCGGCGATCGCGCGTGGATCGTTTGACACGATGCGTGGACGGAGAGGCACGCCAACCGTCCCGATCGTCGGGACCGCCGGATCGTGGGACCGCCGGATCAGCGGGCGGCGGGCGGCGCGGGCGCCGGGCGCGGGCCGGCCAAAAGCTCGCGGATTCGGGAGATCGTGGGCGGGCCCCACTGGCTCGCGACGAGGCCACCCTCGCCGTCCGTGATGAAGGTCGCCGGAACGGCGTCGAACTTCAGCCGATCGAGAACCAGGCTCTTCACGGCGTTCACCTGGTCCCCGGCGAGCCCGGTCATCAAGGCATAGGCCGGGTGGTTGGCCTTGCCCCAGGCTTCGATCTTCGCGGCGCCTTCGGAGGGATCGATCGGGACGCCGTAGAACGCCACGTCGTTTGCGGGGAAGGCGGCGCGCAGACGCTCGTATTGCGGCAGCTCGCCGCGGCAGGCGGTGCACCAGGCCGCCATCGTGGTGTAGACGCGCAGACGCGCCGCCGGGTCCGCGCCGGGGGCGGCGATCGGGAACGGCCGGCGCGCCGCGCGGCGCGAGGCGGCGGACGGTGGCTTCGCCGCGCGGAGGTACGGCTCGCGCACGAACGCCTCGCCGCCGGGGGACTGGGACGGCTTCTCGTAAGCGGTGAGGAGCGTTCCCGCTTTCACGTCGGTCGCCACCTGGGTCGACCCGGCCGGCCAGCGGACGGTGATCGACGGCACCACGTCGTGCTCGCCGACGCCGATGATGAGGGTGGCGCTGTTCTCGGCGGCGAACCCCTCGCCGGCGCGATACTCGCGCAGGATCCTGGAGTCGCCCAGGTCGACGGTGACCCGCGCGCCGATCCCGTCGCGCGCGCTCGCGTCGTGCGCCGGTTTCGATGTCCAGTTGCCGCCGACGAACCTCAGGGCCACCATCCGCCCTCCGGCCGGTCTCGCGAGAGTCGCGGGATGGACGCCGATCCGGTTCCGGTACAGCTCCAGCATCGGGGCGTTGGCGTTCACCAGCGCGATGTCCTCCCAGCCGTCGCGGTCGTAGTCGAGGATGCCGAAGGCGCGGCCGTCGGCCGGATCGTCGAGCCCGGAGATGCCGGAGATGTCCGTGAACTTCTTCCCCTGGCTGCTCAGGAAGAGATGGTTGCGCTCGAAACCGCTGAGCGAGGCCCCGCCCTGCTCCTCCTCGTGAGTCCGGCGGCCCAGGGCCGCCAGCTCGGAGGAGTTGGTCGCCGTCTTGTCGAGGTCGGTGCGCACGACCGTGCGCCAGTAGAGGGTTCAGAGATCGGGATGCGAACCGGGCAGCTGCGGCGCCGTGTAGTAGCCGCTCAGGGCGTAGATGTCGAGGAAGCCGTCGTTGTCGGCGTCCATGAACTGCCCGCCCCAGCCCCAGCCGGCCTTCTCCACGGTCAGCGCCGGCGGCTCGAGCCCAGAGACCTTGACGAAGCGCTCGCCGGCGTTGCGGAAAAGCGAATTGCCGCGCGCCATCGGCGCCGCCTCGGCCGCCAGGGGTCCCAGCTCCTCGGTGATCCGCCGCCCGGCCGTGCTGTACATGTTGGTGACGTAGAGGTCCTCGCGGCCGTCGTTGTCGTAGTCGCCCCAGGAGGCGCCCATGCCGAACCCGAGGTCGGCGGTGCCGGTCTGGTCGGTCACGTCGACGAACCGCCCGTCGCCGTCGTTTCGGATCAGATTGTTCGGCGCGAAGTCGTTCGCCAGGTAGACGTCCATGTCGCCGTCGCCGTCGAAGTCGGTCCAGGTCGACTGGAAGGTGTTGCGCCAGACGGCGAGCGGCTCCGAGTGCGGCGCGACGCCGAACCGGCCGCCCCCCAGGTTGCGCAGCAGGACGTTCGGAGGTCCCGGGCGGTTGCGGAACAGGTGGGCGCCGTCGCGCCAGCGATCCTGGATCTCCTTGAACGCCGCCGCCGGCAGGAAATCCTTCTGCAGATCCTCGTCGATCCCGTAGGTGGAGAAATAGACGTCGAGCAGGCCGTCGTTGTCGTAGTCGACCGCCGAGATCGACGACACCAGCGCCGGCAGCGGCGAACCGACCAGCGTCCCGGTCCGATCGACGAACCGGCCGCCCTCGTTCACGAGGTAGACGCTGGGGGCCAGCGTGCGGCCCAGGAAGACGTCGCGATCGCCGTCGTTGTCGAAGTCGGCGAACAGCGCGCAGGAGGTGTGGTCCTTGACGTCGAGCCCGAGCCGGGCGGCGATCTCCTCGAACGTGCCGTCGCCGCGGTTGCGCAGGAGGAGGTTCGTCCCGCGGCGCTCCATGACGTACAGGTCGTCCCAGCCGTCGCCGTCGACGTCCACGACCGACAGGCCGGGATGCTGGTTGAGCGACTCGAACTGGAAATACTTGTCGGGTTTCGGCGCCTTCGGGTCGCTGAGCTGGCGGACGACCATCTCCTCGTGCAGCGAGCGGCGGGCGCGCTCGAGATCGGCCCCGTTCGGCAAGGCGTCGTCGAGGACCTCGGCGAACAGCAGGCCGGCGGTCTGGGTCAGGCTGAAGCTCTTCGTCTTCCAGTCCGCGATCCGCCAGATCGGCGCGCTCTGACCGCGCACGGCGTACTTGATCCAGGTGAGCTCGAGGCTCGCGGAGATCGCCGCGTCCGAACCCGACTTCAACCGCGCCACGCCGGTGAAGCTGATGTCGGCCGAGTAGCGGCCCTCGGCCGGATCCAGGAACCGGCCCTTGACCATCTTGAAGTGCGCCTGGGTCAGGTAGTCGACGGCGTCGAGAAACGGCCGCCACAGGCGCAGCGTCTGCGGCTTGACCGCGGCCGCCGCGGCGCCGATCGGCCACTTGTCCGCCACCATCAACGGCGCCGACGGCGCGAGCGGCGGAGCGCTCCAGGCGTCGAGGTCGACCACCGCCACCTGCTCGTCGAAGAAGCGCCGGCTGAAGGCGTCGGGCAGCTCGAGGTTCTGGATGCTGGTGTCGAGCTGGTCGACGTCGGGGGTGAGCCGCCAGAGCAGCTCCTCGAGACGGTCGAGCCGGGCCAGCGCCTCCTCGGCCGCGGCCGATGGGGCCGCGCCGGCGCTCGTCGCGGCCGGCTTCGGCGTTTCCGCCGGCGGCGCGGCGGGGGTCTGCCCGCGGGCGCCCGCGGCCGGAAGGAGAAGCGCCGCGGCGAAGGCGGCGGACAGGATCGGGGCGCGGCGGCGGGACATCGCGCGGGATCTCATCACGGACAGGGGTCGGAGAGCAAGACAACCTGGGGCGTCGCCGCGCGGCTCTCGCGCCCGTCCGGCGCCACCGCCGTGACGACGTAGGCGAACACGCCGTCGAGGGGCGGGTCGGTGGCGTCCCCGGGAATCCACTCCGGCGTCGCCGAGCTGAAGACGCAGGCGTACGGGCCGCCGGGGGCGCCGCGGTAGACGTGGTACGAGGCGACCGGGGCCAGGGTGTCGAAGGCCAGATTCTCCCAGGTCCACGAGACCGGTCCGAGCAGGAACGGATGCGCGGCGCCGGGACCGGAGACCTCGAGCGAGGGGAAGGGCGGCAGGAGCTTCAGGATGCTGCCGCCGCGCCGGGCGATGTACAGCTCTCCGTCCCGATCGAGACCGAAGCTGGTCAGCCCGTTCGCCAGGGAGCCGGTCGGATCGACCTGCGCGGTCACGTCGACGGCGTCGCCGACCACGCCACCGATCATCCGCATCCGGCGCACGAATCCGGCGCAGAAGTCGCCATAGAAGTAGGCACCCTGGAGATCGGGCATCAGGCAGCCGCGGTAGACGTACCCCCCCGTGATCGAGCAGGCGCCGCCCGCGTGCGAGTACTCGACGACCGGAAGCGTCAGGCCGGCATCGCCGCAGCGCGCCGAGCCGGTGCAAAGGACCGGGGTCGGGTCGCAGACCGAGGGCGTGTTCGGGTTGAAGCAGTGGGTCGCCTCCATGGCCCGCCAGCCGAAATTCTGCCCGCCGTCGCCGGGGGCGGGAACGTAGTCGATCTCCTCCCAGCAGTTCTGCCCGACGTCGGCGAGGTAGAGATCGCCGTTGGCCGGATCGAACGCCGAGCGCCAGGGGTTCCGGACGCCGTAGGCCCAGATCTCGTCGCAGGCGCCGCCCACGCCGTTGGCGAACGGGTTGGTGGCCGGGATCAGGTAGGGCGCCGTGGCGCCGCCGCAATCCGGGACCGTCCCCTCCGGCGCGACCCCGCGCACGTCCAGGCGCAGGATCTTCCCGAGCAGCGTGGTCAGCCCCTGGCCGTTGCCGCAGGTGCCGTGCGGATCGCCGCTCGAGCCTCCGTCACCCGTGGAGACGTAGAGGAAGCCGTCGGGTCCGAACTGCAGCTGCCCGCCGTTGTGATTCACCTGAGGCTGCGCGAAACGCAGGATGCGCAGCTCGCTCGCGGGGTCGGCCAGATCCGGATCGGCGCCCGACACCGCGTAGCGGGCCACGACCGTGGCCCACGGCCCGAAGAAGAGACCCTCGGTGTAGTTCACGTAGAAGAACCCGCTGTGCGCGTAATCGGGATCGAAGGCGAGACCGAGAAGCCCCATCTCGTTGAGGCTCGGCGTGGCCTGCACCTTGCCGCTGATGTCGAGGAAGACCGGATTGACGTCGGGCGGGTCGCCGCGCTTGTGGATGCGGATCAGGCCGTTCTGCTCGACGATGAACAGCCGGTTCGCGTCGCCCGGCGGCGACACCACGAACAGCGGCCGGCCGGTCAGCCCGGTCGCGACGGGCGCCGACTCGAGGGCGGTGCCGGAGACCGGGGACGCCCCGGAGCAGCTTCCCTGCGCCCGGACGGCCGACGGATCGAGGAGCGCTATCGCGCACGCCAGCGCGGCCATGGCGGCGGGGAGGCCGGCGCCCGCGTGCACAACACCTGCGCCATGACGCGACCGGCTCACGCGATCCCCCCCGTGGATGGCGGGAGGATACGCCGGGAACGGCCGTGGCTCAAGCACTATTCGCCGGAATGCTCTTGACTGAAAGGGAGGCCCGGCGTACGGTTCGTGCATTCTCGAGAGTCGCGCAGTCGCAGTCCATTCGCCGCGTCGACGCAGGTTCGTCGCGCGGCCCGGGGGGAGCCGACGTGAAGAGGATCGTCAAACCGCTCTGCCTGTCCCTCGTGGTCTGTCTCGCCCTGGTGGCGACCGCCTCCGCGGAGCTCGTCCGGACGACAGGCCTCACGATCAACGCCAGGGGTCCGTACTGGGTGGCGCCGGGCCGGTCGATCCGCCTCGACCCGATGGCGCGGTTCGACGGCGTCGATCCCGATCCGATCGCCGACGACCTGGGACGGATCGCGCGCGCTCTCGTGGGCTTCCACGACGCCTACGGGGCCTTCCCGCCGGCCTACGTCGTCGACGCGAGCGGCACGCCGCTCTACTCCTGGCGTGTCCTGATCCTCCCGTTCCTCGGCGAGCAGGATCTGTTCAATCGCTTCGACCTGAGCAAGGCCTGGAACGATCCGGCGAACCAGCCGCTCCTGGCTTCGATGCCCGACGCCTACCGGCGGCCGGGCGAGCCGATGCGCTCGACGAACACCGGGTACGCGGCGGCCTACGGGGCGGGGGCGGTGTTCGCCGGCGGGCAGGATCCGGCCGAGGGGTACCCGGACGCATCACAGCCGCACAAGGTGTTCACCTCCGGCGTCCGCATCGGCGACATCGTCGACGGCGCCTCGAACACCCTGCTGGTCGGCGAGGTCGGGCCGGCGGTGCACATCCCGTGGTCCTCGCCGGGCGACGTCGGCGCCGGCAACTTCGCGGCGCTGGGAGATCCCGCCGCCTTCGCGAGCAAGGTGCCGGGGTACGCCAGCTTCCTGTTCGCCGACGGCTCGGTCCGCTTCCTCGAGGACGCCGTCGACGCCACCGACATCGCCCACATGACGACCTACGCGGGGGGCGACATCATCGGCGCCGACCTCGATGCCTCCAGCCTCGAAACGCATTACGCCTGGGACCTGTACGACAAAGGCATCCCCCCCGGAGGCGGATTCAGCTTCGAGACGCCGGGCTCGCACCCGATCTTCACCGCCGACGACCTCCCGCTCGGATCGATGAAGACGATCGCGCTTGAGGTCGTTTCGCTCGACGGCCTGCAGACGCTCGTCAGCACCGCCAAGGTTCACGTCGTCACGCCGCCGGTCGCCGACCTGTACCACCTGATGTCGGGCATCGGCGCCCTCCCGTTGTCCTTCACCGACAACCGGACCCTGATGATGCCGCTGCGGCACGCCATCTTCCATCTCGCGCGCCCGACCGCGTCGCGCAAGGCGGCCGCGATCGCCGACGTCCAGCAGTTCATGGCCAAGGTCCAGGCGATCGGGAACGCCGGGCTCCTCGATGCGGCGAGCGCCGGCGGGCTGCTCGCCGCGGCGCAGGCGATCCTCGACGAGATCCCGGCGCTCTGAGCCGGCGGGATGAGCCCGAAGGTCACGCGTCGGAGATTTCTCGCGGGCGGGGCCGCCGCCGGAGTCGCGGTCGCCGCCCGATCGCTCCGGGCCGCGCCGGCCGTGATCGTCAAGGGCGAGGCGCGGCCGACCATCGTCGGGTCGTGGAACGCCCTGAAGTTCACCAACGGCGGCCCGCGCACCGCCATCGTCGAGGCGTTCGAGCGGCTGACGCGCGGCGACGACGTTCTCGACGCCCTGATCGCGGGCGTCAACATCGTCGAGCTGGATCCCGAGGACGATTCGGTCGGATACGGCGGCCTGCCGAACGCCGACGGCGTGGTGCAGCTCGACGCCTCCTGCATGCACGGTGCGAAGCGGCGCGCCGGAGCGGTGGCGGCCCTCGAGGGGGTGCGCACCCCGTCGCTGGTTGCCCGCGCGGTGATGGACTCGACCGACAATCACCTCCTGGCCGGCCGCGGGGCGCAGGACTTCGCGCGCCGGATGGGATTCAAGATCGAGGACGACCTGAACACGGAGCACTCGCGCCGCCTCTGGCTGGAGTGGAAGCGGCGCACCGATCCCGATCACTACCCCGACCCCGCCTCGCGCGCCGTGGCGGGCGAGCGCGCGCGCCGCGAGATGATCGCCGCGGGTCTGGTGAACGCCGAGACGGTCTGGGGGACGATCCACCTGCACGGCATCAGCGCGCGCGGCGAGATCGCCTGCGTGACCACGACCAGCGGCCTGGAATGGAAGATCCCGGGACGGACCGGCGACTCGCCGATCCTCGGCGCCGGCAGCTACGTCGACAACGCGGTGGGCGCCGCCGGATCGACCGGACGCGGCGAGGCCAATCTGTACAACGTGTCGTCGTTCTTCATCGTCGAGCAGATGCGCCAGGGGCGCCATCCGAAGGACGCCGCCATCGAGGCTCTCACCCGCATCCGCGCCAACACCGTGGAGAAGCGTCTCCTGAACCATCGCGGGCTGCCGAACTTCCAGCTGAAGTTCTACGCGCTCGACCGGCAGGGGCGCCACGCCGGGGTCGCGATGTACGGCGGTCCCGACGTCAACTACGCCGTCGCCACCGGGGACGGGGCGAAGCTCCTGCCGATGGAGGCGTTCCTCTCCGGTAGCGCCGCGGACTGAAAGCGCCGGCTACCCGGTCGAGATCCGCAGCAGGCAGCCGGGGCCGACCGACATCGACAGCGTCATCGAGAAGGGCAGGCTGTGGTGGATGAAGGATGACGCCAGCGCGTGGGCGCACGCCAGGGCGAAGAGGTTGGGCGAGCGCCGGAACAGGACGCTCATGCAGTACCCGGCGCCGAACGTCACCGACATCAGCAGCGGGTTCGGCAGGTGCAGAAGCGCGAAGATGGCCGCGCACCCGACGTCGGTGACGAAGGGCCGCTCGCTCAGCAGGCGCAGCCGACGGCCGAACACCGCCACCAGACCGTACTGCTGGAACAGCGCCCACGGGAACAGTCCGAGAACCGAGATCACCATGTTCCGCGGGCTCATGTGCTGCGTTTCCCCCCGCGCCACGCCGAACGCGAACACCACGAGGATGGTCGGCGTGATCATGACCAGCGCCTCGGCGAGCGTGCGGCTGAAGTTGTCGAAACGCAGGCCGAGATCGTCCAGGCTCTCGCGCCGCAGCACGTGCGACCCGATGGTGCAGGCGATGAACAGGACGTAGGCGGGCCACTGCGCCCGGCCGTGCGTCATCGGCGCGATGATCCAGATGTACGAGAACAGGTATCCCAGGAGCGCCGCGAGCTCGGCCCCCGCGGACAGGGCGGTGGTGTCGAGCGGCCTCGGCCCGGACAGACTGGTCCGGCCCATCCTCGTGGGGAGGAGGGTGGCCACGGGGTTACCTCACCCCTTGAAGACGACCGACCAGGTCAGATCGACCAGCAGGTGGGTCAAGGCCGGCGCCGCGAGACGCCGCGTCCTCATGTAGGTCCAGCCGTAGGCGAGCCCCGCCAAAGTCGCGAGGACCGCGTAGCGCCAGTCGGGCACCGGCCCGTTGTTCAGGTGCGCCGCCCCGAACACCAGCGACGCGGCGGCCAGTGAGACGATCGGCCGCCCGGTCAGCCGCGCGAAGTATCCCTGAATCAGGCCCCTGAAGCAGGTCTCCTCCGGCACCGCCGTGAGCAGGAAGATCATCACGCCGCGCAACAGGATGGCGACCGGGCCGGGCCACGCCGCGGCCGGCCGCAGAAAGCCGCTCCAGAGTCCCAGCGGGATGCCGATCGCCGCGAACCCGAGAAACGCGGCTCCCGCCGAGAGCAGGTCGCGGCGATCGACGCGGGCCACATAGCCCAGGTCGCTCCATCCCCTGACCACGGCGAACAGGAAGACCATCAGCGACAGCCCGAGAGGCGCGGCGAGGATCGCGCCGTTCCCGCCTGCGGGCCACGGATAGGCCTTCTTCACCCAGTGGAATTCGACCGGCAGCCATACAAGAAGTGTGATCAGCGCCTCGCCCGTCAGCACCCATCGGCGTGGCCACAAGATGGCCACGAGAGTCGGCGTCGCCACCCACGCGACTACCCTTGAAAGCCACGCCAGACGCGCTGTTCCGGGGATCGCCCAGTAAAGAAGGTACGGAGAGAGCAGCGCCGCGGCAACAAGAACCGTGCGCCAACTGCGGCCGTCAAGGAACCGCCGCAGGCGATCGACGAATGACGGAATCGCCAGCGCCGCCGCGGCGGCGAAATGGAGGCCGAGAGCGGCCAGGGTGAGCGCCAGGCGGCCGCGGTCGGCCCCCAGGCCGGCGGCGCTGGCCGCGGCGAACCCCACGCCGACGACGATGACGACGAACGCGGCGATGGCGAGAGCCGCGGCGGCTGGTCCACGCTTCATGCGGGCGCTATCTTCCCTCAGATGCCGACCTTTCGAGCCATCCGTCCGGCGGCCTGCCGGGCTCTCATCGTCCTCCTCCTCCCGGCCGCCGGCCTCGCGGGCTGCGCCAGCGCCTCCGGCGAGTCCAGGGCGTCCGGAGGGTCCGGGGAGCCCGGGACCATCCTGCGGGCCGGAGCCGCCGTGCGCGTCTTCACGCCGGAGGTCGGTCCCGACGCCAGGCCGGTCCGGATCGCGGGGTTCGGCCAGGGCCGGGACGCGACCGCGGTGCACGACGACCTGACGGCGCGCGCCCTCGTCCTCGAGACCGGCGGCGCCGCCATCGCCCTGGTGGCGCTCGATCTGATCGGGTTCTTCCACGACGACATCGTGAAGATCCGCGAGGAAGTGCGTGACCGGCATCCGGAGGTCGGCACGATGTCGATCGTGATCGCCAGCACCCACACGCACGCGGGACCCGACGTGATCGGCCTCTGGTCCCCGGCCGATCGGCGCGTCGATCCGGCTTTCATCGCCCGGATCCGTTCCGCCGCCGCCGACGCCGTCGCCGAGGCCTGGAGCCGGCGCAGGCCGGCGCGCCTGTCGTTCGCCTCGGTCGACGTCCCGGAGCTGATCCACGACTCGCGCCTTCCGGAGGTCATCGACCCGTCCGCGTTCCTCATGCGGGTGGAAGGCGACGCCGGCGCCGAGCCGATCGCCACCCTGCTGTCGTTCCCGAGCCACCCCGAGTCGCTCGGGCGGACGAACACGCTGATCTCGGGCGACTATCCATGGGCCGCCAGGCTCCTGCTGGAGAAGGAGCTGGGCGGCGTGGGTCTCTTCTTCAGCGGCGACCTGGGAGGGATGCTGACGCCCTCGGGCGTGAACATGACCGACCCGGAGAGCGGCGAGACCTTGACCGCCGGCACGCCGCGCGCGACGCAGGCGTACGGCGAGACGCTGGCCCGGCGCGCGATCGCCGCCTGGCGCGCCGGCGCCGCGCCGGCGCCCGCGGACGTCCGCCTCGAGCTGGACAGCCGGTCCATCCGGGTCCCGCTGGACAACGCGCGCTTCCGGGCCGGGCTCGACAGCGGCCAGATCTGGGCGCGCGCGGTCGGGCCGGACGGCAGCCTCGCGAGCGAGGTCGCGATCCTGACCGTGAGCGGCGCGGCCGGCGACACCGGGCCGCTGGCGCAGCTCGCCTGCGTGCCGGGCGAGATCTATCCGGAGCTGGTGATCGGCGGGATCCAGGCGCCCCAGGATCCGGGGGCCGACGTGCAGGGCGCGCCGCCCGAGCGGCCGCTGCGACCGATGATGAGGGGGCGGTTCCGTCCGGTCCTGGGGCTTTGCAACGACGAGCTCGGATACATCATTCCGCGCTCGGAGTGGGACGAGGCGCCGCCCTTCGCCTACGGACGGAGCGGACCGCAATACGGCGAGATCAACTCGACCGGTCCAATGGCGGCGCCGACGGTGCTGGGGGCCTTCGCCGAGATCCTCGGAGCGCGCCCGGCCCGGCCGCCCCGCTGACGCGGACCGGGAGCGTTCCCGGCCGGGCGCCTACCCGGTCGGGCCGGGCTCGTCTTCGTCCTGGCGAGGCTGGGGCCCCGGGACGATCCCCGCGATATCGGGATCTTCCCCCATCTGCACGTCCGAGCCGCCTTCCTTCTGCTTCTTGCTGCGCTCGATACGGCGGGCAAACTTATCCTGGGCACGCTGCTGGCGCGCCAGTTCCTTCTGCCGTTTCTTGAACGTCGAACGTGACCGCTGTGCCACAGGCCCTCCTCACCCGGCCGATGGCAGGCCGGGGCGGGTGAACAGGGACCGTCCCGCTCCGCGCGGGGTGCAGGGCGGACTACAAACTGCGCTTGCGAGCCCGGACGCCGCGACGGCTGCCGCCTTCTTTCCGGAATCGGTGATCCGGCGGCTCGGCCGGCGGCCCGAAATTGCGCTGGCCGCCGAACGATGGCGGGCGCGGCCCCGCCGTGCGCTCGCGCGCCTCGCTCACGCTGATGTTGCGTCCCTGCAGTTCCTGGTTGTTCAGCGTGGCGACGGCGCGCTGGGCCTCTTCATCCGAGCTCATTTCAACGAAACCGAAGCCGCGCGATCGGCCGGTCATCCGATCCCTGACGACCGAGGCCGAATCACACGTTCCGGCCCGAGCGAACATGTCTTTCAGATCCTGGTCGGACGTGTCGTAGGAAAGGTTGCCAACGAAAAGGCGACGGCCCATGTGGCGCTCAGACAGGCCGGACGTTCGCCGCCGCCGGGCCCTTCTGGCCCTGCACGATGTCGAACTCCACGCTCTGTCCCTCGGCGAGGCTCTTGAACCCCGGCATGCTGATCGCCGAGTGATGGACGAACACGTCCTTCGAGCCGTCGTCCGGCGTGATGAACCCGAAACCCTTCGCATCGTTGAACCACTTCACCTTGCCTTTAACCATCGTCCTCTCCTTCGCGTCCTTCACGAACGACAACGCAGTACGGGCACTATTGCCCTGCCTGCAAAACCCTGCATGACGAACATCCTCATAACGCCGGATATCCCATGCGGCACGTCATGGTCAACTTTTTGGAAGTTAAGACGGGGCGTGCTTCAGGCATGTTAAGCGAGCGGGTCCTCCGCCGTCAACCGGTTCCCGCGAATCGGCCCCGGGGCGCCCCGAGCGCGGCCGTTGATATTTCCCGGACAGGCTCCTAACATCGGCCCCGGTCATGATCTCCTCTCGACGACCGCCGCGGCTGGACGCGGCGCAGCTTCGCGCGGCGGCCCGGCACCTCGGCGCGCGTGACGGCGACCTGCTCGCGCTCTTGCGATCGCAGGGGCCGCCGCCGCTCTGGGGCCGTCCGGCGGGATTCCGGACGCTCATCAAGATCATCCTGGAGCAACAGGTGTCGCTCGCATCGGGCGCCGCCGTCTATCGCCGTCTCGAAGAGCGCATCCAGCCGTTCACGCCGGAGCGGGTGGCCGGGGCCGGCGTCAGCGGCCTGCGATCGCTCGGCGTGACGCGGCAGAAGGCGGACTACTGCGTCCATCTCGCCGAGGCGATCCTCGGCGGGCGGCTCGATCTCGACGCCCTGCGGCGGATGGACGATTCGGCCGCCTCGGCCGCCCTGACGCGCCTGAAGGGAATCGGCCCCTGGACCGCTCAGATCTACCTGCTCATGGCGCTGCGCCGGCCGGACGTCTGGCCGTCGGGCGATCTGGCGCTGGTGCGCACCATCCAGGTCGTGAAGCGGCTGCGGCGCTCCCCGTCGCCCGCCCGCATGCTGACCATCGCGGAGGCCTGGCGCCCCTATCGCGCGGTCGCGGCCCGCATGCTCTGGCAGCACTACCTCGCCAGGTGACCGTCCCGCAGTCCGCCGCCGATCGCCGCGGAGCCGCGATTGGTCGCCTGCCGCGAGCGGTGTTAGGGTGATCGCCAACCCAATTCCTCGAAGGAGGTGCGGCATGAAGAAAGCGGTGCTGTTGGCGGTGATTCTTCTGGCGACGGCCGGAGCGGCGCAGGCGAAGAACGACGATCATCCCGGTGAGAACGACGGGAAGAGTCACGGGCTCCCCGTCATCCTGTCGTTCGACACCATGTACGGCGTCGACGGTCCGCTCCTCGGCGAGGCCAACGCCATCCGCGGCGTGGTCGGCGACGAGGCCCCGTGGACCATCGCGCATTTCATCAAGGGCCGGCTCGACAAGGGCGGCCGGCTCTCGATCCTGGTCCGCGGTCTGGTGTTCGCGGACGATCCTCTCGTCGACCCGGACCTGGTCGGGAAGAACGACGAGGCGACCTACCGCGGACTGGTGAGCTGCCTGACCGAGGACGAGCAGGGCGGCATCTCGACCATGAACGTGGTGACCGACGGGTTCCCCGCCTCGGTCGACGGCAACTCGTTCATCGATCAGACGCTCAGCCTCCCGAACCCCTGCATCGCGCCGATCATCTTCGTGATGGCCGGCTCGGAGGACAAGTGGTTCGCGGTGACCGGGTTCGAATCGGAGTCCGATTCGCACGCCCATTCGCGGCGCTCGCACTGAGCACGGCCGCCGGGACGAGGCTGAGCGTCAGGAGAGCAGGAAGAACGCTGCGCCCGCCGCGGCCAGCTGGACGGTGAGGTTGTCCATGCCGTGCGTGCTGAACGCTTCGACCAGCGCGCCGGCGAGGCCGCAGACGGCGCCGATCCCGCAGGCCGCGGCGACCGGCACGCCGCGCAGAAGGAGGCCCGCGATCGCCGCCAGCGAACCGGCGATCAGCACGGCCGCCGAGCCTTCGAGGCTGCGCGTCGCCGGCACGCCGCCGAATGACGGGACGCGATACCGGTGGCGCCCGAGGGCGCGGCCGACCGGCTCGCCCACCGCGTCCCCCCACCCGCCGACGAGATAGCCGACGATGGCGGTCGCTCCGAACAGCAGGTTCGCGAGCAGGCCGCCGAGCGCCGTCGTGACCAGCGGCACCAGGATGAACAGGGTGCGGCGCGGCGCGTCATCCGGCCGGGCCAGCGCCTCGTAGAACGGGAACCCCGCGCCGCGCGCCACCGCGTACAGCACGATCAGGCTGACCAATCCTCCGAACAGCATCACCGCGGGCAGGCCTCCCACGATCTGCAGGACGCCCGCCATGGTGAAGATCAGGAAGTGGAATCCCTTCCGGCTGTAGGCCACCGGGAGGCCGCGCACGGTCCGCATCCATCCCGCCAGGCAGGCCGCGCCGCCCGCGAACAGCAGCAGGAACGGGCCCAGGAAGACGATCATCTCCGGATCGGGGATCGCCGCGCGCACGAACGAGCGCGGCGGCGGAGCGGGGGCCGACGCAGGGGCCGAAGCGGGCGCCTGGGACGCCGGGGTCGATGACAATGACACGGGGGACGATGACACCGGGCTCGAAGACGCCGGGGACGATGGCGGCGGGGTCGATGGCGGCGCAGCGGCGCGCCGGACCGCCGCGGAGGCGACGCCGCGTGGCGCCGAAGCGGCCAGGATCCGGACAGCGTCCTCGGTCACGCGCGGCGGCATCGCCGGGCCGAAGCGCTCCGTGATCGCGCGCGTCAGCTCGCTCGTGACCTCGCCGTAGAGATAGAACGGCCCGCCCTGCTCCATGCGGGCGACGACGGCCGCCGGGGTCGGATGATCGAGCGCCTCCCACGCCAGCCCGGCCTCGGCCGCCGCCCTGGCGTCGAGCCGCGCCTCCTGCGAGCGGCGATCGCCGACGTCGATCACCCGGCGCACGCCGCGCGGCGCCAGGACCACGCCGAACTCGGCCGGCTCCGGCCGCGGCCCCGTCGCCACGTGCGGCGCGATGACCTGCGCCGCGCCGCGCGCGAGCGGTTCGTGGAACAGCGTGGGGGGCAGGGGCGGACGGCCGCTGCGGTAGGCCTGCGCGAACGCCTCCGCGATCGGCGAGCGGCCCGAGCCGGGCGACAGGAAATCGTGCACCGCGACCGTCCCCTCGAGGGCGCGCACCTGGCGGACCGCCGCAAGCACCGCTTGCGGATCGAAGCGGCTGCTGGAGAGCGGCAGGCTGGTGTAAGGCAGGTGGTAGCGATCGACCAGCGCCCGCTCCTGGGCAATCCAGGCGCGGTCGTCGGGATCGGCCTTGTCCAGGAGCGAGACGATCTGGACGCGCCCGCCGACGAAATAGCGCAGGGATTCCTCTTCCTCCGGGAACGGCGTGAGATGGACCCGATCGTCGAGGTGGACGATCTCGCCCCGCGTCCAGAGATCGTGCTTCGCCAGCGGCGGCGCCTCGCTCAGCGCCTCCGTCTGGACCACCCCGCCGCCCTCCTCCTCGATCACCCGGCGCACCATCTGGACCCGATCCATGCCGAGGTAGCAGTGAACGTAGTAGCGGCCGGTCCGGGCGCGCGCCAGTTCGCGCACCTTGCCGAGCACCGCCGCGTTGTCGCTGACCCAGGGAAGCATGGGGAGATGGATGACTTCGATGCCGGCATGCGCCGCCGCCTCGTCCTCGCGCGCGAGCAGCTGCGGCTCGAACGGGATGACCGCGGGATGCAGCAGGGAGATCACCGCCGTGTAGCCCTCGCCCTCGAGATCGCGCAGGCGGTCCTCGTCGGGATACGGGCCGAACGTGAAGTGCGTCCCGGCGGTGGTGACGGCACCGCTCTGGGCGTGCAGCATGGCCGGCGTCATCCAGAGCCAGACGGCGCCGCCGGCGGCCGCGAGCGCCAGGGCCGGCAGCCCGTAACGGGTCTCGATCCTCTCGGACGAGAGCGAGGCGCGCGTCAGGAGCCAGGCGGTGACGCCCGTGACCACCACGAGCAGGACGATGAGGAGCTGCACCGCCGCCTTCTCGACGCTGTCGGGAAGCCCGCGCGCGCGGCACGCGCTGGTCACCCAGCGCACCGGCCCGAGCAGCGTCGCGGTGCCGATCGAGAATCCGATCGCGAGCCAGAGGACGAAGAACAGCAGGGTGCGCTTCATTCCGGGAGGCTGAATTCCTGGCGGCCGAAATCCGGGCGGCCGCGGCTTACCGCGCCCGGGGGCGCGGTCAGAACATGCGCGCGATGCCCGCCCCGACGAGCCACGATTGCCGGTTGACGCCGCCCTCGAACGACTGGGCGCCCACGCCGGCCTTCGTGGTGAGGATCCAGAGCGGCCGGAACTTCTTCTGCCATTCCCCGAGGACGTACCACTGGCTGCTCAGCAGGAGCGAATCGATCGACTGGTCGACCTCGCTCGACTGGCCTCCGCCGACGCGCAGGGTCCAGTAGTCGTCCTTGGTGGCGAGATACTTGCGCGCCATGAAGCTGGCGGAGACCGAGGTGTCGCCCGGCTTGTTCGAGATCCAGGGCCGGAACGCCATGTACCAGTTGCCTCGATACCAGCCGATCGATCCCGTGTACAGCCAGACGTCGCTGACCTCGTACTCGAGCCGGCGCACGCCGACCGAGGCCTCGAACTGCTTCGGCAGGGCCCAGTAGATCTCCGCGCCGTAGCGCCGGGTCGGAAGGAACCCCTCATCCGCCACGCCGACGTTGAGGTAGAGATAGGCGCCCTTCCAGAGGTGCGGATAGGCGTCGACCTCGTACTGCATCGCGGTGTCGTCGAACCGATCCGCCCAGTTCACCCGGCCGACGAGCGCCCCCCAGTCGAACCGGTGGCTGTACTCGAGGGAAGCCCAGTGCCAGGGGGAGAAATCCCTGTTGAAGTGCTCGTATTCGTAATTGAGCCAGATCTTGTTCAGCGGCTCGCCCGGCTCCGCCGGCTTGGCGATCACGTCGACCGGACGCGTCTTCGTCTGCGCGTGAAGCGGCAGGATGGACAGGGCGAGGGAGATCAGGATCCCCCCGATCCTCGCTTGCGATCTCCCGTCGCGCACCATCCGGACTCCCCCCAAATACAAGACCCCGAACAAGATAGGGTCGCCTCCGCCCGAGATCAACCCTCCCGGGGGCCCTGTCCGCCGGCGACTCCGGCCAGCCGCTCGATGACGCGGCCGAGAATCTGCGTTCCCTGCCGTCCTTCGCCGTGCGCCTGCGCCGAGGTGAACAGCTGGTGCAGCAGGGCCGTCGCCGGCAGCGGGGCGCCCGCCCCGCCCGCGGCCTCCAGGACGATGCGCAGGTCCTTCTGGATCAGGTCGACCATGAACCCGGGCGCGAAGTCCCCCTTCAGGATCTTGGGTCCGAGGTTCGTCAGCTGCCACGAGGCCGCCGCCCCGTTCTCGACCGCGTGCACCATCGTCTCCGGGTCGAGGCCAAGGCCACGCGCGAACGCGATCGCCTCGCTCACGGCGAGCAGCGTCACTCCGACCAGGATCTGGTTGCTCAGCTTGGCGAGCTGGCCGCTGCCCACCGGACCGCAGTGGGTCAGGCTCCGTCCGAGACGCGCCAGAACCGGCTGCACGCGCGCCACCGAGTCGGTCTCGCCGCCCATCATGATGGCGAGGGTCGCGTTGCGCGCCCCGACGTCGCCCCCCGACACCGGCGCGTCGACCAGATCGGCGCCGCGCTCCCGCAGACGCGCCGCCAGGCGGCGCTCGGTCCCGGGCGCGATGGTGCTCATGTCGACGACGATCGATCCCGGCCGCACCCCCTCAATGATCCCGCCGGCGCCGGCGACCACCTGCTCCACGTCGGGGGAGTCGGTGACCATGACGATGACGATCTCCGCGGCGCGCGCCACCTCGGCCGGCGAGGCCGCCGCGCGCGCGCCGATCGCCACCAGGGGCGCGGTGCGCGCCGCGGTCCGGTTGAAGACGACGAGCGGGTGTCCGCCGCGGACGAGGTTCTCCGCCATGGGGCGGCCCATGATCCCGAGACCGACGAATCCGACCGGCGGGTTGGCGTCGCGTGCGGCGGGCGGCGTCATGAAGCAGGCATTCTACACGTCGCCGGGCGCGTGGCGGCCCGGCGCGGGGGCGCGCAGGCCCCGGACCATGGCGACCGAGACCAGCCCGGCCGCGAACGAGCAGGCCCAGACCACGCGCGAGCCCCACGACTCCATGATGCGGGCGCCGATCCAGGGCGCCACGGCGAAGGCGCTGCTGAAGCTCATCGAATAGAGGCCCAGGTACTCGCCGCGCCGCGCGGGCGGGGCGGCCTCCGCCACGAACGCGGCGGTGCACGGCAGGAGGATCATCTCGCCGAAGGTCCAGACGACGACCGTCGCCGAGGCGCTCCAGCCGCCGCGCGCCAGCCCGAGCGCGCCGAATCCCGCGCCGATCAGGAACGCGCCCGTCGCCAGAGTGCGCCGGTACGACCATTCCGACATCGCGGAGTTCAGCGGCACCTCGATCAGGATCACCATGAGGGTGTTGATGGTGAACATCAGCCCATACGCCGACTCGGCCAGCCCGAGGTCTCGCACGAGGAACAGGGGCATCGCCGCCTCGTGCTGGAAGAAGACGATCTGCACCGGGAGGATCGCCGCCAGGAAGTAGAGGAAGGCCGGGTCGCGCCAGGCGCGGCGGCGGTCCGGCTCGGCGCCGGCGGCGGCCTCCGCGGGGAGCGCGTCGTGCGGTCCGGCCCGAGTCGCGAGGAGCAGCAGCGCGCCGGCCAGCATCGAGGTCAACGCGTCGAGGACGAAGATGGCGGTGAACGAGACCTGCGCCACGAACCCGGCGATCGCCGGCCCCAGGCTCATGCCGAGGTTGACCGCCAGCCGGTTCAGCGCGAACCCCGCGCGGCGGCGATCGGGGGGCACGAGATCGGTGAGCCAGGCGAGGCTGGCGGGCCGCAGCGCCTCGCCCGCCACCGCCCAGGCGAGCGTCATGGCGAGCACCGAGGGGAGGGTGCGGGCGAGAGGCATGAAGAGCAGCAAGATCGCCGACACGAACAGCGATCCGATCACGATGCGGCGCGGCCCGGAGCGGTCGGCGAGCCGGCCCGCGAGCGGAGCGGTGATCACCGCGCCGATGCCGTAGACCGCCAGCGCCAGCGCCGCCCGGCTCGAGCTCAGTCCGAGACTGCGCGTGAGGTAGAGGACCAGGAACGGCAGGACCATCGTCCCGGATCGGTTCACCAGGACCGCGGTCCAGAGGACCCAGACCGATCGCGGCAGGCCGCGCAGCTGGCCCCAGGGGTGCCAGGTCACCGGCGCACCTTGAGGAACCGCCGCAGCGTCACGTCGCGCAGGATGGTGTGCCCGCCGTCGGGCCAGCGGACGTCGACGACGTCGGCGACGGTCGCGCCGCCCAGACCGAAGTGCAGCCTGGGATCGTGGCTGCCGGCGTACGAGTCGCCGGCCGACACGTCGCGCCGGAAGGCGCGTCCGCCTGCCTGCACGGTCACGCGGGTGCCCGGCGGGGCCGGCCCGCCCCGCGGGCCCTCGCAGTCGACGACCAGCCAGGCGCCCTGCGGCGTGTCGTTGCGCAACAGCGTCGGCGGCGCGTCGAGGTTGCTGATCAGCACGTCGAGATCGCCGTCGTTGTCGTAGTCGCCGATCGCCAGGCCGCGGCTCGACTCGACCACCTGGAAGCCGGGACCGGCGTCGCCCGTCACGTCGACGAACCGTCCGCCGCGGTTCTCGAGCAGGAGGTTGCGCTCCTTGAAGGTCCCGATGATTTCCGGATGCCGGTCGATCTGCGGATAGATGTGGCCGTCGGCGATCACCAGGTCGAGGTCGCCGTCGCTGTCGAAGTCTCCGAACGCCGCTCCCCAGGAGAGCGACTTCCAGGTGGCCGGCCCGACCCCGGTCGGCTCGCTGACGTCCTCGAACAGGCCGTCGCCGAGGTTCCTGAACAGCGTCGAGAAGTCCTCGGTGAAGGTGGTGACGAACAGATCGAGACGCCCGGAGCCGAAGACGTCACCCGCGGCGATCCCCATGCTCGCCTGCGCCGCCCCGTTGCCGTCGAAAGCGCAGCCCGCCCAGGCGCCGACCTCGCGGAACCGGCCGTTCCCCTCGTTGCGGTAGAGGTAGCTCGGGTCGGAGTCGTTGGCGACGAACAGATCGAGGTCGCCGTCGTCGTCGAAATCGGCGGCCCGGACGGCGAAGCCGAAGCCGAGGCCTCGATCGGCCAGACCGGCTTCATCGGTCGCGTCGACGAAGCGCCCGTTCTCCTGGCGGAAGAAATGATCCCGCGCGCCGGTCAGCCCGAACGGCCCGAACGCCACCTTCTCCAGGCCCTTCCAGTCGAGCGTCGGCCGCGCCTTCAGGACGTCGTCGAGGGTGCAGTCGATGTAGGCGGCGATGTAGAGATCGAGGTCGCCGTCCCCGTCCGCGTCGAAGAACGCGGCGGCGGTGTTCCATCCCGGCGCTTCGACGCCGGCGCGCGCCGCGACGTTCTCGAACCGCCCGTCGCCGCGGTTGCGGTACAGGACGTTGCGGCCGAAGGCGGTGAGCAGGATGTCGGTCCATCCGTCGCCGTCGTAGTCGGCCGCGACGACGCCGGTGCCCCACGCCCCCTCGCCGCCGACGCCGGCCTCGTCGGTGACGTCGCGGAACGTCCCGTCGGGCAGCCCGCGGTAGAGGGCGGCGCGGCCGCGCTCGACGACGCGCTCCCCCTCGAGGCGCCAGGCGTTCGGAAGGTAGACGTCGAGCCGGCCGTCGCGGTCGTAGTCGAGGAACGCGACGCCGCTGCCGGCGGAGTCGAGGAGGTGATCCTTCCCCGGCCGGCCGGCCAGCAGCATGCGCGACAGTCCGGCCGGCGCGGCGACGTCGACGAACTGGAAGCGCGGCGCGGCCGGCGCAGCCGGCGTCGTGGTCGACGCGGCGGTCGACGCGGTGGCCGGCGTCGTGGACGGCGGCGCCGCGGCGCGATGGACGCAGGCCGCGAGAGCCAGACAGGACACGAGCGCCAGACAGGAGACGCGCGCACGCCGGCTCGCGGCGCCCGTCAAGCCCGTCAAGCCCGCCGAGCCCGCATGCGCCGCGCTCACCGCGAACGCACGATCGGCGCCGGCGGAGCCGGTTACTTCGCCGGCCTCATGAGGCCGTTCCAGGCCGACTGCACCTTCCCCCACTCCGCCTCCAGGGCATCCGCCTTGGGCGCGCGTGCCAGCTGGCCGATGGCGCGGGAGGCGTCGAGGAGCTGCTGATGGGCGGCCCGCGTCACGACGACGAAGCCCGGGTCGTAGATCCCTTTCGCCTCGCCGTCGGCGTGATGATGGTGGCCGCCTTCGAGAAGGCGCTTGCGCACCGCCCCGACCGCCGCATCCCCTTCCGACGCGATGGTCGCCACCTCGGAGGCCAGGTTCTCGAGCGCGGCCTGGGACCCCTTGGCGTCGTTCGCCTTGATCGCCGCGCGCGCCCGGCCGAGATCGACGCCCGCGTGGGCATACGTCGCGCCGAGGATCGTGCGGACCAGGGCGTCTTCCGTGTTCTTCACCGCCAGGATCGCGTCCGCCAGCGCGTTGTAGGTCGTGACCATCTCGGGCGGCGTGCCCGACGGGCTCTCATCCGCGCGGGCCGGCGCCCCGAGCGCGAGCCCCGCGGCGAACCCGACCGCAAAGATCCACTGCGCCGTCGTCCTGAGCGTCATCGATTCCCCCTCCTCGCGGCGCCGCCACCTCCAGCGCCGCGTGGAGTGTAATGCAGGACGCCGGCTCACAGAGCCGCCACGCGATGCCGATCGGCCCATGCGGCCAGCGCGAGGAACAGGAGGCCGCCGGCGATCGAGGTCCAGGCGATCGCCGCCACCGACGGAGGGGGTGGCCCGAGGATGGCGGCGGCGTAGAGGGCGGCGAGCAGGACCGCCAGCGCCGCCGGCAGCCAGCGGCCACGGCCGTCGAGCGGTCGCGTCGACTTGAGGTAGATCGCCACGCCGACGGCGTACATCAGGCTCTCCACGACGACGGTGGCCGGGACCGAACGCCACAGATCGAGGCCGGCGCGCGCCGTGCCTCCCGGCAGGAGCGGCAGGTCGGGCCGATGGGTCGCCGCGTCGAGGCACCAATGGCTCAGGACGCCCGCCGCGACGACGAGCGCGCGCCGCGTCGCGGCCCTGGCGTCCCGGGCCGGCGCGCTCCTGGCGAGCAGCGCCGCCACGACCGCCCAGACGCACACCATGACGAGACTGTGGGACCAGGGGTAGTGGACGAATTCCAGAGGCGTCATCGCCGTATCGCCGGGCGCGATCCGGACCTGTTCGATGCCGAGCAGCAGAAAGACGGGCCAGAGAAGGTCGGGACCCTGCACCGCGGCGAAGAGGATGCCGAGCGACGTGTCGGGCGCCCAGCGCTTCGAGGCGAAGCCGACCGCGAAGTGTCCGATGAACATGCCCGCGCCGCCGGCTAGAACCTCTGGCCGATGATCAGGTAGACGTTGTCGCGCCCGCCCTCGGTGAAGCCGTATCCCAGATAGACAGGGCCGATCGCGGTGCGCGCGCCGAGGAAGACCGACCCGCCGGTCAGGAGCGACTGCCAGTCGATCGTGTCGGTGACCTGGTAGACGTTGCCGGTCTCCAGGGAGAGACCGGCGTAGACGCCCTGGGTCAGCGAGCCGAGATCGAGCCGCGCCAGGGCGACGTAGGCGAGGAGGCTCCCGAACACGGAGCGCTCGCCGAGCAGCTCGTCCTGCCCCAGCCCGGACAGGTGCAGCAGGCCGCCGAGGCGGCAGCTGGTCGACAGGCTGGGCAGGCCGTTGAGGAGCGCGCATCCCTGCACCGACGGGTAGAGGGTGACCCGGCCGCTGGTGACGGCGCCGCCCGCGGAGAAATATCCCAGGTCCCGCTCGCCGTCGCTCCCCCAGTTCTCGAGCGATCGGCTCCACAGGCTCTGGACCGTGACGCCGCGCGTCGGATAGACCACGGCGTCGAGCGTGTCGACGGAGAAGCGCGCGTGGTAGCCGGTGTCCTGGTCCTTCAGGTCGGGAAAGACCGGGGAGCCGATGCGCAGCGTCGCGTCGCTGTTGGCGACGAACGCTCCGACCCGCAGGTCGCCCCAGCGGCCGAAGACGCGCCCGACGTCGAGGTGCCCCTCCTCGTACGCGACGCGGTACTCGGAGACCGGGCTGCCATCGCTCCAGATCCGCGTGTTGCGCCGGCTGGTCTCGCCACCCAGCGCGCCGAACCATTTCATCCCGTAATCGAACGGCTGGTAGAACTCGGTCTTCACCAGTCCAGGGTCCCCGACCTGGAACACGTTCTCCCATTCCCCGCCCCGCCTGTTCGCCGCCAGCAGGAGATGCCGTATCGCGAGGGCGTAGGTCGCGTCCCCCTCGAAATCGTCGGAGAAGGAGGCGCCGAACTGCAGGCTGTTCCGGCCGTACGGCTTCTCGGGGGTGCGGATCGTCAGGATGCCGCGCCCGTCCTCGTGGTCGAGATGGTCGTCGATCGTCCCGAAGTAATCGAGACCATGAAGGCGCATCACCTCGGTCCGCACCAGCTCGTCGTCGAACGGCGCGCCGGTCGGGATGTCGAGGTGATGCGTCACGACCCGGTCGTCCACCCATGACGAGTTCACGACCTTCACCTCGTCCACCCGGGTCTCCTCCAGGGGACGGGGATGGTGCCGCGCCTTGAACTCGGCCCAAGCCCGATCGCTGACGGCGAAACGCTTCAGGTCGCCGACAACGCCGCGGGCGGCGGTCTCCCCCAGGCCGATCGCCTCGGCCGCCCGGTTGAACGCCATGAAGGAGATGTCCCCGAGCGCCGGCTGGACCAGCACGTCCCCCGGCCGCAGACGCTTGAGATCCTCGAGGCGATTGCCTTCCGTGATGTAGCCGGTCCACTGGCCCAGGATCTGGAACAGCGATCCAAGATCGGCCGAGGTGTCGAGCGGGCTGGTGATGTCGACGGCGATCACCTGGGTCGCGCCGAGCTGCTGGGCGATTCCGACGGGCAGGTTGGCGGCCGCGCCGCCGTCGATCAGCTTCCTGCCGTCGAGCTGGACCGGCGGGAACATGCCGGCGATCGACATGCTGGCGCGCATGGCCGTCGCCAGGCTCCCCCGGTCGAGGATGACCGCCTTGCCGTTCGCCAGATCGGCCGCCACGGCGCGATATCGGATCGGCAGCCGGTCGAAATCGGTCTCGCCGGTCGCCCGGATCTCGAGCGAGCGCAGCAGCAGCTCGAGGCGCTGGCCGCCCAGGAATGAGGGCGGGAAATAAGGCTTCCACCCCTTGAAGCGCAGCCGCAGCGGAATCAGGAAGGTCGCGTCGTCCTCCCGGCGCCGGAACGATCGATCGTCGCGGTCGACGCGGTCGATGAAGATCTTTTTCCAGTCGGTCGTCTTGATCAGATCCTCGATCTCGTCCGGCGAGTAGCCGGCGGCGTACAGGCCACCGATGATCGCGCCCATGCTGGTGCCGACGACGATGTCGGGCCGCACGTGCAGCTCCTCCAGGACCTTGAGGACCCCGACGTGCGCCGCGCCGCGTGCGCCGCCGCCGCTGAGCACGAGCGCGAGGCGCGGCCGAACGGCGTCGCCAGCCGTCGCGGAGGCGGCGGGGGCCGCGGATGCGGCGGGGGCCGCGGATGCGGCGAGCGACTCCGGCGCCGTCAGGACGGCGAGGGCCAGCGCCGCCACGCCGAGTCCGGCCGCCGCCCGATGCCTCTTCGTCATGGATTCTCCAGGACCGCCGCGCCCCCCCGGGCGATCGGCTACTTTCCGCAGGCTCCGTCGTGATCCTTCTGCACCTTGTTCATCTGCCGCTGGCAGTCGTTGCCGTAGGTCGTCTTGTCGCAGGCGCAGACGGGAGCATGCTCCTCGGTGCAGACCTCGGGCACCTTCCCGCAGACTCCCTCCAGGTCCATGCCGCCGCACCTCCCCTGCACGTCGCACCACAGGCCCGTCTCGCACTCCACCCGGGCCATGCCGCCGCAATGCTCTCCCGACTTCGATTTCCTGTCGGCCCCTTCGCTGCCGGGAGCCGCCAGGCACGCGAGGGCGACCAGGATCCCGACGGACATCAGACGCATTTTCATCGACACTCCTCCCCCCAAACGACCGGATGCTACCACCAAGCGCTTCCTCGCCCGGTTCATTCGCCGCCGGCGACCGCCGGCCGCTCCCGCCTGAGGATCACCGCCGAGTCGTCGGCGTACGACTGGACCCATCCGGCGCGGCGCAGCGCGTCGGCGTGCTGGCCGAGGGTCCAGTTCCGGTAGTCGTACGGCATCGAGACAATCGTGTCGATGGAGTACCGATCGAGGAATGCGATCAGGTCGGCCGCCGGCCCCATGCGCTTGAGGCTCCTGCCCGAGAGCGTTCGATAGTGCTCGAAGTACTCTTCGCCGTAGGCGTCGACGCGCGAGTCGATCGTCACCCGCGCGGCCGGCCAGAAGTGATAGACGATCTGGTCGCCGAGCCGGTAGCTGTTGAACACGTTGCCGCGCAGGTCGGCGCCGCGCAGCGCTGCGATTGCGCCCGGCGACAAGGGAGAGGCGTCCTCGAAGCCGACGCGCCGGCCCCGTACGTTGCCGAACACAGCGACCACCACGACGGCGACGGCGAGACCGGCCGCCACCGCCGTGGCGAGCCGGAATCGGCTCGAGCGGTGTCCCGCGGCCTCCGCCGAGCCGACCCCGGCGAGGTTGCGTCCCAGGATCAGCGCGCCGGCCACGGCGAACCAGACCGTGAAGCGGATGGCGTCGACCCAGAGCGCGCCGAACACCAGGAACAGGATCAACGGCGTGGCGCCGGCGCGTCGCCGCCACCCCAGGAACGACGCCACGACGATCGTGAAGAACGCGACGGAGAGGGCCCAGTAGGTCTCCCCGTGGAGGCGCGCGTCGAAGGTCGGCGCGAACTCGACGATGTTCTCGCGGATGTAGCGCGCGCGGGCGAGGTCCAGCGCCTTGATCCAGAGACCGGGACCGAAGGGATTCACGAGCGAGGCGGCCGCGACGCCGACGCTCGCGGCGACGAGCGCGAAACAGAGCCAGCGCAGCCGGGTGTTTCGCGCCGGCCCCTCGCGCGGCGCCCCCGATCCCCAAGCGTCGATCACGGCCCCCGCGAGGAAGACGAGCGGCAGCGCCGGCGCCAGGACGAACGACCCATGAGTGTTCGCCCAGAGCAGACCGAACCCGATCACCGCCGCGACCGTCGCCGGGTGGGGCGCGGCGACCAGACGGTCGAGCGCCAGCAACGTGGCGGCGAAGAGAA
>Ga0134121_10000542_pt1 | contig 42331 bp, 38 predicted proteins | sample KB301_FD_96463 | JGI IMG/M metagenome (GOLD analysis project Ga0134121, IMG submission 96463) | Terrestrial soil microbial communities without Nitrogen fertilizer from Kellogg Biological Station, Michigan, USA - KB3-0-1 | ecosystem: Environmental > Terrestrial > Soil > Unclassified ...
CACTTCCCCTTCGGCATGATCCTGCCCTGCGTCGCGGCCGGACGAAACCGTCCGTCGGGCGATCTCTACGCGCTGAGCGCGTTCGGCGGCGTCGCGGGCGCGCTGGGCCTCGCCGAGCTGCTCGCGCCGCGGTGGGCGCTGGACGATCTCGGGCTCGTCCTCGGAGCGGCGACGCTGATTGCCGGCGCTCCCCTGCTCTTCACGCGAAGCGGCCCGATCCAAGCGGCTGCGAGCGGCCGCCCGAGCGGTCGGACGCTGCTCCTGGTGTTCGCGCTGGGGCTGCTCGGACTCGCCGCAGAGACGCTCTGGCTCCAGCTGCTCGGCTTCTACCGGGAATCCAATGCGCGGACGACCGCCTTCGTCACCGCGTGCACGGTCGGCGGTCTCGCGCTCGGCTCCGCGCTGGCGGGACGTCGATCCGGCAGCCTCGTCGGAGCGCTCGCCGGTTCGGCGGCCTCCCTCGCGGCCGCGGCCGTCTGCTCGCCGCTCGTCCTGGACGGAGGCTGGGGCGTCGCGGCGCTGGTGATCGCCCTTCCCGCCACCGGCTCCGGCGCAGCGTTCACGCGCGTGCTGAACCGCGAGGGATCACCGGGCTTCCTGCTCGCCGCCAATACCGCCGGGTCGGCCCTCGGCCCGCTGCTGCTCTGGGCCGCCGCGCCGTCGCTCTCGTGGCCGGCCCAAATCCTCCTCTTCGTCGCCTGCGGTTATGGACTTCTGACCTGCGTCGTTGCCTTTCGACGGAGCGTCATTGCGGCCGTCGCGATCCTGGCCGTCGGCGGCATTGCCCTCATCCCGTCGACGCCGCCTCCCGCCGCGTACCGTCTGGGTCCGACCGACTTCGCGGCGACCGTGATGCCGTTCGCGGCGTCGGGACTCGATTCGACGGTCGCCGTGACGCGCGACACCCGCACCGGGGTGGACATCCTCTGGATCGACCGCGGCTTTCAGGGCGACACGTCGGTCCTCGGTCAGCGCATCCCGACCCTCCTGGGACGGGTTCCGTGCGAGCTGCTGGGCCGTCCGCCCGGCCGGACGATGGCGATCGGGCTGGGCACCGGGCTCACGCTCGCCGCGATGGCCCGGGTCGGCGCGGAGCGGATCGAGGTCGCGGAGCTGAGCCGCGGCGTGATCGAAGCCAACCGCACCGTGCTGGCCGACGTCAACGGCCACGTCCTCGAACGGACGAACGTCCGGGTGGGCCACGAAGACGGCCGGGCGCTGCTGCTCGACGCGACCGAGCCGTTCGACCTCATCGTGACCGACATGATCTTCCCCACCGTCGTCGGCGCGGGAAATCTGTTCAGCCGCGAGTTCTACGCGCTCGCCCGGCGGAGGCTGGCGGCGGACGGCGTCTTCGTCCACTGGCTGCCCTGCTTCCTGCTCTCGCCGGAAGATCTCTCGTCGATCGCGGCCGCGTTCCTCGAGTCCTTCCCCGAGGCGACGGCGTGGATCGGCTACATCGGCCCGGAGCGGCTGATCCTGGGGCTCGCGGGCGGCGCGCCGCCGGCGACCTTCGACCGCTTCGCGCTCGGCCCCGCGGAGCTGCGGCGGCTGGCGGGGTCCGCGTCGCCGATCCGGGACGCCGATCCGCGGCTCGAGTCCCGCAGCAACCGCGACTCCGCGTCGTTCGGCCGCGAGAATCTCCGGCGGATCCTGGAGGGGCTCCGGTCGGCCGACCTGGGCGGCGACGAGCGCCGGGAGCGGGCGCGTCGCGGATGGCTGCTCCTGGGCGAGGCGGGCCTGGCCGACGGGGACGCGCTGGAGCTCTATCGCGAAGCGGCGCGGATCAGTCCCGATCCGGAGGACGCCGAGTTCCAGATCCGGACGCTGGCCTACGAGCGCCAGCTCGAGCTGGCCGGCCGGGCCGCCGACCGGGGCGACGAGGACGCCGCCCTGCGCCACCTGCGCCAGGCCGCGTCGAATCCCCTGTTCGGCGGCGGCAATCTCGGGCTCGCGAAGCTGCTGGCCGCGCGGGGCCACCTGAAGAGCGCCGTCGAGCAGTGCGAGCAGGCGGCGCGGAAGAACCGACGGTCGGCCGACGCCCAGATCACGCTCGCGTGGCTGGCCAGCGCGGCCGGCGACGAAGGCCGGGCGCGCGAGGCGTTCGGCGCCGCGTGCCGGCTGCGCCCCGACCTTCCTCCCTTCTACGAGGAACTCGGCCGCCGGCTCGGCGAGCGCAAGTAGCTGCACACCGTCCCCGATTCGCCCCCGGGAAAGCGGGGTGGCACGTCCCTTGCGGTTCAGGCAAGCCATGAACGAACGCCGACTGCCGCTCTGGGTCAAACTGGGCTATACGGCCTTCATGGTCGTGCTGGTGCCCTGCTACTGGCACCTCTACGGCCCGACCAACTTCCTCTATTTCTGCGATCTCTCCCTCTTCTTCACGCTGGCGGCGGTCTGGACGGAAAGCTCGCTGCTCGCGTCGATGCCGGCGGTGGGCATCCTCCTGCCGCAGGCGTACTGGATGGTCGACTTCCTCTCGACCGCCGCGGGTCTGCCGATTTCGGGTCTGACCAACTACATGTTCGACGGGAACAAGCCGCTCTTCACCCGCGGACTGTCGTTCTTCCACTTCTGGCTGCCGATCCTGATCGTCTATCTGGTCGCGAAGCTGGGGTATGACCGTCGGGCGCTGAAGGCGTGGACGGCGTTCGCGTTCGGGGTGCTGGTGATCTGCTACACGCTCCTGCCGGTGCCTCCCGCGCCCGTCGACCGGCCCCATCTGCCGGTCAACGTGAACTACGTCTACGGGCTGAGCGACGATCGCCCCCAGAGCTGGATGCACCCGCACCTGTACTTCCTGCTGGTGCTGGCGGCGCTGCCCACGGTGTGCTACCTGCCGACGCATCTTGTCCTGAGCCGGATCTTCAGGCCCGCGCCGAAGGTCGCCCCAACGGTGGCCGCTTAACGAGGGCTATCCGCGTTCTTGGCGCCGACCTCGAACTTGCCGCTCAGGCCCTTCCAGGACCACGTCCCGATGTCGGGGATGACGATGGTCATGTCGAGGCGCGGCTCGAACGTCGGGCCGTCGGTGCGCACGAACGACACCCACAGCTCGCCCGTCTTCTTGTCGCAGGCGACGGTGGTGTCGGCGACGTTGAGGGAGTTGATCTTCGTGGCGTCGACGTTCCACATCTCCTTCGCGACGATGCGCTGGGCCTTGCCCCAGGGCTGGTCCTTGTTGTAGACGGTCATGTTGATGGTCGGCGTCGGCTTCATCGTCTTGCCTTCGTCGTCGATGAAGATGAGCCGGAGGATGTAGACGTCGCCCGTGTACTTCCCGCCTTTCGTGTAGTCGCCCTGGACGTACATGATGCCGCGGACGCCCACGGCGTAGTCGCGGATCCGGTTCTTCACGCCGAGCTCGGGGTCGAGATTCTTGTCCTTGACGGGCAGCGGCGGCAGCTTGACCTGGCGGGTCTCGACCGCGCGCGTGCCGGTCTTCTTCGCGGTCGGCGGCGCGGCGGCCGTGGACGGGGCGGCCTTCGCGGCCTCCTTGAACCCGACGTCGTAGCCTCCGCCGCCGTCGAACTGCGGGCAGCTCGGCACGTAGAACTCGAACGGCCGGACCTCGCCGGGCGAGAGCGTTCCCGGAAGCGCATAGGGCACGTCGGTATTGCCGATGTGGATCGTCGCCGAGACCTCCGCGGTGAGGGACAGGCCGTTCTTGAAGCTGCCGGTCACGCGACCCGTGCCGTCGGCCATCCGCACGATCCGCAGGCTGCGGATCACGATCTCCTTCACGTTGGACGGCGGATCGGCCGGACGGGGGCCGTCGACGGCGAGGAACGTGACCCGGGCTTCATACGAGGTGTAGGCGTCCATCCCGGGGATCGTGATCTCGTACGTCTCCTCGCTGCCCGCGGGGACGGCGCCGGCGAGCCGCGCGCGGACCAGCTGCTCCTGGCCGCGGACCTTGAACCCGAGGACAGCCGTCGGCTCCTCCGCCTCGTGGCCGCCGTCGTTCTTCACCGTCACCGTGACGACCACGTCGCCGGGGAACGCCTTGGGGAGCGCGTCCTTCGAGGAGACCAGCGTCAGGTTGGCGGCGGCCGCCTTCTTGAGCGCCGGCATGGGGTTCTTCTCGTCCCCGCTGTAGAGATGGGTCGTCGTGCCGTACTCGACGTAGAGCTCGTACTTCGTGATGTTGGGGACCTGCTCGGTTTCGATCTTGAAATCGACCTTGCCGCCGGCGGGGACCTTGGCGAGGCGCACCGTCTTGCTCCGGCGCAGCTCCCGGTTGCCGTCGTAGTAGATCGTGGTCAGCTTGACGTCGGCGAGCTCGCCGCCCACGCGGTTGAACATCGTGCCGTCGACGATGACCTTGTGGCCGATGCGTTCGCGGATGAACTCGTACTTCGTGAACTCCGGGGCCTTGACCTCTTGACCGAACCAGATCCCGCTCAGAAGAAACAGCAATCCCATCATGTTCGCTTCCCGCTCCAAAGGACCGCGTTGTGGACGACCTGCAACGTCTCCTCCTGATGAAACACCGGATACGTCTCGTGACCGGGCCGGAAATAGAAAATTCTTCCCTCGCCCAGGCTCCAGCAGCAGCCCGACCGGAACTTCTCGCCCTTGTCCCAGGTCTCGAAGAAGACGACCGCGTCAGGCTCGGGGACGGTGAAGACCTCGTTGTACATCTCGGTCTGCTTCACGTCGAACTTGGCCGGCACGCCCTGCGCGATCGGATGCTTGGGCAGTTTCGTCTCGAGGTGGCCGGGGGCGGCGTCGGCCCGCACGCCGCCGAGCCCGCACGCGGGGGCGACGTACTTGACTCGGAGCTTCCCGTCGGCGTTCTCGACGCGGCTCATCCCGGGCGCGCCCTCCTTGGTCTTTTCGAACTCGACGCGGGAGCGGTCCGCCTCGGGGATGCGGGAGAGGACGTCCTGGCGGAACCGCGCGTCCATGGCGGCCTTGAAGGGCTTGGAGAAGTGGGCGGAATGGAGCGCGACCAGGCCGGACTTGCCGGCCTTGACGCGCTCGATGATGCGGGCGACGGGGCCGTCGGCCACGTCCTTCTGGCGCTGGTGGCCCCACCACACGACGACGTCGGCCCAGTCGACGTTCTCGTCCGGGAGTCCCTGGTCGGGATCCTTGATCGAGACGGAGCGGACCTCGACGCCGTCCTGCTTCTTCAGGTGGTCGGCGAGATGATTCCCCAGGTAGTTCGGATAGACCTGCTTCTGGGCTTCCTGCTGTTCGTCCCACACGAGGACGCGGAGCGCGGCGCGAGCGGTCATGAGTTCTCCTTTGGACTGGTCCCTACTATACGCCGAAACGCGGACCCCCACGTCAACTTCCCGCCGACCCCGCCCGGAGGAATCAGGAAAATTTTCATTATTGACACCCATCAAGGATAACCATCAGGTATAGTTTATGCAGTCAAGGGAATAGGGGTGGTGTATGAGGAATCCCGCGCTTTTGGCGCTCCTCGCGATCCTCCCGGCAGCCTGCGACGATTCATCCCCGTCCGTCGGAACCCCGCTGTCCGTGCCCCTCGTGACGAGGGACGGCACGCAGGCGGGGACCGTCACCGTGTCGAACTCGACCGCGACCCTGCGCCTGGACATCGTGGCGCAGGACGGCTGGACGCTGGAAAAGGTCCGCGCCGCGGCCGGCACGTCGCTGGCGGTGATCCCCCAGTCGAAGCAGGGACAGCCTCAGCCGGAGAGCTTCCCGCTTCGGAGCAAGATCGAATCGACGACCTCGGTCCACTTCAGCGTCCCCCTGACCGTGGAGCCCGGCACCGAGCTCCTGGTCGCGGTCTCGGCGGATGTCCGAGACAAATCCAAGGAGACGCAGGAGGACTGCGGCATGGAGCCCGCGTGGGGCGCGGGAACGCCGTTCCCCAAGAAGCCGGACGCGATGTACTTTAAGTACGTCGTCCAGAGCAACCGGCCGAACGACCTGTCGGGGATGTACCGCACCCAGACTCAGGATCAGTGGGGCGGCACGCCGTCGCCCGGGAACGCTTCCGCTTATCTCGTGGCCCATTTCCCCGGCGCCGTCACGATCGGGATGGGGCCGTCGTCGGCGACGTTCACGACCGCCGACGCCGTCCTGGCGTTCCTGCCGCAGGGCGGACCGTCGGGGCCGATCGGATCGCAGGTGGTCGATCCCCTCGTGCTCAACAACAGCCTGGCCAGCGAGACCCTCGCCCTCACGCTCACGCTGGCCTTCGACAACGCCGACCCGGCCTTCTCGTCGGGCGTGACGCCGCTCGGTGCCCTCCTGGTCGCCGATCCGGCGAGCCCCTGCTTCGGCCGCTCGGTCAACGAGGTCCTCAACCGTGCAAATCAGGCTCTGGGCGGCGTGGTCGATCCGTTCGGGCCTCCGGCCGACCTGCTCATGATGACGGTCCAGCAGATCAACCTCAACTTCGTCGACGGGATCGTCGATCACGGGTTCCTCGGCCTGCCGTAACCCGTCACCTGAAGAATCCCCCTCCTCCCTCCCCTCGGGGAAGGCCAGGAGGGGGATTTTCTTTCGGGGGACCGGTTCGTGATGGACTCCCGGTTTCGGTCACATTTGGCCGCCCCAACCTCAATCTCTGGCAAGGGGTTGGGCCGGTAGGGAGGTTCGCCGAGCGCTCAGGGAGGTCCCGATGCGTCGCGCGCTGGCTGCGGTCGTCGTGGGAATGTTGCTGGGCTCGCCGGCAACCGGCCGCCAGGCCGCCGAGCCTCCTCCCCTCCGCTTCGACGTCCGGCTCGACCTCACGGGCCAGGCCGCCCTCACGCCCGCCTCCGTCAAGTTCGCCCCGTTCCCCTCCGGCAAGCGGTGCGCGTTCACCTACACCGGGCCGACCAATCCCAAGACCATCGAGTTCATGACCCAGATGGGATTCCGCACCACCGTGTACCTCAGCCCCGGAGCGGCGGCCGACGCCGTCCGCAAGCTCGAGGACGCGGGCGCGGAGATCGGCATCGGCGGCTACTGGGGCGCGATGGGCGATTATGCCTCGCTGATCGGTCAGAACAGCCCGCAGGAGGCGTTCGACGCCGTCGCCACCAGCGTCCTGGACCTGCGCCGCAAGGCCCACGGTCCCGTGATGTGCGGCGCCATCGGCGGCCACCTCAACATCGCGACGTTCCCGCTGAACCGCGACATGGACGAGCTCGTGGGGTACGGCGCGGTGTTCCAGGACTCGAACCTCGCGCTTCTGCTCGACAACAAGCCCTACGCCGTCCTGCTCGGCCGCCACGCCGCGAAGCCGGTCGTCACCCGCAACAAGAACGACAACGTCATCGAGACGCGCAACGTGCCCAACGAGCTCGTCTACTACCAGATCCTCGCGGGCCAGTTCCAGGGCACCCTCAAGCGCGCCGCCCGCGGCCAGATCGTCCGCTACTCCATCCGCGACTTCAAGGCCGAGGACCTCGAGGAGCTGAAGGACGTCATCGGCGACTACGGGAAGCATCCGCTCATCTGGCACGCGACCGAAGGGGAGATCGCCGGAGGCGAGTACGTCCGCGCCCAGGCGAAGGTCGCGTCGGTCGACGGCGGGACCGTCTCCCTGGAGCTCCCGCGCGACGTCTTCCCCGCCCATCTCGTCACGCCGCTCTGTCTCGAGTTTCCCAAGGGGACGCCGGTCCGGGGTGCCACGCTCCTCGGCCGCGCGTGCAAGGTGACGACGACCGACGACGGCGTCTGCGTCGACGTCCCGCTCGGCCCCGCGCTGCGCGACGGCGTCGACATGGCGCTCGCGACCGCGTCGCCCGACCTCACGGTGCCCGACGCGATGGGCGCGACGCTCACGATCAAGAATCTCTCCGACAAGCCGATCGAGGACGCGCGCCTCGAGTGGCTCGGCTGCCCCGGCATGACGGGAGGCGACGGGCTGTCGCTCGCGTCCGCCGGCAGCGAGCCGCTGAAGATTCCCCCTCGCGGCGAGATCCGCGTTCCCGCGACCGCGAAAACGTCGCGCGGCGCGCGGTGGGGACTCTCGCCCGCGATCGCGATCCTCCGCGGCCGGCTCGGCGGCGAGCCGCGCGTCTTCTCCGCCGGCTTCGAGCTCCAGGTCGCGCCCCGGCTCCGGGTCGAGATGGACCCGATCAGCCGGCTCCCGCTCCCCGCGGGCCGCTCGCAGCATTTCATCGTCCGGATCGCCAACGGCCAGGCGCCGACGAAATTCATCAGCCGGAAGGCCGGCCCCTGCGGCGGCGTCGTCACGCTCGACCTGCCCCCCGGGATGACGTCCGAGCCGGCCGGACAGAAGTTCGTCCTCCCGGAGAACGGCGACGCCACGCTCACGTTCCTCGTGACGAACCGCGAATGGTCCCCCGCGCCGGTCAAGGTCCGTCCCCTGGTCCGCTTCGACGGCGAACAGGAGCCCGTCGAAGTCCTCTGCCCCGGGACGACGGTGATCCGCGACCAGGCCGCCATCGACTACAAGCCGCTCGACGACCAGGGCCTGCTCGTGGTCGCCGGCTGGGACGACCGCGAGAAAGGCGGCAGCTTCGACCGCGCGGTCGGCAGTCCCCACTCGCACTACTACCCGGGTCACGAGCCCGGCTACTCCAGCGAGGGCGTGAAGAGCTGGTGCCTCGAGTCCGCCCGGTCGTGCCAGATCTACAAGACGTTCAAGAACATCGACGCCCACGAGGGCACGATCTGCTTCTGGTTCCGCCGCGACCCCAAGGTCCGCAACGAGCTCCAGGTCAAAGGAGACCCGGCCCAGTCGTGGAAGCAGGGCGTCAACCGCGGCAACGACGGCGAGGCGATGATCACGATCGGCAACGTCCAGCGCCGCGGGTTCTCCAACGGCGGCCTCGGCCTGCGCCGCTTTCCCGCCTGGGAGGGCAAGGAAGGATATCTCGACCTCGTCTACCAGGGGCTCGGCCGCCGGCTCCATCACGTCACCGTGCCGTACGAGAAAGCGACGATGTTCGACTGGCGCCACGCCGCGATCGTCTGGAGCATGAAGGAGAAGCGGCTCGAGATCCACCTCGACGGCAAGCTCGCCGGCAAGGCCGATCCCGCCCAGGCGGACTGGTTCCCCGTCCCGTGGGACAACGCGGGACCCACCGGCCATCCGCTCGAGGTCCTCACCACCGACCACGGCCACTGGAGCGGCACCTGCCGCGACGAGCTCTACATCTACAACCGCGCGCTGAGCGGCGACGAGATCCGGGCGAACCTGGACAAGTCGAGGAAGTCGCCGTGAACCTCACCACAAAGACACAAAGGACACAAAGAAGGTCCCGGACGGGGCCTCTTGAAGAGTCCGCCTTTGTGTTCTTTGTGCCTTTGTGATGCAAGTCCCGTGAGTGAGCAACGGTACCGTCCCGTCAAGGCGTGGATCGACTGGATCACCCAGCCGAGGCAGAAGGTCCGCAGCTTCCTCGGCCTCGCGCTTCTGATCTCGCTGCTCGGCCACGGGCTCGTCAGCTGGCCGCTGAAGGAATCGGCGTCGGGCGGACTCTCGCCCGAACAGATGAAGGCCCTGGAGACGGAATACGGGAAGAAGGTCGCCGCGGCGAAGCGGGCGGGCCAGGTCGCGCGCGAGCTCGCGGGCAAGATCACGATGCCTCCGCCGCCGCCCGACCCCGAGGGCGTCGTCAGCTCCACGCTCAACAACGCCCTGACGACCGACATCGAGAAGGTCGTCGGCAAGCTGCTCGACGTCCAGGTCACCCGCAAGCTCACCGACCAGGTGAGCGCGAGCCTCAAGGACGAGCTGGCCGAGGCGGCCAAGGACATCGCGGCGGGCAAGCTGACGGAGGAGGAGATCCGCGCGCTCCACGAGAAGTTCAAGAAGAAGGCCCACGACACCGCCGTCGCCGCGCTCAAGGACTACCGCGTCGAGACGCAGGTCGAGCGCGCCACGCTCAGCACCACCGAGTGGTACGAGAACAACGTCTCGAAGACGCTGTTCGGCAACATCCACTACGAGCTCTTCCGCCGCGAGTACGGCCGCATGCGGTGGCACGAGATGTGGAGCGGTCAGTACACGGGATGGACCCGCTTCCTCGACTGGAGCAACCTGAAATCCCTCGGGTTCCTGAAGGAGAAGCTGAACCAGCTCGACAAGCTGACGCCGGCGACGCTGCCCTCCGGCCTCGCCCACCTCCACCAGGGCCACATTCAGCCGAACGGCAGCTATCCCACGCCGTCGTGGCGGTCGGTGGTCTACGGGGGCCTCGACACCCACGAGCACGACACCACCACCTACCAGACCCAGATGTCCGAAGGGCTCCTCCGCGAGTTCTTCCCCCACCGCGAGGCCGAGATGAAGGCGTCGCTCGATCAGGTCGACCGGCTGTGGGAGAAGGCGCTGGCCGTCGCGGAGGATCCCGAGAAGGGTCCGCCGGCGCTGAAGGAGCTGCGGCCCGCGGTCGCCGCGCTCGTGAAGGCGGCCGACGACTCGCTCCCCGCGCTCAGCTGGGCCGTCCGGGTGGACGTCCTCACGGGCCCGCGGCTCGACGAGGCGTACGTCCAGTTCGGCGACGAGCTCACGAAGGGCCTCGAGCCGGTGATCCGGACGTTCGCCCGCGGCCAGTTCAAGAAGGGCATCCTGGTCCACAAGAACGGCGTCGACGCCGCGATGAAGGAGTTCTCCAACCAGATCGTGCCGCTCCTGCGGCGCGACATCGAGGCGATGATCCCGAAGAAGGTTTTCGCGCGGCTCGTGTTCGACGCCAGCTATCCCTTCAAGCAGTACAAGACGCCCGGAATCGGCGAACCGACGCGCGTCCCCTCCCCCGACGACGTGACGGCGGAGAAGGAGTTGATCGCCCAGTCGGTCGCCAAACGGCCCGAGCTCCGCACGTACGTCGACCGGCGGCGGCAGTGCCACGAGGAGAATTTCCGGACGTCGGTCTCGAACATCACCGAGGAGATCCTCAACGCCGTGCTCACCGGCGGCCTCCTCCTCCGCGACCTGGGCCGGCTCGTGGAGGGGGTCGATTACGCCGACAAGGTGCAGGAGAAGCTCGACGCCCGCCAGGCGGCCATGCAGGGCCGCGCCCAGGACCTCGCCAAGCTCACCGCCGACGGGGTGCCCGACACGTCGGCGCCGCTGATCGCCCTGCTCTACGGCGCGTCGAAGGGCCACGGCGCGAACCTGGAGCCGGTGACGACGACGCTCCAGCCCACCTACGTCACGCGCGACCATCCCGCCGCGGCGCTGCGGTGGCAGCTGCCGAAGCTGCCGCCGAAGCCGGCGAAGTGGGGATTCGAGGAGCAGGCCGAGGCGAAGCCGGGGTTCAAGTCGGCGCGGGTCGAAGGGATCCCGTTCCTGTCGAAGTTCCCGCGGCTCGACGGCGACCTGAGCGACTGGGGCAAGGTGCGCCCGCTGGTCCTCCAGGGCCCCAAGGGCGCGGAGCCGATCCTCGTCTACGCGGCGTGGAACTATCAGGGCTTCTTCTTCGGCTACCGCGTGAAGCAGGCGGCGGAGAAGTTCTACTACCCGTCGCAGTGGGGCCAGACCTTCAACCACAATACGGGCGACGTCGGCTACGTGAAGACCGAGGGCGTGGACTGGGCCTATCGCGGCGACTATCTGCGCGTGGCGTTCGACACCCTGGACGCGCGGAACCAGAACCGCGGCGAGCCCCACAGCCAGGAGTTCGTCGTCTTCCCCCGCGGCACCGACAGCGATCCGCAGGTTCCCGGCGTCGAGCGCATCTTCGAGTCGCAGCGGGACGCGAAGACCAAGGAGTACCGCGGCGTGAAGGGCGTCTGCAAGGTCTACCTCCAGCAGCCGCCGCCCGACCAGGGCCCCGACGGCACGGGCCCCTACCGCGTCACCCGGTTCGACGACACCGGATACACGGTGGAGGCGTTCATCCCCCGGTCGCTCTTCAGCGTTCCGGTCTTCGCGCCCGGGTGGTACATCGGCTTCGACTGCTGGGTCGCGACGGGCTACCAGCAGCCCGAGAACGGCCGCTCGCGCTTCTCCGGCCAGCACTGGGCGTCGTCGACCCGCGACGCCGAGGGACTCGGGCTCAATCCGAGCCAGTGGGGCGACCTGCTCCTGCTCGGCACCGATCCCCGCGTCGTGGTCCAGGACGCCGATGCGGCCGGGACCGTGAGCGAGGCGATCCTCCCCGGCCACTCCTATCTGCTGAGCGTCATCGATCCCGACCGCAACGTCTCGCCCGGCGCAGAGGACACGGTGCTGGTCAGCGCGGAGGTCCGCGGCGGCCGAAGCGACGTCGAAGTGTTCGTCCTCAAAGAGACGGGCAAGAACACCGGCATCTTCCGCGGCTACATCAACACCCAGCCGGGCGCCGGCCGCGAGGTCCAGGGCGTGCTCGAGGTGATGGCCGGATGCGAGGCGCGGTTCGGCTACGTCGACTTCGCCAACGCGAAGGGCGAACGCAATGTCATCAGCGAGCTCAAGCTGCCGGTCGTGTCGGGCTTGATGGGAGTGAGCGCGAGGAAGCCATGAAGAACCTCCTCTGGGCGGTCGTCCTGCTCGTCGGCTGCGGCGAGGACAAGAAGCCGCCGGTCGTCGACGCTCCGAAGCCGCCGGAGAAAAAGGCGGAGGCGCCGAAGCTGCCGGGCGAGGACGAGGCCGACGCGGCGACCGAGGTGCTCGTCAGGGACGAGACGTACGCCGCGACGCGCAAGCGCGACGACTACGTCCAGGACGACAAGAAGCCGTCGGGGTCGCTGCGCGGACTGTGCGTCGTGACGCCGCCCAGGGGGATGTCTCAGGCGCCGGCGGAGAAGCTGCTCGAGATCGTCCTTCCCCAGCCGCGCGAGGGCGAGCTCGACTACTACAAGAACCTGAAGCTGAAGTCGCGCGGGCAGCCTTGGTGGATGGCCGACAAGGTGAATCGGTCGGGCCAGTTCGGCGTCATCGGCGCGGTCCTGACGCTGCGCGGCGTGAAGCAGGGCAAGCGGCCCCCGATGGTCCGCCCGAGCTACCTCGTGAAGAACGGCAACGTCACGACGAGCTGGGGCGCCGGCCCCTGGGGCCCCTTCTCGTTCGCGCCCGTCGGCGAGCGGGCCAACATCGGGACGTACGACGGGTACTCGTGCCGCATCGTCTTCACCCGGCTGGACGGGATGACGAAGATGGGCGAGGGCGACGTCAGCGCGTTCGACAAGGACACCGTCAAGCCGCTCGGCGGCGGCGGCCAGCATTTCACGGCGCGGCCGACGATGGCCCAGAGCCCGCCGCTCCTGAACCCGGGCATCATCGAGATCTCCTGCACCCGCCACCCGTGGCAGAAGGGCTATCTCTGCGTCTGGGACAGCCCCTACTGCTGCGTGGTTCCGGGCCACTACGATCCCGACCAGGCGGGCAAGTTCACGTTCGACGGGATCCCCGCGGGCCGCCACACGATGGAGATCTGGCACCCGACGCTGGAGCCGGTCCAGCGGACCGTCGAGATCGAGATCAAAGAGAACGAGACGAGCGAGCTGAAGATCGACTTCAACTGGAAGTGATTGGCCACAGAGGACACAGAGCACACAGAGAAGACTCTGCTCTGTGCTCTCGGTGTCCTCTGTGGCCAGTCCGAAAGGAGGAAGCATGCTTTTCTACGCGGAACTGGGGACGCTGATCATCCTGATCGGATGCAGCATCCTCGCGCTGGGAGTGATTCTCGAACGGTTCATCGCCTGGAGGAAGCTGGGCGCCCGGTCGCGGGCGTTCAAGGTCGAGCTGAAATCGCTCCTCCAGGAGGGCAACGAGGAGAAGATCCGCTCGGCGTGCGAGCAGCCCCACGCGCCGCTGGCGGGAGTGCTCTCCGCGGTGTGGGAAGGCGGCAAGGAGCTGCGGCCCGACCAGACCCAGATCCTCCTGCGCCAGGGAGTCGAGGAGGCGGGTTCCCGCTACCGCCGGTTCCTCGCGATCCTGGCGACGCTGGCGTCGACGGCGCCCTTCATCGGGCTGTTCGGCACGGTGCTCGGCATCATGCACACGTTCACCGCGATCGCGCAGAAGGGGTTCGGCGGCCCGGCCGTCGTCTCGCAGGGCATCTCGCAGGCGCTGATCGCCACCGCCGCGGGCCTCGCGGTCGCCATCCCGTGCGTCATCCTCTACAACTTCTTCACGAGGCGGGCGAACCGGGCGATCAAGGAGACCGAGGCCCAGGCGACGCAGATCCTGATCATGCTGGGAAGACTGTGATGAATGCCTCGTCGGATTCCGGCAGCGAGCCGATCGCGGAGATGAACGTCATCCCGTTCATCGACATCTGCCTCGTGCTCCTCATCATCGTGCTGGTGACGGCGACGTTCTCGACGCAGCTGCTCGACTTCGACCATCCCCAGGCGGCGAAGACCGAGTTCGTCGAGGCGCGCACCGGCGTGGCGGTGGAGGTCGGACCCGACGGCGCGTGCAGGGTGGGCGGCAAGCGGGTCGACGCGGCGGGGCTGCGGGGCGAGCTCGACGCCCTGGGCGGGCCCGACGTCATCCTGCGCGCGTCGCGCAAGACGCCGTCGCGCCACGTCATCGCCGCCGCCGACCTGGTCAAGGCCGGCGGCAGGGGTCGGATCGCCTTCGAACTGACGGATTGAGGACGCCCCATGAACGGACCGCGCGACGACGGCGACGAGGATGCGATCAGCGAGATGAACGTCATCCCGTTCATCGACATCTGCCTCGTGCTCCTCATCATCGTGCTGATGACCTCGGCGTCGGACACGAAGTACGAAGAGGTGAAGCTGCCGGCCGCGAAGACGGTCGCCTACCGCGACATGAACCTCGCGATCACGCTGACCGTCAAGAAGGACGGGACGTACGCGTTCGAAGAGGAGGAGAAGGCGATCGAGTCGCGGAACCTGTGGACGGCCCTGCGGACGATCCAGGGGGACGCGAAGTGGTCGATGCTGGTGATCCGCGCCGACCGCGAGGCGCCGTACGAATCGCTCGCCCTCGCCCTCCAGTGCGCCCAGTCGCTCGGGATCGAGGACATCAGCGTCGCGGTCAAGGACGACCGGAGCGGCGGGTAGCGAGGGGCCCCCACGCCGGAGGCCCCCCGCGTCGCCGGATCACTCCTCGTCGTAGTAGCGCAGGGCCATGCCTCCGTGGGCGGCGGCGCCGCTGGAGCGGATGGCGGCGGCGAGGAAGACCGCCTCGGCCACTTCCTCCTTGGACGCTCCGGCCTTCTTGGCGTTCTTCGTGTGGACCTTGATGCAGTACGGGCACTGAGTCGTGTGGGCGACGGCCACTGCGATCAGCTCACGGACTTTGTGGGGGATCTTCCCGTCCTTGCGCCCCGTGATGGCGTCGAGGTTGACCCAGGCGGTGAAATCCGCCGGCGCGAGGTTCTTCATCTCGCCGATCCGTTTCAGATCGTTGTCCTGGTACATGACGGTCTCCTATCTTGGGGGCCGGGCGGCTATACAGACCAGTCTGTCTATCCTCCAGCCCAAAAAAAATCATCCGATCAGCCGCTTCACCATCACGATCGCCTCCCGGAGAGGCTGATGATCCTGGTACAGCGGGGCCATCGCGCAGGCCCCGGCATAGATCAGCACATACTCGTCGGCCAGCTTCTCCGGGTCGCGCCCCTTCCAGGCGTCGCCCCGCTCGGCTTTCAGATCCTTCATCAGTTTCCCCACCACCGTCCGGAGCGTGTCGTAGTGATTCTTGGTCTCGAATCGCACGGGGTTCCCGGGATCGGGGATCTCGGCCGAAATATTGAGGTGCGTGCAGCCGCGGTAGTCGCGCTCCCGAAGCCAGGCGCCCGCGAATTCCATGAGCCCCACGAGCTTTTCAGCGGGTCCTTTGTGCTTGCGGAGATTCTCTTCGGCCGCCCGGAATTCGGCGTCGTTCATGGCTTTGACGTACGCGACCGCGAGCGATTCCTTGGACGGGTAATTGGCGTAGAAGGTGGCCTTGGCGACGCCGGACTTCTCGATGATCTCGTTGATGCCGGTGGCGCGATAGCCGTTGCGATAGAACAGGTCGCAGGCGGTCGCCAGGATCCGCCTGGCCGCGTCGCTCTCCGCCGGGGTCTTCTTCATGACCTCAGCTTATACTAGACAGACTTGTCTGTCAAGAGGGAAAAGAAGGCCTTGAGCTCCTTCCAGTTGATCAGCGCCACCGACACCACCAGCAGCGCCACCCCCGCCACCCGCGTCAGCTCGATCGGCTTCGCCGGGATCCCCAGCCAGCCGTAGCGGTCGATCATCAACGCCGCCACCATCTGGCCCGCCAGCGTCGCCATCACCATCTGCGTCACGCCGATCCGCGGCGCCGCCAGCAGCGTCGCCGTCACGAACACCGCCCCGATCAGCCCGCCCAGCAGGTGCCACCAGGCGACGTTCCGGATCGCCCCCAGGCTGCCCTTCCCCGCGAACGCCACGATCAGGATCAGCGCGATCGTCCCGACGGCGAACGAGATCAGCGAGGATTCGAAGATGCCGACGTAGGTTCTCAGCGCCGCGTTGATCGGCGCCTGGCACGCCATCAGCGCGCCCCCCGCCACCATCATGACGACGACCAGCCAAGGGCTCATGACCGCTCCTCCTGGGAAAAGTAACAATCCTGCGACGCAGGAATGTTACTTCGGGAGCGGGGAGGGAGCTACTTCTTCTCTTCCTTGGTGCCGGCGCCCTTGAGCATCGTGACGAACTCCTCGCGCCACGGGCCCACGGTGTCGGCGGGGCCGACCAGCTTGAAGTACCACGGGCCGTCGACGTTCTCGACGACCGCGGCGAGGAGGCGCTGGTTCTCCTGGGGGCCCGTCTGCTGGTCCCCGGTGTACGTGCCCTTCAGGTCGACGAGGTGGACCTTGCACTTGCCCTGGATCACCTCGGTCTTGGGATCGGCGGCGCCCATCTGCTGGGCCCACCGCTTGAGGTTGTCTTCGAGCATGTCGTTGCGGTTCCCGAAGTAGAACAGCGCCATCTGGGCGTCCGCGCCCTTCTTCTCCTTGTCCGGGACCTTGTACTGCGCCTTGCGCATGTTGGACGAGGGCTCTTCCTTCGACCAGCCGGCGGGAGCGTCGAACTTGATGACGTCGACGGCCGGCCGCTCGGGCCGGCTGAAGTTCGCCATCGGCGGCTCGGCCGTCGCCGTCGCGGGATCCGGCGCCATCTTCGGCGGCGGCGGCGTCGGATCGGGCGAGCACGACACGAGCGCAAGGATCGCGATGATCAGTTTGTTCATACTCTTGATTATGCCAACACCCCCCGAGTCGTTCCATAATTCCGGAGCTTCGGGTAATATCCACGCCATGAAAGCTCTGCGCGTCCACCAGTACGGCGGCCCCGAGGTCCTCAAGCTCGAGGACATCCCGGAGCCCAAAGCCGGCCCCGGCCAGGTCGTCGTCCGCGTCAAAGCCGTCGGCGTGAATCCCGTCGACGTCTCCATCCGCAACGGCGCGTACTCGAAGATCCTCACGCCGCCCTATACCCCCGGATCCGACGCCGCGGGGCTCGTCGAAGCCGTCGGCGACGGCGTGAAGCACGTGAAGCCGGGAGACCGCGTGTTCATCACCGGGACGACGTCGCCGAGCTTCACCGGCGCCGCGGCCGAGTTCGCCCTCAGCCGCGCCAACCAGGTCCATCCCCTGCCCGACGCGCTCAGCTTCTCCCAGGGCGCCGCCATCTACATCCCTTACGGGACGGCCTACCGGTCGCTGATCCAGCGGGCCCGCGGCCAGGCCGGCGAGACCGTCCTCGTCCACGGCGCCTCGGGCGGCGTCGGCGTCGCCGCGACCCAGATCGCCCGCGCCCACGGCTTCAAGGTCATCGGCACCGGCGGCACCGACAAGGGCCGCGAGCTGATCCGCAAGCAGGGCGCCCACCACGTCCTCGACCACAAGGCCGCCGGCTACCTCGACCAGCTGATGGCGCTCACCGACGGCCGCGGGGTCGACATCATCCTCGAGATGGCGTCGCACCTGAACCTGGGCAAGGACCTCACGGTGCTCGCGAAGTTCGGCCGCATCGTCGTCATCGGCTGCCGCGGCCCGATCGAGATCAATCCGCGCGAGGCGATGATGCGCGACGCCGCCATCCTGGGCATGCACCTCGGGAACCCGACGGAGTCCGAAGCGGCGTCGATCTGGGCCGGCCTCGGCGCCGGCTTCGCCGACGGCACGCTCAACCCGGTCATCGGCCAGGAGATGGCGCTCAAGGACGCCGCGAAGGCGCAGGTGCAGGTGATGGAGCAGAGCGCCTACGGGAAGATCGTTCTCATCCCTTGAGGACGTGATCGGACAGCACGGCGAGCCGCTCGAAGTAGGCGCGGCCTTCCGGGTCGAGATCGGAGTCCTCCAGCGCCTTCCGGATCAGGACGACGTTTCGCTCCAGGTCGCGGCGCTTCGCGTCATCCAGCCGGCGGACGACGCCGTCGGTGCGGAGCGACGCGGTGAGGATCGCCCCCGCCGCGGCGTCGAGCTTCACCAGCCGGACGCCGTCGACGGACCGCGCCAGGCACGAGGGCGGAAACTGGGCGTTCTGCTGGACGCGCCACAGTTCCGCCGGATCGCTCACGCCACCAGTTTACTCGAAAGGCACCGCTCCACGCACTCCAGGAGCACGTTCTTGCGGTAGGGCTTCAGCATGTAGCCCGCGACGCCGGCGTCCTCGGCCCGGATCTTGACCTGCTCCTCGGGCATCGCCGAAAGCAGCACGACCGGGATGCCCGCGATTTCGGGCGCGTCCTTCATCAGCCCGGAGGCGGTCGCGCCGTCCATGCCCGGCATCATGATGTCCATGATGATCATGTCGGGATGCTCCTTCCGGGCGACCGACACGCAGTCGAGCGCGGAATCCACGCCCGAGGCGCGGTAGCCCGCGTGGTTCAGGATCACGACCAGCGACTCCCGGATGGCGCGGCTGTCGTCGCAGACCAGGATGAACGGCTTGTTTTCCACGGCGTCTCTCCTTTCTTCGGCGTTCTTCATTCCAACCATGGCCACCGGTATTGCAAAGGGCGGGCCAATGAAAAAGCCGGGCGGGTTTGCGGTTTCTATAGATCAGGGGGACACGGCCGTCCCTCCGGGTCCGACAATTTTGTCGGACCGGCCGGTTTGCCTTGCCCCGGCGTCGTGGATATACTGGGCGGAACCCCTGAGGGAGGTCCCATGACAGCGCTCACGCTGGCGATCCTGGCCCCCTTTCTGCTGCAGGACAAGCCCGAAGACGCCCAGGAGATGAAGTGGACCCTTCAGGAGGGCGACCGCTTCGAGCTGAAGTGGACCTACACCGAGCAGCGGAAGCGCGACGGCCAGAACAACAAGGGCACGGAGAGCCACGACAAGCGCGAGGTCGAGGCCGAGCTCGCCTGGAAGGCCGAAGGCATCCTGACCCTGAGTCTCACCAAGGTCGCCTGGTCCTACGGCAGCCAGGACTATGAGATCAGCCTGGCGTACTTCGCCGGCAAGAAGCTCAACCCCACGCTGAAGATGAACGTCGCTCCCACGGCGCCGGGCTACAACACGTCGAAGGCCGAAGCCGACCGCATGTTCGCCTACATGCAGAAGCTCACGGAAGGCGAGTTCACGGTCGACACCATCGCCGAGAAGGGCCGCACGCTCTTCCTTTGGAACGGCGGCAACGTCCGCCAGATCACGCCGTCGCTCTTCGACCGCCTGTTCACCCACCCGCTCCTCCCGAGCGGCCCCGTCCGGAAGGACCAGCTCTTCAAGGACCCGCTCGAGGCGCCGCTCCTGCCCCCCGGCCTGACCGACATCAAGCAGGTCGAAGCGAAGGTGACCGCGGTGGGCGACAAGGGAGCCATCGCCCGCGGCGGCCTGACGATCCCGTTCGGCAAGGCGTTCACCGCCAACGGCAACGTCCAGAACATGTCCGGCAGCTTCAGCTACAGCTGCGAGTGGAACTACTCGCCCAAGCAGTATTTGCAGCGCTCGGCGGAGGAGCAGAAGTTCGCAAAGAAGGTCGACGCCAAGGGCAAGGACGCCGACTTCTACCGGGAGAACCTGACCCACACCGCCGGCCAGGTCCTGACGATCAAGAAGCTCGACCCGAAGCCCGGCGATCCCAAGCCGGGCGACAAGAAGCCGGACGAGAAGAAGCCCGAAGAGAAGGCGGAGCAGAAGAAGTGATCCGCCTCGCGGACCTGGTGCAGGAGCCCCACTGCCTGGATGTTCTCGAGTTCGAGGAAGGGGTGTGGGACCGGTTGATCCAGACCGTCCGGTCTCTCGGGATCCTGGATGCCGAGACGATGGATCGCCTGGCTGCGCCGGGCCCGTGTCTCCAGGTGACCGTGGAGCAGGCCCGGAAGATCGGCAACGGCCTCGAGGTCTGGCTGGAGAAGGACCTGACGCGGAGGGCGACGCCGCCGGTCATCCCGTCCTACATCGTGCCGATCGCCGCCTCGAACGGCGTCTGGATCGACCCCGCCCTGCCCCTGATCAATCAGAAACTGGAGTTCCCGACGGACCTGTTCGAGCTGACGTTCTTCTGCCTGAACTGCTCCGGGTTCTCGGTCAACTAACGCCCCATCATCATCCCGCGGACGAGGATCAGCGTCAGGAACACGGCGCCCGAAGCCGCGGCCACCAGGAAGCCCTTCTGGATGTCCGACTTCCGCGCCACCAGGCCGATCAACATCGGCACCACCGTCCAGCCCACCGAGGCGAAGAAGAAGAAAAAGCCGACCGCCCGGCCCATCGTCTCCGGCGGCACGCTCAGCAGGACGACCGCCATCATCGTCGGGAAGACCGGACCGCACGCCATGCCCGCGAGCAGGATGAGGGCGTGGGTCAACGTCCTCCCCTTCCCCAGCGCCAGCGCGAGCATCAGCGACACGCAGGCCACGCCCATGATCACGAGCAGCCGCTGCTCGTTGGTCTTCCCCAGCATCCGGGTCATGATGCCGAACGCGCCGAGGATCGAAACCACCAGGCGGCTGCCGGTGAATCCGAACCAGAACGACGAGAGCGTCAGCGAGGCGAACCGGTTGGCCTGCTCGGGGGGAACGTCGGCGGGGGTCTGACGCTGGATCAGCGTCGTCGCCCATCCCGCGACCGACGTCTCGAGCGGCACGAAGAAGAGGAAGGCGAAGCCGAGCACCCAGATGAGCGGATTCGAGACCAGCGCGCTCATGCCGCTCTGCTGCGCCGGCGCGCCCGGCGCGGGCTCTGCTGCCGGAGGATTCATCTCGGCGAACAGCCCCAGCACCATCGGCAGAGCCGCAACGACGGCCAGCACCACGAGCCCCTTCGAATACTGGAGCTTCTTGAGCAGCAGCCCCAGCACGAACGGCGTGACGAGCGCGCCCAGGCCGAAGACGAAGTCGAAGAAGTTCGCCGCCCAGACGAGTTCCGACTGGGGACGATCCGCCGGCACCGCGACCCGCATGAGGACATTGCCCACGTTGATCTGAGCGGCCCAGCCGATGCCGAGGAGGAGCACCGCGACGAGCGCGCCGCGGAACGTGCGGGTGAGCGCGAAGATCAGGATCGCCGCCGCGACGGCGCCCGAGCCCACGACGAAGACGCCCTTGCGCCCGAGCTCGTCGGTGAGGAACCCGCAGAGCAGGATGGTCGGCCCGAACATCGTCCCGAAGCCTCCGACCAGCCGGCCGACCTTGCCCTCGTCGATCTGGAGCCGCTCGACGAGCGACAGCTTCAGCCCGCCCACCAGGGCATACGCCAGCCCCATAATGGGCAGACTGATGGTCAGGAACGCCTGCAGATACGTGGGATGGGTCAACATGGATTGTCCTCCCTACCTCGCCCGCCCCGGCTTCTGGCTTCTGAATGCTGGATGCGGCTTCTAGCTGAAGTCGATCTTCACGTCGTCGGCGACGCTGCCCAGGATGTGGTAGCCGCAGTTCGTCTCCTGCAGGATCGAGCCCGGGACGAGCGTGTTGACCGGGCCGTGGGCGACGAGCCGGGCGATGAAGCGCTGCCACGACATCGCGGCGCTGCCGCAGTCGCCGTCGAGCCAGAAGCTGCGGTCGCGGGCGCCGAGGATCTCGCGCGGGCCGATCGAGGCCGCCTTGGGCGGACACCACGACCAGTCGCTCGAGAAGGTGTGGAGCGCGTTCTGCATGATCGTCATCGGGTTGAGCTCGACGATCCGGCCGTGGGCCTGCTTGTAGGACTTGAGGTCGTCGCCGAACTCGAGGCCGAGGTGCGACTCCCAGAAGGCGATGTGGCCGCACCAGCCGATGCCGCCGTAGCAGCAGTCGGCGCCGCCGGCGTCCTCGATCATCTTCCAGTAGTCCTCGATGTTCTTGTGCGTCGGGAAGTGGATGTTCTTGTCGACCGGGCGGAGCTTCGGGTCGAGCTTCTCGAAGAACGACTGGCGCATCGACGTGGCGAACGACCCCTCCCAGTCCGCGGGCGCCGTCTCCCCCTTCTCGTTGGCGTACTCGTCCATGTTGAAGGTGATCAGGTGCCTGCAGCTGATCCCCATCCGGTTGATCATCTCCGCCGCGATGCGGTACTGCGGGACGGGGCCGACGGGGAGGATGAGGACGCAGTTCTTCCCCTCCTGGCCGGCCTTCTGGATGCGCGTGACGATGTCGAGCGCGAACCGGCTGTAGAACTGGATCTTGTCGTCGATCACCTCGATGCGGAACTTCTTGTTGGCGTGCTTCGTGAGGTCCGACCGCTTGATCGCGCGGACCCGCGCGCAGGCCTTCTCATCGCGGAACGGGATCCACTTGGACAGCGAGTAGCTGAACGCCATAGTTCCTCCCTCAACCCATGGTCTTCACTTTGTCGCCGAGCGCCGGGGTCAGCATCTCCTGCTTCGGGAAACCGGAGCCCAGGTGGGGCCGGTAGCCCTCGGCGTACTTCACCGACGGGGTGGCGAAGTCGGCTGCCCGATCGGCGCCGTGGCGCTTCATCCAGTGCAGGTACTCGTCCTCGCCGTGCTGCTCCTGGAGCCACGACCGCTGCGACGCGTGCGACGCGAGCATCTTCTCTTTCTGGTCGATGACCGAGGTGATGTCGACCACGTAGCGCGCGGGGACCCGGCGGCCCAGGTGGTCGACCTGGTCCACGGGGTCCGCGTAGAGGATTGCCGGCATCTTCCCGCAGACGCGCGCCGGCTTGCCGTTGAACGTGGCCTTCCAGTTGGGGATCGTCGACGCGAACGCCGCCTCGCGCGCGATCCGCGCGCTCTCGGTGTGGTCGGCCATATAGCAGTCGGGCGAATGCAGGATCATCAGGTCCGGCCGCACGTGCCGGAGCAGCCCGGTGACGACGCGCTTGGAGTCCTCGCCGTACGCGACGGTGAGATCGTCGAAGCCGAGGCAGGTATAGCCGGCGCCCAGCAGCTTCGCCGACGCGGCCGCCTCCTTGCGGCGGATCTTCGAGATCTCCGCGCGCGAGTGCTTCATCGACCCGAGATCGCCGGCCGTCATCGTCGCGATGTGGACGTCCCACCCGGCCTTCTTGAGGAGAATCAGCGTTCCGGCGCAGAGCAGCTCTACGTCGTCCGGATGGGCCATGACGGCGAGCACCGTCGACATCGCGGCCCTACTTCATCTCGCTCAGCTTGATGGGCCGTCCTTCGGCCGCCGAGAGATCGGCGGCAAAGACGACCCGATGGCTTTCGAGGGCCGTGTCGAGGTCGGTCAGCGGCATCTTCCGGCCCATCCGCGTGGCCTCGACGAACGCCTGGAACTGCGGCTGGTACGGATGGTCCTTCACGTCGCCGGAGTCGACGGGGTGGGTCGCGAGGTTGCTCCACTGGGTCTTGACCATGCCCTTGAGCTTGGCGGAGTAGATCTTGGTGTCGAGCAGGCTGCCCTCGCTCCCGACCAGGTGCGTGTGGAAATAGTAGGGCTGGAGGCAGTCGGTCACCGACGCGACCTTCCCCGCCTTGCCGCCCTTGAACTTCAGGATCGTGACCGAGGTCGTGGGATATTCGTACGGCTTGAAGACCTTGTTCGTCGACATCGTCGAGTAGCTCGTCACCTCCTCGACCGGCGCGTTCATGAGCATGAGCAGCGCGTCGAGGGCGTGACAGCCGGCGGTGAGCAGGCTCGAGCCGCCGAAGCTCTTCTTCACGTTCCACTCGAACTGGCCGTACCACGGGCCGATGCCGTGGTAGTAGTCCACCTCGCCGTAGTGCAGGTCGCCGAGCAGGCCCTCGTCGACGACCGACTTCGCCAGCGTGAACTGCGCGCTGTAGCGCACCTCGAAGCAGACCATGGCCTGGACCTTGGCCTTCTTCACCGCGTCGCGGATCGCCTTCGCGTCCTGCCAGCTCAGCGCGATCGGCTTCTCGATGATGAGGTGCTTCCCCGCCTGGGCCGCGGCGATCGCCTGCTCCGCGTGGAACGGATGGGGCGTGCAGATGTCGATGATGTCGATCTCCGGATCCGCGAGCATGAGGTCGTAATCGGTGTAGACCTTGAGCGGGATCCCGTACTTCGTCTGGAGCTCCTTGGGATCCTGCTTGCGGCGGGAGCAGACGGCGGTCACCTTCGCGCCGGTGACCTGCTTGAACGTCTCGAGGTGCGCCCCGGCCACCCAGCCCAGCCCGACGATGCCGATCCTCAGGTCGCCCATGGAAGGATCCTTTCTTTCGTCAATTGCAAAGATGTAGTCCATTTTCATTACGCGCGGGCGTAGTATTAGTTGCACATGAAAATAAATGGCTCGCGCCATCGGACGGAGCTCCTGGCGCAGCTGCGGCCCGGCCGGACCCATTCGCGGTCGGAGCTGGCCGCGTCGACCGGCCTCTCGGTGGCGACCGTGTCGCGGATCACGCGCGACCTCGTGCGCCGGAAGGTGCTCCTCGAGGTCGCCGCCGTCTCCTCCCCGGCGGCGCTCGGGCGGCCGACCCGAGGCCTCGAGCTCAACGGCGACTCCGGCCGCGTCCTGGGGATCAGCCTCCTCTATCCCGTGCTGCGCGCGCTCGTCCTCAATCTCCGCGGCGAAGTCCTGAAGCAGACCGACGCGCCCGTGTCGTGGAACAAGGGCGCGGCCGGCGTGCTCCAGCCGCTGAAGAAGACCGTCCAGGCGCTGGCGCGCGGGAATCCGCGGCTCGCGGCCGTGGGGCTCGCCCTCCCCGGACAGTGGGACCCGGCGACCGGCGTCTCGGTCAGCTATCCGCGCGTCCCGGATTGGCACGAGGTTCCCATCCGCAAACACCTCGAGGAGTGGGCGGGCGTCCCCGCCACGCTGATCGGCTACGCGCCCGCGATGGCCGTCGCGGAGCAGGCCGCGCGCATCAAGGCGGAGCCGCGCAACCTCGTCACGGTCGAGGTCGCCGAGAACATCGCGATGGGCGCCATCGTCAACGGCGACGTCCTCCAGGGCGTCTCGGGCAACGCGGGGGAGCTCGGCCACATCCCCGTCGATCCGTCGGGCCCGATCTGCTACTGCGGCGCCAAGGGCTGCCTTGAGTCGCGAGCCACCACGTCGGCGGTGCTCGAGGAGATGGGCGACCGCCGCGCGGCGTCGTTCGAGGACGTCGTCAAGATGGCCCGGAACGGCGACTCCTACTGCGCGCGGCTCCTCGGCCGCGTGGCCCGGATGGTCGGCGTGGGCCTCGCGACGGCGCTCAACCTGTTCAACCCCGAAGTCCTCGTGCTCAACGGCCGGTTCTTCGACGCGGGCGACCTCGTCTCGGGCCCCGTCCGGAACGCCATCCAAGAACACGCGATCCCCAGCAGCCTCAAGCGGCTCGTCATCGAGCAATCCAAGCTGGGCCTGCGCGCCCAGCCCCTCGGAGCGGGACTCGTCGCCATTCGGGAAGCGGTCAGACGATTGTAAGGGGGCTCCCATGCTCACCCTTCTTCTCGCAGTCGCGCTCCAGGACGTCGTCGTGTCCACCTCGGACGAGTTGGCGGCTGCCGTCTCCAGGAAGATCGAGCCCGGCAGCACGATCTGGGTAAAGGGCGGCACCTACACCGGGAAGTTTCACGTGACGGTCGCCGGCACCGAGAAGGCCCCCATCCAGATCCGCGCCGCCGTCGGCGAGCGCGTCACCATCCTCAACTGCGGCATCGCGGTGATGCCGGGCGCCGACTACGTCTGGCTCCGCGACCTTGAGCTCGCGGGCGACCTGCCGATCGAGAAGCGCGTCACGACGGAGACCGGCTCGTGGCCCAAGGGCTTCGCCGGATCGGGAGGCCTCGAGGTGCGCGCCGGCCGCGGCTGCAAGTTCATCAACCTGATCATCCACGACAACGTGCTCGGCGGCGTCGGCTGGTGGATCGAGTCCGTCGACAGCGAGATGCACGGCTGCATCATCACCAACAACGGGTGGAAGGCGCCCGACCGGACCCACGGCCACTGCATCTACACGCAGAACCAGGAAGGCGTGAAGACGATCACGAACTGCATCCTGAGCGTCCCCGAATGGGGCGGCTCGTACTCGATGCACGCCTACGGCTCGAAGAAGGCGTACGTCGACAACTTCGTCATCGAGGACAACATCGCCTATGAGCGCGGCCCCTTCCTCGTCGGCGGCGGCCGGCCGAGCAACCACATCCGGGTTGCGCGAAACTACCTCCACGGCGTCAACCTGCAGGTCGGCATGACCAAGGAGAACGAGGACTGCGAGGTCCGCGACAACGTGGTCGTCGGCGGCAAGCTCTCGATCAACAACTACAAGAAGGCCGTGGACGAGGGAAACGTCCGCGAGATCCCCGCCTCGAAGGCCGTCGTGATCCCGAACAAGTACGAGCCCGGCCGGGCCCACGTCGCGATCTACAACGGCGCGAAGGCCGCGCAGGTCGCAGTCGACGTCGCCGCGGTCCTCAAGCCCGGCGACTCGTTCCGCCTTCTCGACCCGAAGGACGTCTTCGGCAAGCCGGTGCTGGAAGGCAAGGTCGAGGGCGCCTCGATCCAGGTCCCCATGACCGGCGCCTTCGCCGCCTTCGTCCTGGTGAAGCGATGAGAAACCGGCCCTTTTCTCACCACAAAGGCACAAAGGACACCAAGGAAGTCGATCGGATGAATCCTTTGGAATCCGCCTTTGGGTTCTTTGTGGCTTTGTGGTGCACACAATGATCAGCCGACGAGCCGTCCTGAAAGGGGCCGCAGCTGCCGCCCTTCTCCCCTCGGCCTGCGCCACGTCGCGCGCGTCGCTGATCGCCGACGAGAACGCGAAACCGGGGACGACCGACTGGATCCTGACCAACACCCGCGCCGAGAAGAAGACCCGCTGCCCCTGGGTCGAAGGCTTCTGCTCGCGCACCAGCCTCCGCGCCGGGGAGACGCTCGAGATCAAGGTCAGCACCACTCCCGCGTCGCCGTTCGTCGTCGATCTCTACCGGATGGGGTACTACGGCGGCAAGGGCGGACGGTTCATGGCCCGCCTCGGGCCGTTCAAGGGATCGCCCCAGCCCGATCCGGAACCCGGCGACGAGCGGGTCCGCGTCTGCCGCTGGGAGACGTCGGCGACGCTGACGATCCCGTCCGACTGGCCGAGCGGCGTCTACCTCGGCAAGCTGACGGAGGAGAAGGAGAAGCTCCAGAGCTACGTCATCTTCATCGTCCGCGACGACCGGCCGTGCGACTTCCTGCTCCAGCTGAGCGACACGACGTGGGCCGCGTACAATCGCTGGCCCGACCTCTGCTCGCTTTACGACGACGGGACGCCGCCGCACAACTGGTACACCGGGCCGGGCGTCCGGGTCAGCTTCGACCGCCCCTACGGCAAGTACCGCCAGATCCTCGACGCGCCGCTGTCGCAGGGGTCGGGCGAATTCCTGCTTTGGGAGTTCCCCCTCGCCTACTGGATGGAAGCTCAAGGTTACGACGTGTCGTACATCAGCAACGTCGACACCCACGCGGAGGCGGCCGGCCTGCTCCGCGGCCGCGCCTTCCTGTCGCAGGCCCACGACGAGTACTGGTCGCTGGACATGTTCCGCCACGCGAAGGCCGCGATCGATGCGGGGACGAATGCCGCATTCCTCAGCGGGAACGCCGTCGACGGCCTCATCAAGTTCCATCGCGGCAACCGCGACTTCGCCCGCATCGGCAAGTTCGGCGTCTTCGACCACGAGCTCCAGAAGTACAAGGGGTGGACCGAGCATGGGCCCAATCCGGCGACGCTGATGGGCGCGCGGTCGACGTTCCCGTACAACGGCAGCGCCGCCTGGACCTGCGTCCGGGAGGACCACTGGCTCTTCGCCGGGACGGGGATGAAGAACGGCGACTCGATCCCCGATCTGGTCGGCTGGGAGCACCACGGCCTTCCCGCCCCGATCCCTGGCCTGGAGGTGCTCGCGCGAGGCGCGGTCTTCAGCGGCAAGAAGCCGCAGAACGTCGAGTACACCGCGACGATGCATCCGGGTCCGAAGGGCAACCTCGTCTTCAACGCCGCGACGATCTGGTGGTCGCTCGGCCTCAGCGAACCGCCGGGATTCCTCAAGCCGTCCGCCCACGGCGGTTCGCCCCGGGGTCCCGATGTCCGCGTCCAGCGGATGACGAAGAACCTGTTCGATCGCTTTCTCGCCTGACAACCACCATGACCTTTTACGGATTGGCCACGGAGCCCACGGAGTGCACAGAGAGGATCCTCTGTGTCCGGATCCGGAAACCGAGCTTCTGCTCTGTGCGCTCCGTGTCCTCTGTGGCCAACAAAGGGGGGCTCCCGTGATCTTGACGCTCGCGTTCGCGCTGCTGCTGTCCCAGGAAGAGATCCAGGTCGGCTTCGGCGCGGTCGACATCACTCCGGAAGCCGGCGCGTCGATCCCGGGCGGCTTCCGGCCCAACCCCAGCAAGGGCACCCGCGACCCGCTGTACGCCGTCGCGTGCGTCGTCACCGACGGCAAGACGCCGATCGCGCTCGTCGGGATCGACGAGCTCTTCATCGGCAAGGACACCGTGAAGCAGGCGCGCGCCCGGATCCAGAAGAAAACCCCGATCCCTGGGGCCAACGTGCTCATCGCCGCGAGCCACACCCATTCGGGCGGGCCGATCGTCAGCTGCCTCGGCAACGAGGGCGATTTCGCCTACGAGGAGTGGGTCGGCAACGGCATCGCCAAGGCCGTCGAGGACGCCTGGGCCGCGCTCCAGAAGTGCGAGGTCGGCATCGGCCTCGGCAAGGAGGACACGATCTCGTTCAACCGCCGCTTCCTGATGAAGGACGGCCGCGAGATCACCCATCCCGGAAAGCCGGGGACCAAGTACCACGACCAGATCGTCCGGGTCGCGGGGCCGATCGATCCCGACGTCGGCGTCCTGGCCGCTCGGACCATCCCCGGCAAGGGGGGCACCCCCGCCGTCCTGGGCGTCGTCGTCAACTTCGCCTGCCACTGTACTGTAGTGGGCGGCAATCAGTTCTCCGCGGACTACGTGGGCTATCTCCGCAAGAATCTCAAGGCCGCGTACGGCGAGAAGACCGAGGTCGTGTTCCTCAACGGCGCGTGCGGCGACCTCACCCAGGTCGACAATCTCTCCACCGCGCGCGAGTTCGGCCCCGAGCATGCGGCGATGATGGGGGCGAAGCTCTCCGCGGAAGCGGTCCGCACCATCAACCGGATGACGTGGCTCAAGTCGCTGTCGAACGCCGCGACGGCCGAGACCGTGCCGATCCGGATCCGGGCCGAGCCCGATCCGGCCGCCGAGAAGCCGGCGTTCGGCCTGGGGAGCGGACCCGACGAGGTCTACGAGAAGGAGCGGAAGCTGGTCGCCGAGGAGCGGGCGAGGATGCCCGAGATCCCCTGCGAAGTCCAGGGGCTCCGGATCGGACCGCTGGGGATCGCCACCAACGGCGCCGAGTACTTCGTGGAGTACGGGCTCCGGATCAAGCAGACGTCGCCCCATAAGTACACGTGGTTCGTCGAGCTGGCGAACGAGTACATCGGCTACGTTCCGACCGCCCAGGCCTTCGTGGGCGGCGGGTACGAGCCGCGGACCGCGCGGTCGAGCAAGCTCGCGCCCGAGGGCGGCCAGAAACTGCTCGAAGGCGCGGCGCGGGCGCTCCAGCGCGTCTTCGCAAAAGAATAGTCCGACCTATGGAGAAGCGTAACCCCGGATGGTGAAGATAAGGCCATGATGAAACTCCTCCTCGCCGCCCTTCTCCTTGCCCAAGAACCGCCCCGCGAGATCAAAAGCCCGCTCACGCCGGAGCAGTCGCTCGCGGAGTTCAAGATCCGGCCCGGCCTGCGCATCGAGCTGGTCGCGGCCGAGCCCGAGGTGATGAGCCCCGTCGCCGCGGCGTTCGACGAGCGCGGGCGGCTCTTCGTCGTCGAGATGCTCGACTATCCGAATGTCGACAAGTCGAAGCCGCCCCAGGGCCGGATCAAGTGCCTCGAGGACAAGGACGGCGACGGCCGGTACGAGACGGCGACCGTCTTCGCCGAGAACCTGCTGATGGCGCAGGGGGTGATGCCGTGGCACGGCGGCGTGCTGGTGACCCAGGCGCCGAACGTGCTTTTCCTCAAGGACACGGACGGCGACGGCAAGGCCGACGTGCGCGAGACGCTCTACAGCGGCTTCGCGGTGGAAAATCCGCAGCTTCGGGTCAGCTTCCCCACCTTCGGGCTCGACAACTGGATCTATGTCGCCAACGGCCAGAGGGGCGGCAAGATCAAGAACGCGGCGAAGCCGGAGTCGGCGGCGATCGACATCGGCGGCCAGGATTTCCGGTTCGACCTCGTCCACGACCGGGCCGAGGCGATCACCGGCTTCGGCCAGTTCGGGCTGACGTTCGACGACTGGGGCCACCGCTTCGTCTGCACGAACCGCAATCACCTCATCCCCCTCGTAATCCCCAACCCCTACTTTAAGCGCAACCCGTTCCTCGCCGCGCCGGGGCCGATCGGCGACAACCAGGGCGCCGGCGGCGCGGCCCGCGTCCATCCGATCAGCAGGAACTGGACGCTCTCCTCGACCCACAGCGGCACGTTCACCGCGTCGTGCGGCGTCTTCGTCTACCGCGGGGAGCTGCTGCCGAAGGAATACGAGGGCCACGTCTTCACCTGCGAGCCCACCGGGAACCTCATCCACGAGGAGGTCCTCACGCCGGCGGGAGGGTCGTTCACGTGGAAGCCGCCCCATGAAGGGACGGAGTTCCTCGCGTCGCCCGACAACTGGTTCCGGCCGGTCAGCATGTTCGCCGGCCCCGACGGCGCGCTCTACGTGGTCGACATGTACCGCACGGAGGTCGAGCATCCCGACTGGGTGCCGGCCGAGATGAAGGCCCGGTACAACTTCAACCATCGCCGCGACCAGGGCCGTCTCTGGCGGATCGTCCCCGAGGGCAAGCGCAACCCCGCGCCGCGGCCGACGATCGCGGACGCCAGGACCGCCGACCTCGTCGCTTTGCTCGACCATCCCGACGCCTGGTGGCGGATGACCGCGCAGCGGCTCCTCATCGAGCGGCAGGACCGCGATGCGTGGGGTCCCCTCCGGAAGCTGGCCGCTTCCGGCAGTCCGCTCGGACGCCTCCACGCCGCGTGGGCGCTCGAGGGCCACCAGCAGCTGGAGATCGATCTCGTCCTCCGGCTGATGACCGACGCCCATCCGGGCGTGCGCGAGAACGCCGTGCGGCTCGCGGAGCGGTTCGCCTCCCAGCGGCCGGTGCAGGAGCTGCTCGTGCGGCTCGCCGACGACCCCGATTCCCACGTCCGCTGGCAGACGGCGCTCGCGCTGGGCGCGTGGGACAGCGACGCGATCCTCGAGCCGCTCGCGAAGATCGCGAACGGCGCGATCGACGACCGCTGGACGCGGCTCGCGGTGTCGACCGCCGTGTCGACCCGCTCCGGCCTGCTGATTCCGAAGATCCAGGACCCCCTGTTCCTCCGCGAGCTGGCGACGATCGTCGGCAGCCGGCGCGACAAGGAGGAGGTCGCCGCGGTGATCCGCGACCTGGGGACGACGCCCGGGCGGCGCCAGACGGCGGTCCTGAACGGCCTGGCCGAAGGGATGACGCGCCGCGGCTCGAAGCTCGGCGACTTCCTCGGCAAGCTGCCGGAGCTGCTGCTGCAGGCGGGCGCCGTCGCCGCCGATGCGGCGCGGCCGCTGCCCGAGCGGATCGACGCGGTGAAGCTGCTCGTCCACCTCCCGTGGGAGGCCGCCTCCCCGACGCTCGGCGCGCTGCTCGGCGAGGACCAGCCGCAGGAGATCCGCATCGCGGCGGTCAGCGCGCTCTCGACGCACGGCCGCCCCGAAGTCCCGAAGATGCTGCTGCAGCCGTGGAAGAAGGCGCTCCCGGCGCTGCGGCGCGAGATCCTGGAGGCCATGGGCCGCCGTCCCGAGCGGATCCAGGCGCTGCTCGACGAGATCGAGGCCGACCGCATGACCCCGGGCGAGCTCGGCGCGGCGCTGCTCAAGGCGGTGCTGAACCACGGCGACGCGGCGATCCGCGACCGGGCGAAGAAGGTCGTCCAGAACAAGATGCCCGAGGAGCGGCAGAAGATCATCGACCGCTACAAGGCGGCGCTGTCGCTGTCCGGCGACGCCAAGCGGGGCCGAGACCTCTTCAAGACCAACTGCGCGGCGTGCCACAAGATCGCGGGGGTCGGCACGCTGGTGGGCCCGGACATCTCCGACACCATGAGCAAGGCCCCCGAGCAGCTGCTGGTCGACATCCTCGACCCGAGCCGCGTGATCGACAACAACTACGCGAACTACATCGTGAAGAAGAAGAGCGGCGCGGTGCTGACGGGCTACATCTCCGCCCAGACCGCCTCGAGCCTGACGCTGCGCCGCGGCGAGGGCCAGGAGGACGTGGTCCTGCGCGACGACATCGAGGAGATGAAGTCGAGCGGCGTGTCGCTGATGCCCGAAGGCCTCGAGAAGAACGTCTCCGTGGAGGGGATGGCCGACCTGATCGCCTTCCTCAAAGGCTGGCGCTTCATCGACGCTCCCGAGCGCGAAAAGCGCTGATGGGAACAGGAACAAAAACGACGGTCTTTTTTGTTCCAATGGGGGATGGATCTGACGGGATGGGGGGTCCACGGGACCGTTCTCGGCGTTCTCGCCGTGCTCGCCGGCGTGTTCACCCTGATGGACCACTTCGGCCGGTCGTCGGGCGGCTGGATCTCCCTTCGAGGCGTGCTCTCCGTCCTGGTCTGGATCGGGCTCGCGGTCTTTGCCGCCGTTTCCACGATCTTGGTCGCGCTGCTCCGTGAGGTTTGGGGCCTCGTTCCCTGCTACCTGCTCGCGCTGCCGTTCTCCGCCGCGCTCTGGTTCGTTCCCAACGTGCTCGACAACCGCAGGGCCCGCCGCCGGTACGCGGTGCAGCGAGACGAACTCTTTTCCCGTTTCGAGCTGCTGTCCTGGTGCCCCCACCCATTGGAGCCCGGCCGGCTGCGGTTGACCGCGGAGATCCGGGCGCTCCGCGACGTCGAAGTCCGATTCGAGGGGGCCGTCGTCGATGGCGCCGGAGCCACCCACTACGCGACGCCGAAGCCGGAGCCGGTCCGGCTGACGGCCGGCCAGACCGCCCGGCTCGAGACCGTCTTCCCGATCTCCTCGGATCACCCGGTGGCCCAGCACATCCTGCAGTTCAGGATGCCGACTCCCGTCGGGACCGAGGGGGAGATCTGCTATGACGAGGTCAAAGCGGATCTCGACGCCGGGGAGTGGCACTGGCGCCGTCCCCTTCCTCCCCCGAAAAGGACCTCGACAAGCTAGTCACCGGGGCGCGACTCCGATCCCCATGATCGACTTGCCCCACAGGACCGTCACCCCAACCCCGCAATAACCTCGGGAACAGACGTATCGGGTCTGCTCCTCGACGGCCTTGACGACCTCCCCCAAGGTGGGATGGTTGGAGGCAAGGGTCACACGATTCGAGAGATCCTCCTCCCGGAATCCACGAATCCGGGACGCCTTCGACAATTCTTCCAGGGAGACGGTGGAACCGGGAAGCTCGATCCTCCTCCGATCCTCGTCCTTGAGCGGGGCATGGGCCGCCGCCAGGAGGATGACGGCCACGACACAGGCCCGGACCAGGAAGCCCGGGAGAAAGGAGTGTTTCCTGGCACGCACCGCCTCGCGCCAGACGAGCAGAGGAAACCAGACCGGGGCTCCCGAGAGAAGCAAATCGAGGAACGTCACCGAGAAGAAAACTCCCCACCCGGCAGCCCCGAGCGCCTGGATTGCAAGCAGACGTGCGGACGGTTTTCGCACGGCCGGGGGCGGTGCCTCGGACGGCGCAACTGCAGCATCCATCTGATGCAATTCTACCCCCGAAGAGCGCCAAGGTTCTATCCCGTGCATAACACCCCCCGCCATGGGGGATCAGTTCTTCAACGACACCCGGATCTTTGTAGGAGAGACGCTCATGAAAAAGGTCATGCTGGCGATCCTCATGGCTTTCTCGGCTCTCATGGCTTTCTCAACCGGATGCGTCGTATCGAGTGACGGCGAGGTCGTTGCGGTCGCGCCGGGTCACGTCTGCGTCGGAGATTGCGATCACTACTATCACGGCGGCCGCTACTACTACATGAGGGGCCACCACCACGGCCCCGGGTGCGGGCACGTCCTTCGCGGGGGAGTCTGGGTCGTCGCCTCCGCCAACTAGGCCGGCGCGGACCAGGCCGGAACTCGAAATCGATCCTCGTCTGCCGCGGATCGAAGAATCTTGGTCTCCACCGAGGAGGTCCTATGAGCACTGAGGACGACGAAAAGGACGAGAAGCACAAGAGGCCCCAGGGGTCGGGCAGGCCGGCGACCAAGTTCATGGAACGCCCCAAGCCTGGGAAGAAGCCCGACAGTCCCTCCGGGGGCACCGACGACGAGCAGTACTGGGGCCAGGGGCGACAACAGAAAGAGTGTGAAGACCGGGAGTAAGGACGCGCCCGAGCGCGAGTGACCGACGCGGATCAGGAGGTTTCCAGGAGGGCGAACACCCGTTCGGCCTCCTGGATGACGAGATCGAGCGTTCCCAGGTCTTCCTCGGACGGCCGACCGGGACGATCCAGGTGGGTCGAGAGGATCCCGAAGAGTCGCCCGTTCCGACCGCGCAACGGAGTGGACTGGACGGCCGCGAACCCGAACTGCCGCGTCTTCTCTCCCAGCTTCGAAAACTCCGGATCCACGAAGATGTCCTCGACGACCACCCGTTCCCGGCGCTGGAACGCCCGGCCGCAGGCGGTGGGCGAGTCGGAGGGCAGCGACGCGAACCGTTCGTGGAACTCCTTGTTGAATCCGATCGAGTTCGCGAGCCTCAGCGCGTTGTTCGCTTCCTCGAACAGCAGGACATTTCCCCGGTCCGCCTTGAGGAGGGTGACGGCCGCCTCCAGCACCTTCTGAAGCGCCCGGCTGAAATCCGTTTCCCTCAGGAGCTCGGCGCTGAGCTCGAAGACCTTCGCCCGGCTCTCCAGTCCGCTCGGGGGTGCGCCGTTGCCGTTCCGCAACGCGAGGGCGGAAGCGATCGCGCCGGCGAGTTCGTCGAGTTCTCCCTTGAACACGAAGTCCGACGCGCCCGACCGCAGCACCGCGCGGACCGTCTTCGCGTCTTCGCTCGAGGAGAGGATGACGACCGGAATCCGCGGATAGTGCGTGCGCGCGTAATCCAGCGCGACCAGCCCGCCGTACCCGGGCATCGAGAGATCCGACAGGACGACGTGGATGTTGTCCTGGGCCAGGGCCTTCTGGTACTCCGCCTCGGTGGCCACCCATCGGACCAGCGCTTCCGGCAAGTCCCGACGCAACTGCCGGCGCACCAGGAGAGCGTCCTCGCTGCTGTCCTCGAGATGAAGGACGTTCATGTCGGTTGCCCGGGGAACGGGGTCACGCCTGGGTCCTCCTCCGTCACTTGCAAGCGCGATGGTAGCGAATAGTTCCGGCAAGATTCAACCCGAATTCATATGATTCGCGAATATATCCGATCGGGAATTCCGATGGACGGGCGGGGCTACTTCCCCCGACGCTTCGCGAGGAGGGCGAGGTAGAGCTTCAGGTTGTCGCCCGGGTTGACGGTCGCGACCTGGAGGAACGCCATGGCCATCTCGTCCTCGGTCTGCTCGCCGAACCGCACGCGGCGGGGCGGGTTCGACGGCTGGCGGGGATTCGAGGCGCTGTTGTCGTAGGTCCAGATCATGTTGAGCTCCGCCCCCTTGGGCAGCCGCACGATCTGCTTGTAGCGGTACTGCTCCTGCCAGTCGAAGTCCCAGTCCTTGATCCAGATGAGCGGCGTCTCCTTGCCGTCGGGCAGCTTCGCCCACACCTTGCACTCCTTCCCCAGGTAGTGGGCGTGCGGGATGATGCCGATCAGGTCGACGTCGACGGGCAGCACCACCGAATCGGTGATCTTGATGTCCTTCTGGCCGGCGGGCAGGTTGATCTGCCAGTCGGAGAGGGGCATCATCGAGACCATCCGCTGCGGCTTCTCCTTGGTGAACCAGAGGCCGATCTGCGACTGCTCCTTCTCCACCCTCCCCGACGGGTTGACGTGGAGCTGGAGCACGATGTCGGCGTTCTTCTTGATCTCCTTGCCCATGCCCTCGGGGAACGGCTGGGAAACGCCGCCCGGGGCCCAGCCGCCGAGGCTCCCGCCCGAGACGGCGCCGAGGCCGAGGCCCTGGCCCTTGAAGCCCGGCGCGGGATCGGCTTCGTCCTTCCGGCGCGACTCGCCGGTGATGTCGAGGAAGAGCAGCGCGTGATGGACCACGCGGTTGTTGCTCGGGCGGTACTGCACCGCGCGGACGTACTTGTCCTCCTTGAGATTGAGCGGCACCGCAAACGCGCGATAGATGTCGCGCCCCTCCGCGGGCACGGTGTACTCCTCGGGCATCTTGACGATGAGGTCGGGCTCGCCGAACGCCCAGCCGTCCGGGAACTTGGGCAGGGCGGGCAGGTCCTTCACGTCGCCTTCGACGCAGCCCTGGTCCACCCACTTCTTCAGCGTCACGATGTCCGCCGGCTTCATCCGTCGATCGCCGACGAACTCGCCGTGGCCTTCGACGGGCTTCCACGGCGGCATCTGGTGGCTCTCGACCGCCGTCATCATCTGCTTCGCCCGCTTCTTCACGTCGCCGTAGGCGATCAGCGGGAACGGCGCGACCTCGCCCGCGCGGTGACACGAGGCGCAGTTCGCGAAGACGATGGGAGCGACGTCTTTGGTGAACGTCACCGACGACGACTTGGTCTCTTGAGCAGCGAGAAGGAGCAGAAGCAGGGCGACGTTCTTCATGGCGTCCTCCAACGGGTACGGTTCTAGACAGCCGTACGCGCCGAAAGGTTCGCCGTCCCCGGGATCATTTCTCCTGGGGCTTGTCCACGAGCGACCAGTAGAGCTTCATCTTGTCGGCCGGGTTGAGCGGCGCCAGCTCGAGGCGGGCGGTCGCCATCTCCTCCTCGCTTCGCGAGCCGTGCTTCACCCGCTTCGGCGGGTTGAACGGATTCCGCGGATTCCCCGAGGTGTTGTCGAACGTCCAGATCATGTTCACCTCGGTCCCCTTCGTCAATCGGATGAGCTCCCGGTATCGATACTGCTCCTGCCAGTTGAAGTCCCAGTCCTTGATCCAGAGGAGCGGGATCTCCTTTCCGTCCGGAGACTTCGCCCAGATCCGGCATTCCCGCCCCAGGTAGTGCGCGTGCGGCATGACCCCGATCAGGTCGACGTCGACCGGAAGGATGATCCTGTCCTTGACCTGCAGATCCTTCTGTTCCGCAGGAAGATCGAACTGGAAGTTGATGAGCGGGAGCGACATGACGATCCGCTGGGGGACGTCCCGGGTGAACCAGAGTCCGATTTGGGATTTCTCCTGGACCGGCTTCCCGATCGGATTGAAGTGAATCTGGAGAACCAGGTCGCTGCCTTTCGGGAGCTCGACCGCCACGCCGTCCGGATAGGGTTGGGAGATGCCGCCGGGATTCCATTTGCCGACGAGGTTGATCCTGGCGCTCGCGCGGACCTTCCAGCCGTCGAATCCCGGCGCGGGGTCCTCCTCATCCTGACGACGCGATTCCCCGCTGGCGTCCGCGTAGATGAGGGAGTGGTGGACGACCCGGCTGTCGCCCGCGCGGAACTGCGTCGCGCGGACGAACTTTCGTTCGGCGAGGCCGGTCGGAATCACGAACGCCCGGATGATGTCCTTCTCTTCGGCCGGCACGGTGTACGCCTCCGGCATCGTCACGATCAGGTCCGGCTCGCCGAACGCCCAGCCTTCGGGAAACTTGGGGAGCGGCGGCAGGTCCTTCGCGTCGCCTTCGACGCAGCCCTGATCGACCCACTTCCGGAGCGTCGCCAGCTCCCCGGGCTTCACCCGGCGTTCGCCGACGAACGCGCCGTGGCCCTCGACCGGCTTCCAGGTCGGCATCCGCCCGCTTTCGACGACCCCGAGGATCTGCTTCGCCCGTTTCTTCACGTCGCCGAACTCCAGGAGCGGGAACGGCGCGACCTCGCCGGGGCGGTGGCAATCGGCGCACCGGGCGAAGACGATCGGCGCCACGTCCTTCGTGAACGTCACGGCGGACGCGGCGTCCTGCTCGCCCCGGAGGGGCGCGGAAACCAGGAGCAGAAGCGCCACCGTCATTCTCATGCCAGGATCATTTCTCCCGTTGCTTGCTGAACACGGCGAAGTAGAGCCGGAGCTTGTCGGCGGGACTGGACGTCGCGACGAGCACCCCCGCCGTCGCCATCTCGTCTTTGCTGCCCAAGCCGAACCGCACCCGGACCGGCGGCTGAGACGGATTCCGAGGATTCTCCGACGTGTTGTCGTAGGTCCAGACCATGTTGATCTCGGTCCCCGCCGTCAGCCGGATCATCTCCTTGTACCGGTACTGCTCCTGCCAGTCGAAGTTCCAGTCCTTGATCCAGATCAAGGGAATCTCCTTCCCGTCCGGATCCTTCGCCCAGATCCGGCATTCCCGCGCCAGATTGTGGGCATGGGGAATGATCCCGAACAGGTCGACCGAGACGGGAAGCACCACCCGGTCCCGGACCTGAAGACCCTTCTCGTCCGCCGGAAGATCGATCTTGGTGCTGTACATGGGCATGGACACCACCAGCTTCTGTGGCGTCCCCTTCGTAAACCAGAAGCCCACCCGGACCTTCTCCTCGACGACCTTGCCGATCGGATTGAAGTGGACCTGCATGACGAGGTCGCTGTTCTTCTTCATCTCCCGGCCCATGCCGTCGGGGTAGAACTTCGGAACATCGCCGGGGGTCCAGGTGGCCAGCGGGCCGCCCAGGAGCGCCCCGAGCCCGACGGTCAGCCCGGGGAATCCCGGCGCGGGATCCGCTTCGTCCTTTCGGCGCGATTCCGGGGTGGGATCCAGAAGGAGCATCGCATGGTGAACGACCTTATAATTGGTCGGCCGGAACTGGATGGCGCGGACGTATTTGTCTTCGGTGAGGCCCAGGGGCACGGTGAACGCGCGGATGCTGTCCTGTCCCTCGGCCGGCACCGTGTAGGCCTCGGGCATCGTCACGACGAGGTCCGGTTCGCCCAAGGCCCACCCCTCGGGAAACTTGGGGGCCGGCGGGAGTTCCTTCACGTCGCCCTCGACGCAGCCCTGCGCCACCCACGTCTTGAGCGTCGTGACTTCCTCCGGCGTCATCCGCCGCTCGCCCGCGAACTCGCCATGGCCTTCGACCGGCTTCCAGGGCGGCATCCGACGGCTCTCGACGACCTCCAGAATCTGCTTCGCCCGCTTCTTCAGGTCGCCGTACTCCAGGAGCGAAAAGGGTCCCGCCTCTCCGGGCCGGTGGCAGGCGGCGCAGCGGGCGAAGACGATCGGAGCGATGTCTTTCGCGAAGGTTACGGTCGCCGGCGTCGCTTCCTGCGCGCCGGGCGCGACGGCCAGGAGGAGCAGCAACGCGACGTTCTTCATTTCTCCCTCTGCCTGCTGAACACGGCGAAGTGGAGCCGGAGCATGTCGCCGGGATTGGACGTCGCGACGAGCAGCCCCGCCGTCGCCATCTCGTCTTTGCTGCCCATGCCGTGCCGCACTCGGACCGGCGGATGGGTCGGATTTCGCGGATTCCCCGAGGTGTTGTCGTAGGTCCACATCAGGTTGATTTCCGTGCCGGCCGGCAGCCGGATCAATTCCTTGTACCGGTACTGCTCCTGCCAGGCGAAATCCCAGTCCTTGATCCAGAGCAGGGGGATCTCCCTCCCCTCCGGATCCTTCGCCCAGATCCGGCATTCCCGCGCCAGATTGTGGGCGTGGGGGGCGACTCCGAACGCGTCCACGGTGATGGGAAGAACGACCCGATCCCGGACCTGAAGGTCCTTCTCCCCCGCCGGCAGATCGATCTTGGTGCTGTACAGGGGCAAGGACGCCACCAGCTTCCGCGGCGTCTCTTTCGTGAACCAGAACCCCACCTGGATCTTCTCCTCGACGACCTTGCCGATCGGATTGAAGTGGATCTGCATCACGAGATCGCTGGTCTTTTTCATCTCCCGGCCCATGCCGTCGGGGAAGAAACACGGATTGTCGCCGGGGATCCAGGTGGTCAGGGGGCCGCCCAGGAGCGCGCCGAGCCCCATCCCCTTGCCTGGGAATCCCACCTCGGGATCCGCTTCGTCCCTCCGGCGAGAATCCCTTGTGGGGTCCAGAAAGAGGATCGCATGGTGGACGGCCTTATAATTGGTCGGCCGGAACTGGATGGCGCGGATGTACCTGTCCTCGGTGAGGCCCAGGGGTAGCACGAACCCCCGCAGGAAGTCCTGTCCCTCGGCCGGCACGGCAAAAGCCTCCGGCATCGCCACGACAAGGTCCGGCTCACCCAGGACCCAGCCCTCCGGGAACTTGGGGGCTGGCGGGAGTTCCTTCGCGTCGCCTTCGAGGCAGCCCTGCTCCACCCAGGCCTTGAGCGTCGCCAACTCCTCCGGCTTCATCCGCCGCTCGCCCGCGAAATCGCCGTGGCCCTCCACCGGCTTCCACGGCGGCATCCGCCGGCTCTCCACGACCTCCAGGATCTGCTTCGACCGCTTCTTCAGGTCGCCGTATTCCAGGAGCGGAAACGGCCCGGCGTTCCCGGGCCGATGGCAGGCGGCGCAGCGGGCGAAGACGATCGGCGCAATGTCCCGGGTGAAGACGGGAGATTTCGTCTCCTGCGTCGCAGCGCAGCCGAGCGAGAGGACCGTCGGCAACAGCAGAACGAAGGCCTTCATGACGTCGATCATTTCTCCTTCGGCTTCGCGAGCACGGCGTAGTAGAGCTTCATCTTGTCGCCGGCGTTGAAGGTCGCGACCTGCAGCCCCACCGTCGCCATCTCGTCCTTGCTGGCCTCGCCGTACCGCACCCGGACGGGCGGATTCGCCGGGTTCCGCGGATTCCCCGACGTGTTGTCGTAGATCCAGACCATGTTGATCTCGGTCCCCGCCGTCAGCCGGATCATCTCCTTGTACCGGTACTGCTCCTGCCAGTCGAAGTCCCAGTCCTTGATCCAGATCAGAGGGGTCTCCTTCCCGTCCGGCGCCTTCGCCCACACCTTGCACTCCCGCCCGAGGTAGTGGGCGTGGGGAATGATGCCGATCAGGTCGACGTCGACGGGGAGGATATAGCGGTCCCGGATGGAGAGGTCCTTCTCGCCGGGAGGAAGATCGACCTTCATGTTGAACATCGGGAGGGGGACGACCATCCGCCGCGGCGGCTCCTTCGTGAACCAGAATCCCACCTGCGACTTCTCCTGGACGGCCTTGCCCATCGGATTGAAGTGGACCTGCATGACGAGGTCGCTCGTCTTCTTGAGCTCCTTGGCCATGCCGTCGGGATAGAACTTCGAGACGGCGCCGGGATTCCAGCTGGCCAGCGTGCCGCCGATGACCGCGCCGAACGGGAGCTGCCGGCCGTCGAATCCCGGCTCGGGATCCGCCGCTTCCTTCTGTCGCGATTCCTTGGTGGGATCCGTGAAGAACAGCGCATGATGGACGAGCCGCGCGTTGGACGGCCGGAACTGGACCGCGCGGACGTACTTGTCCTCGGTGAGGCCGAGCGGCAGCACGAACGCCCGGAGGATGTCCTTCCCTTCGGCCGGGACCGTGTAGGCCTCCGGCATCGTCACGACGAGGTCCGGCTCGCCCAGCGCCCAGCCTTCCGGGAACTTGGGCAGCGGCGGCAGGTCCTTCGCGTCTCCCTCCGCGCACCCCTGATCCACCCAGGTCTTGATCGTCGCGATCTCTTCCGGCTTCATCCGCCGCTCGCCCACGAAATCGCCGTGCCCTTCGAGCGGCTTCCAGGGCGGCATCCGCCGGCTCTCGACGACCTCCAGCAGCTGCTTCGACCGCTTCTTCAAGTCGCCGTACTCGAGGAGGGAGAACGGCGCGGCTTCTCCGGGGCGGTGGCACGAGGCGCAATGGGCGAAGACGACGGGCGCCACGTCCTTCGTGAAGGTGGTCGTCGACGGCTTGGGGTCCTGCTCCACGAAGAGGACCAGGGCCAGCGCGACCATCCTCATCGCATCACTCCGTCAGCGGACAGCCCGCGGCTTTCGTTTCGGAGACCGCGACGGGCCGGCCCGCCAGGACGGCCTCGATCGCGTCGCGCAGGTCGCGCGTGGTCGGCTTGAGGCGATACTGACCCGGCGCGAGGTACCGGTCGTCGATCCGTCCCCGGTAGAGCCGCGCGCC
>Ga0134121_10000543_pt1 | contig 42293 bp, 35 predicted proteins | sample KB301_FD_96463 | JGI IMG/M metagenome (GOLD analysis project Ga0134121, IMG submission 96463) | Terrestrial soil microbial communities without Nitrogen fertilizer from Kellogg Biological Station, Michigan, USA - KB3-0-1 | ecosystem: Environmental > Terrestrial > Soil > Unclassified ...
ACGCAGCCGCACAGGCGTCGCCCTGCGCGCCATCGCGGACGACCAACAGGTCGCCATGGCCGTCGGCATCGATGTCTCCCGCCACCTGTTCTTTGTTTGGTGCATGGCGGGCGCCATCTGCGTCCTTGCCGGCTCCCTCTGGACCTTCGTCACGGGCGGCGGCTTTGGATTGGGCTTGGTCGGCCTCAAGATCTTCCCGATCGTCGTCATCGGTGGGCTTGCCGCGTCCGTCGCGGTTTGAAGTCGAGAAATAGAGATAGCCGTCCGGACCTTCCGCAACGTCGCGAATGCGGCCGTAGTCCTTCACCAGGTCTTCCTGTGTGATGACCTTTCGTCCATCAAGCTCGACGCGAATCAGCCGCTCGCCACGCAAACACCCGAAAAAGAAATTCCCCTTGAACTTCGGAAACACCGAGCCGCGATAGAACATTCCACTCGCGGGCGCACACGCAGGTGTTTACTCAAGGAGCGGCGACTCCAATCCCTCACGCGTCTGCGTATGATGGATGATCGGCCAGCCGTAGTTCTTTCCCTTCTCGACGATGTTGACTTCGTCTCCACCGCCCGGACCGTCAAAGCCGCTCGGTCCGTGTTCAGTCTGAAACATGAGGTTCGAACCGGGCTGCCAGTCCATGCCCTGCGCGTTGCGATGTCCCAACGACCAGATCTCCGGTCGCGCACCTTGTTGGCCAACGAAGGGATTGTCTTGCGGAACAGTGCCGTCGTCGTTCAAACGCAGCGTTTTGCCGGCGAGCGAGTCGAGTTTCTGCGCGAGCTCGCGGCGTGTGGCGTCTCCGGTAGTGACGTAAAGCTTTCCGTCCGGACCAAATCGAATACGACAACCGGCGTGAAACTGCGCCGCCGGCAGACCTTCGATGATCACTGTACGATCGACTAACCTTTCCGGCGTCTCGCGAAAACGCACCACGCGCACAAGCACACCGCCAGTCGAGTACGCATACGACAAGTAAAGAAAATGATTACTGCTGAACTGCGGATGCAGCGCGAGCCCCATCAAACCGCTCTCGCCGGACTTCTCGACATCAGGCACAACGAACAGCGGCTTTGGATTCAACGCGCCCTTTTCAAACACTCGGACACGCCCCGGACGCTCAGTAAAGATCATGCGACCGTCAGGCGCCCAGACAATCGACCACGGCACCTCGAGCCCGCCCACAACCTTTTCAATTTTGAATCGCACACCTGACTGTGCGGAACCTTGAACTTCACCTGCACCGCGTCCTGCGGGCGGTTGGCTACAAGCGACTCCAAGCGCTATCAGGAGCGCGATTAACGAATAAATTTTCATGCTGCTCAGTGTTGAATGTACTCGTGCAGTAATTTGATTTCGTCCCCCTGTTCGCCAACTTCAACACGCAGCAGATCGCGCATCGAAAGCATGCCTACCCAGCGCTCGCCGTCGACTACGGGCAGATGTCGACTGCCAATCATCTCCATGCGTTCGAGCGCCTGGTGCGGCGTCTCGTCACACTGAATCACGGCGCGGAGCTCACTGGTGACGTCACCGACTTTTACGTTGTTGGGATCGCGCTTCGGGACGACGACGCGATTAAGCACGTCGCGTTCCGAAAACACACCCAGCAACTTGCCGCCCTCGTCGACTACGCAGACGGCTCCGATATTTCTCGCGGCCATGAACTCCGCAGCTTCCTGCACGGTAGCCGTGGCTCTCGTAGAATAAGGCTCACGGTTCCGGATCACGTCCCGGATAAGCATCGCTTTCGCCTCCTGATTCTGTTGTGGGGTACGGGTATTATAAAGAATGCGCCGACTGCTGTCTCTAATTAAAACAGACTTGCCTGGAGCGTAGGGCGACGGAAGGTCGAGCCGGCAGGCTTCTGGTGTGCGCGCTTCTTGTTGAAACCGAGGCGCTGGCAGTGAATTTTGAAGAGACGTTCGGTGGCTTCCCAGTATTGACCTTTGCCGCGCATGCGCTCGCCAAACACGCTCGAGTTGAGCTTGCCGTCACGCGCTTCGCGAATTCGATTCAGCACACGGTCTGCTTTCGTCGGCAACTCCGCTCGCAAGCGCTCTTCGAAGTAGGGCGCAACGTTACCGGGCAGGCGCAGCATGTTGATGAATGCATACTCCGCACCCGCTTCCTTCGCTCGCTTCAGCAATACGGGAATGTCTGTCGAGAGACCCGGGATCACAGGCGCTATGCCGATACCGACTCTAATCCCCGCCGCCGCGAGTGCTTCCATCGCGTGAAATCTCGCTTCGGGAAGCGGCGCGAACGGCTCGACTGCCCGCGCCGTTTCAACGTCCGTGAACGGGATCGTGAAGAACACACCAAGACTCGCGTTGCGCGCGAGATCCTGAAGCACGTCGATGTCTCTGCGGATCAATGCCGACTTCGTGATTACCCCCACGGGATTGCGAAACTCAGCACATACTTCCAAACAGCGACGCGTCAGTTTGTAATTAGCTTCGAGCGGAATATATGGATCGGAAGTGAATGAGAAAACGATCTCAGCGCCTTTCCACGACGGCCGCATCAGATCTTTGCGAAGCAGCTCGGGCGCGTTTACTTTCGCGACGATCTTGCGATCGAAATCAGTTCCCGCGCCGTAGCCAAGATACTCGTGCGTCGGCCGGCTGAAACAGTAAGTGCACCCGTGTATGCAGCCGCGATAGCAGTTGACGGTGTAATCGAAACCGACGTCAGGACTATCATTGTGCGTGATGATATGGCGAGTCGCCGTCTCTTCAAAGACTTCGAGCTTCGCTTGCGGTGGTTCACCAATCCATTCGACTGAGTGCGTTAACCACGGATTAGGCGGATTTTCTACGTACTGCATAAAACCACAAAAGAAATTTTAGCCACGAAAAGGCACAAAAATCACAAAAGAAATACGTAAGAACTGAAAACTCATTATGTGCATTTTGTGCCTTTTCGTGGCTAAGTATTAAGTGTCGGGGGTCGTGGCCGCCACTGATTCGATCGAGCCGAAGGTAACGAACACCTGCTGCCCGGGCGCGCCCGAAGTCTCAATCAAACACACATAATCATTCGTGATCTCGACCACGCGCCCGGAATAAATCCCGCCCGACAGAGTCTTCACGTCCACTACCTCTCCCTTGAAGCGGCGAAAAAGATTCTCAATGTGTTGTCCGGCCATTCGTCACCTCGTTTCATTCCACGTCACAAAGAAGTAGCGATATTTATCAGGATCTTCGAGCGTCACAAAGCGTCCGCCCCAACCCTCGTCAACCGGCGGCGCAACGTCCGCTCCACGTGCGATCAGATCATCGTAAAACTGATCGACATCTTCAACTCCGACGAAGAAGTGTACACCACGTCCGCGTCGTAGCATCGTTTCGAGGTTTTGCGCGACCGTGATTCTGAGCGCGCCACCGCGAACCTTCGCCATCGGCGGCTCCGAGTCGTTGTTTACCGACTCGACCGCCAACCCCAGCACTCCTTCGTAAAACGCCAGCGACTCCTCAAGACTGTTGACCTCGAGAAAAAGTAAATCCAATCCAGTGATCATAGCGTCATCAAAACATACAGCCCGTAACCACCGCTGACAATCGCCGTCCAAAAAGCGACCTCCTGGATCTTCGTGTGACGCTTGAACGGATTCGTCACTGGCAGCGAATCATTCACCGCGATCATCGCGCTGCGCGCCAGCATCACACCGAATCCGAGCACCACGAGGGCGAGCAGACCGAGCGGCCATAAGAAAAAGATCCATTGAAAACGCACCAGCAACAACAGAAACACACCAGCGATCAAACAAAGCCCCGCGCTCAGGCAGTGACCTAAAACTCCGACGTCCTGAGCAGTCGGCGTAGTGACCGGAGTGAATCCCGGAGTGAATCCATGCCGAGCAGGTCTACGTCGCGTCTCGTCGTACCCGTTGCGCAGCGACTTGTCTTTGAGAACGCGGTAAGCCTCGTTCAAAGACTTCATCTGCTCCTCGTTGCCGCCGCGATCCGGATGATGCTTCGACGCTTGCCGTTTGTACTGCCGCTCGATGTCGACCTGAGAGGCATGCTTGTCGACGCCCAAAACACCGTAGTAGTCTTTGTTCGAATCGAACTGGCTCATCGCGAATTGCCTGATTCTAGAAGGGTGATATTTGTTTGGCAAACTTGAGCCGCAGATGAACGCCGATTAACGGGGATTATGTTAAAAGCTGAGAATCTCTCGAAAGAATATCCCACGCCGGCAGGACCACTGCGCATCGTCTCCGACGTGTCATTAACACTGCCTCCGGGCTCCGCAGTTTCGATCATGGGACCATCGGGCAGCGGCAAGAGCACACTGCTCTACATGATGGGCGCGCTCGAGCCGCCGTCGAGCGGCACCGTTACCTTAAAAGGACAGAACCCGTTTCTGCTGAACGCGAAAGAGCTCGCTGCATTTCGCAATCGAGAGATCGGTTTTGTGTTTCAGGACCACTGCCTGCTGCCGCAATGTTCTGTGCTCGAGAACGTGCTGACACCGACGATGGTCGCCGCGGCATCGAATGGCGAACCAACACGCCGCGCCACCGAGTTGCTCAAACAGGTCGGACTCAGCGAGCGTTTGGAACATCGTCCGGCGCAACTTTCAGGCGGCGAGAAACAACGTGCGGCACTCGCGCGCGCGCTGATCATGAAGCCGCAACTGTTGTTGTGCGACGAGCCGACCGGAAATCTCGATCAGAAATCGGCTGAGATGGTCGCTGATTTGCTTCTCGAAACTCAAAATGCCGAGACGATTTTGATCGTCGTCACACATAGTAAAGAACTCGCTGCTCGTTTCCCCCAGCGCTTCGAATTGAGAAACCAGCATCTCGAAACGCTTTGATGAAGACCACACAACTCATAAAACGCAGTCTCGCGTACTACTGGCAGACGAATTTCGTGGTCGTGCTGGGTGTCGCGATCGCGGTTTCCGTACTCGCGGGCGCGCTGCTGATCGGTGAGTCAGTGCGCGGTAGTTTGCGAGATCTTTCCGCACGACGGCTCGGGAAGACTGACGAGCTGATAGCCGCGCCAAACTTCTTCCGCGAACAACTCGCTGCCGAACTCGGGAACACAATCGGTGTGACGTGCCCGTTGATTGCGATCAAGGGCGTGGTGGTCCATGAGTCGAGTAAACGTCGCGCGGGTGATGTGAAGATTTATGGTGTTGATGATCGGTTTTGGAAGTTCAATGGTGTGACGGGCGTCACGACGCCGGAAAATCGGAATGCGCTTGTGAGTCAAAGCCTTGCGAGTGAGCTTGGTAGTGGTCCAGGTGAATCGATACTACTGCGGATCGAGAAGCCTTCGGACATTCCAGTCGAGTCGTTGCACGGGCGCAAGGAAGATCCGGGGAAGACGATCCGATTGAGTGTGAGTGGTGTGCTTGGTGGTGAGTCGTTGGGAGAGTTTTCACTACAGCCACAGCATGGGGCGGTGCGTGCGGTGTTCGTGTCGCTCGCGTTTTTGCAGAAAGAGTTGGAACAGGATGTCGGGATTGGCAGGATTAACACGATACTCGTGGCCGAGCCGCAGAACAATGTTGCGGCGCAACTGAAAGAAAAAGCGACGCTCGAAGATTTTGGGCTGAAGCTGCGAGTGCTTGATAACCAGCGCACAGTTTCGCTGGAGAGTAATAGCCGGATTATCAATGAACACGTTGCAACAGCGGCGAATGAAGCGGCCAAAGCGCTATCGGTCCGAACCGTTCCGGTGCTTTCGTATCTTGCCAACAGTATTAACTCCGGCGATCGCTCGACACCGTATTCGCTCGTTACCGCAGTCGATGACGAGACGCTCGCCCAGCTTACAAAGACGACCGTCCAGGCTTCACAACACCCGCCGATCATTCTCAACGATTGGACCGCGCGCGATCTCAACGCAAAACCCGGCGACACGGTTTCACTCGAATATTATCTCTGGCATGAAAACGGCCGGCTCGAAACGAAGAGGGCTGATTTTCAGTTAGCGGCAGTTGTGCCGATTTCAGGATTGGCGGCGGATCGTGATCTCGTTCCTGAGTATCCGGGAATCACTGAGTCGGAAGACATGTCGGCGTGGGATCCACCGTTTCCGATCGATCTTGGACGAGTGCGAAAGGAAGACGAAGACTACTGGCACCAGTATCGCACCACGCCAAAAGCCTTCATCCCGCTCTCGACTGCGCAACAACTCTGGGGAACACGCTTCGGGAAGCTCACGTCGATTCGTTTGGAAGGCAACCCATATTACGCTGAGACTCTTCGCCAGGCGTTAGACCCGGCACTGATGGGATTCCAGATCGTTCCCGTGCGCGCTCAGGGTCAATCTGCTTCGCGTGGCGCGACTGATTTTGGCGAATACTTTTTGTATTTCAGTTTCTTTCTCGTCGTGGCGGCGCTGATGTTGACGACGCTCTTTTTCAAACTCGGAATCGAGCAGCGCGCGCGTGAGATCGGGACCTTGCAGGCGCTCGGGTTTTCCGACAGTGGGATACGGCGATTGTTTCTAATTGAGGGGACGCTGCTCGCGGGGATCGGAAGTTTGTTGGGACTTATTGGGGCGATTGCGTATGCGGCGTTGTTGATGTACGGGCTGAGGACGTGGTGGGTTGGGGCGGTTGGAACGACCGATCTGCGGTTACATGTGTCGTGGTTGTGGTTGGTGGTTGGTGCGGTTGGAGGTGTTTTTGCAGCGGTCGTGTGCATCTTCTTTACGTTGCGGAGACTACGTAGATCCTCGACAAGGAGTTTGTTGGCTGGAGTTGTTTCTAAAGAAGATTTCTCACGCGGCGGCGCAACGACGCAGCGTAGCGTCGTTGCGCCGCTGCGTGAGAAATTCTTAGGTGTGATTTTGACTGTTGTGGGAATTGCGCTGCTCGTCCTCGGCGCTCTGCAACTAATCCCGCAAGCAGCCGGCTTCTTCGGCGGTGGCATCGTGCTCCTGGTTGCGGCGGTCTGGTTTATCTCACGCTGGCTGAAGCGACCGAGCCGCTCGCACATTCAAGGCGCCGGCTGGTGGACCATCGCGCGTCTCGGCTTTCGCAACGCAACGTATGATCCAGCCCGAACCGTCCTGTGCATCACACTCATCGCTTCCGCCGCCTTCATCATCGTGGCCGTTGACTCGTTCCGCCGCTCCGGTGTCTCCACTGCCGATCGTAAGTCTGGCACAGGTGGTTACCCTTTGCTCGCCGAATCGCTGCTACCTATCGTCCACGATCCAAACACAACCGAAGGCCGTGAATCACTCAACCTGAACACCGACGAAGCCACACTGAAAAACCTGAGCTTCGTGAATCTCCGCGTCCGTCCCGGCGATGACACGAGTTGCCTCAATCTCTATCAACCACGCAATCCGAAGATCGTTGCGCCACCCGATTCATTCATTCGCGACAACCGCTTCACATTTCAAAACTCACTTGAAGAAAACAACAACCCGTGGCTCCTTCTCGATCGCCAGTTCGAAGACGGCGCAGTCCCAGTGATCGGGGATGCAAACTCTCTAACCTACGTGCTGCACCTGAAAGTCGGTGACGAGATGACTGTGGACCACGCGAATGGCCCATTGAAGCTCCGCATCGTGGCGGCTCTATCCGATAGCATCTTTCAGAGCGAGTTGTTGATGTCGGAGAAAAACTTCCTGCGCCTGTTTCCGTCGGAAGAAGGTTATCGCATGTTTCTCGTCGACATTCCGAACAAACAACAGGCTACCGAAGTCTCAACAGTTCTCGAAGAGCGCCTCTCAGACTTCGGCTTTGATGCAGTCTCAACAGAAGAACGACTCGCAAACTTTCATCGCGTCGAGAACACATACCTCTCGACATTTCAGATGCTCGGTGGTCTCGGTCTCGCCCTCGGCACACTCGGAATGGCTGCAGTCTTGCTGCGCAACGTCTTCGAACGACGGAAAGAACTGGCCCTCTTGCGTGCGGTGGGGTATAACTCTTCACACTTCGCCGCAATGGTGATTACCGAAAACGTTCTGATGCTGGTGTTGGGTCTGGCGGTGGGATTTGTATGCGCGCTGCTCGCGATTGCGCCGGTGCTCTTCGAGCGTGGAGGGCGGCTTCCAAACATCTCGCTCGGTTTGCTGTTATTGGCCGTTTTGCTTTCGGGCGCAACCGCATCCCTCGTGGCCACACTCGCCGCCTTGCGTTCACCATTGCTGCCGTCATTACGAGCTGAGTAATTACAAAAGGAGCTCTCCATGCGAATAACTAAGCTGGTTCTCGCTTCCCTTCTCCTTTTCGCAGCGCTGATCGAGATTCAAGCCCAGTCAGACTGGGCCCAGTGGGGTGGTCCACGGCGCGACTTTACCACCAACTCGAAAGGTCTCGCCGCCACATGGCCCGCCACTGGTCCAAAACAACTCTGGACCCGACCACTCGGCGCCGGTCACTCCGCGATTCTCGCGAGCGGCAACACGCTCTACACGATGTACAGCGTAGGCGAACAGGAAGTAGTCGTCGCACTTGCTGCTGACACCGGCAAGACGATCTGGGAATACAAATACGACGCGCCACAAGCGGGCATGAATTACGAGGCCGGCGTTGGACCACATTCGACACCGCTGCTCGTCGACGACATGCTCTACACCGTCGGCGCGACCGGCAAACTCTTCGCACTCGATAAAAAATCCGGCAAAGTCGCGTGGTCACACGATCTCTGGAAAGACTACGGCGGCCGAAAGGTCGATCGCGGCTACTCGTGCAGCCCGCTCGCTTACAAAAACACGATCATCCTCACGCTTGGCGGCCGTGAAAACCAAACCCTGATCGCGTTCAATCAGAAGGACGGAGCCGTCGCGTGGAAGAACGGATCACTCGACTGGTCGCCATCGTCGCCGATCCTGATCAACGTCGATGGACAGGAGCAAATGGTCGCGTTCCTCGGCAAGGTCGTCGCCGGTATCGATCCAAACAACGGCAACTTGCTGTGGAGTCATCCGCACGTCACTGAGTGGGGATTGAATATCACGATGCCGGTTTGGGGCCCTGACAATCTACTGTTCATCTCGTCGGCTTACAGTGGCGGCAGTCGGGTGTTGAAGTTGACGCAAAAAGATGGAAAGACGACGGCTGAAGAGCTCTGGTTTCACCGGCGCATGCGGGTGCATCACGGCACCGCGATCCGCATCGGCGATTACGTCTACGCATCGAGTGGCGACTTTGGACCAGCGTTCTTTGCGGCGGTGAATGTGAAGACCGGCGAGATTGCCTACCAGGACCGCACGTTTCCGAAAAGCAACTTCGTCCTCGCCGATGGGAAGTTGATTATTTTGGACGAAGACGGCAATCTTGCTCTCGCAACCGCAACACCAACAGCATTGAAAGTGATCTCGAAGGTGAGTGTTTTGAAAAACCTTGCCTGGACTGTGCCGACGCTTGTCGGGACGAAGCTCTATTTACGCGATCGCCGCACCATAATGGCACTCGATCTTAGTTGAACTTCTGTGGGAGGAAGCGTAATGAATCGAAGTCTCGGACTCGTGGCTCTTTTGCTTGTGACTTTTGTGATCGTCCGTGCCGATAACTGGCCGCAGTGGCGTGGCCCAAGCCTCAACGGCGTCAGTAACGAAAAGAACCTGCCCGTCAAATGGACCACGGAAGAGAACGTCTCCTGGAAAGTGCCGATGCCGGGTTACAGCGGCTCGACGCCAATCATCTGGCGCGATCGAATCTTCCTGAACGTTGCCGACGGCGACTATATCTCCCTCTGGTGTCTCAACAAAACTAACGGCGAAGTACTCTGGAAGAAACCGCTCAGCGCCGGCAATGTGAAGATGCGCAAGCAAAACATGTCGTCGCCGTCGCCAGTGACCGACGGCCGCAGCGTCTACGTGATGACCGGCACCGGAATACTCAAGGGCTTCGACTTCACGGGCAAGGAGCTTTGGACCAGGGACATTCAGAAAGAATACGGCCAGTTTGGCTTGCAATGGGGCTACGCTTCTTCACCTCTCCTCCACGAAGACTCGCTTTATGTTCAGGTGCTGCACGGCATGAAAACCGACGATGCGTCGTACGTGATGCGCATCGACAAGAAAACTGGCAAGACTCTGTGGAAAGTGGATCGGCCGACGAATGCTATTCGCGAGTCGCCTGATTCATACACAACACCGGCGCTGCTTCGTTACGGTAAGACGACGGAGATCGTGATCACTGGCGGCGATTGTGTCACAGGTCACGATTCAGCAACAGGCAAAGAGCTCTGGCGTGCGAATGGTCTCAATCCCGATAACAATCCCTCGTATCGCATCGTCGCCTCGCCGATTGTTTTTGACAACATCATTTATGCGCCGACGCGCATCAAGCCGTTGCTGGCGTTGAAAGCGGGCGGACGTGGAGATATCACGAGCTCGCATGTGCTGTGGTCCACCGGCAACGGGCCTGACGTGCCGACGCCGGTCACTGACGGCAAGTATTTTTATGTGGTGAACGATCGCGGGATCATGTTTTGTCTCGACGCGAAGACTGGCGCTGAGGTTTACGTGCAGCAACGCATCAAGCCGGGGACGTACAGCGGCTCGCCAGTGCTTGCTGATGGGAAGATCTACATCACGAATGAAGATGGATTGACGACGGTGGTTGCGGCTGGGCCGAAGTTTGAAGTGCTGGCTGAGAATCCGTTGAATGATTATGTGCTCAGCTCACCGGCGATTTCGGATGGGCAGATCTTCATTCGGACTTCCGGGCACTTGTATGCCATCGGGAAGAAGTAGCCACAGATTTCACGGATTTCATACACGGATTAGGAAGGTTAATCATGAAGAGGTTCGTAGTTCTTATAGCGATATTGGCGTTGGTTGCGTTGAGTGTCGCAGCGCAGGAGTCGCAGCTCGGACGTGTGGAGTTTCCGACGTCCGGATCGAAGGACGCACAGGCGCCTTTTCTGCGTGGGCTCGCGGCGTTGCACTCGTTCTGGTATGAGGAAGCGCTCGAGGCGTTTCGTGAGTCGACGAAAGTCGATCCTGACTTCGCGATGGGCTACTGGGGCGAGGCGATGACTTACAATCACCCGCTCTGGTCCGAACAGGATATCGCCGCAGCGCGCCAGGTGCTCACTAAGATCAAAGACTCAGCGAAGATGACTGAGCGCGAACGAGCTTACATTGCCGCTGTTCGCTTGCTCTATGGCGAAGGCGATAAACGCGCGCGCGACGCTGCGTACTCGGCGCAGATGGAGAAGGTCTATCTCGCTTATCCGGAAGATCTCGACGCGGCTGCGTTTTACTCGTTATCGCTGCTTGGCATGGGAGGCGGTGGAAAAGGTTATCGTTTGCAGGCCAAAGCCGGCGCCATCGCGCTCGAGGTCTACCAGAAAAATCCAAACCATCCCGGCGCTGCGCACTACATCATTCATGCGTTTGACGATCCGGACCACGCGATTCTCGCGCTCCCGGCGGCGCGTCGTTACGCGAGCATCGCGCCGGAGGCTCATCACGCGCGTCACATGCCGTCGCATATTTTCCTGCAACTCGGAATGTGGCCCGAAGCCGCAGCGTCGAATGAAGCAGCGTGGCAGTCGTCTGATGCGTGGATGAAGCGCAAGAACCTTTCGCTCAGCGTGCGCGATTACCACAGTCTCCACTGGTTGCTCTATGTCTACCTGCAACAGAACCGCTACGACGATGCGGAGAAGTTGCTCAAGCTGATGAAGCAGGTGATGTCGGAGTCGACTTACGACAATAAGCTGCGACCCGGTTACTACGAGAACAACTACGCGAACATGGCTGCGGCTTTTGTGGTCGAGACTGAGCGATGGAACCTCGCCACTGAGCTATTTCCTGAAAACAAACCGGCGAGCACTTCCGAGCAAGCCATGAGTGGTAGTCACGGGATGCACAACACTGGTGGCAATGCGTCAGCAACGTTGCGCACGTCGTCAGCGAGTGTGACACTCCCGTTCTTTATTCGTGGTCTGGCTGCGGCTATGAATGGTTCTCCGACGGAGCCAAGCATCGCGGGATTGCAGGCTGCTCGAGCAGGTGGGAATTCAACCACTTCCGAGATCTTCGAGCTCGAGATCCTCGCGCTAAGTGCTTCGATGAAGAAAGATCATGCGAAAGCGATCGAGTTGATGAAGAAAGCGACGGCTCTGGAAGAATCCGTGACCGCGCCCTACGGTCCACCGGGACTTATCAAACCATCACACGAGCTCTTTGGCGAGATCCTTTTGCGTGCCGGAAAGCCTGCGGAGGCTGCAGAGCAGTTCAAGGTCTCACTGCAACGACAACCGAACCGCGCGCGTTCCTTACTCGGCGCCTCTCGTGCCGCCGAACAAACCCTAAGTACACAAAAGGCACAAAAAACACAAAATGACTGATTGTGTTTTTGTGCCTTTTGTCCTTTTGTGCCTTTTTGTGGCCTACTTTTGCTTAACGTCGAACGCGTAGATCGTATCTTGATCGCGTAGATACAACCGTCCACCCGCGACGACCGGGTGCGTCCACGTTTCCAGCGATTCTTGCGGGATCCGGAAGCGCCCCTTCTCTTTGTAACCAGTCGGCGTCGCCTCAACCAAACCCACTACGCCTTTCTCACTAAAGCAATATAAGTTTCCATCAGCATAGACCAGCGATCCCTTCCCCACACTCCGGTCACGCCACGCAATCTCCCCCGTATCAAACTTGATCGCCGTCAGAAGCGAACTCGAAAACCCGTAAAGGTAATCGCCAATCAATACGGAGCTGCTGTGGTGATTGCGCATGTCCTTCGTGAACCAGATCTCCTGCGCCTTGTTGTCAGGCTTGATCTCAACCACACCACCGCCAGTCCCGTAATCCGACGAGATAAACACGCGATTCCCACGCACGATCGGCGTCGCGACATTCGCTACGTTGTTCGAGGGGCGCGAATAGTCCCACAACAAACGACCGTCCTTCGCATCGAGCCCGACCGCGCGCTCACTCGTGAAGAAAACCACCTGCGTGGCGCCATTTATTTCCACCGGAATACCCGACGAATATCCAGCCCCGTCGCTCTGACTCTTCCAGATCAACGATCCGTCGGCTTTATTGAGCGCTACGATCGACGCGCCCGGTCCACCAGGATTCACCAGCACCTTGTTTCCGAGCACGAGCGGCGACTCGCTGATGCCCCACTGGATATTCGAGCCACCAAATTCCTTCAGCATGTTCTTGGTCCAGACAATCTTGCCGGTGCGTGCATCAAGCGCCGACAGATCGCCATTGCCCCCGAGGGCGTAAACTCGATTCCCATCGACTGTCGGCGTACCCCTCGGACCATTGCCGCGGTCGTTACGAAAAGCCGAGCCGTGGGCAGTCGCCCAGGCTTCTTTTCCAGTCGCGACATCAAACGCGATAACGTATTCGCGATCGCCGCGAAGACCCATCGTGTACAACTTGCCGTCTGAAATGGAAAACGACGAGTAGCCGCTTCCCGCACCCGACGCTTTCCAGACAAGTGGTGGACCATCAGCGGGCCACTGCTTGAGTAGTCCTGTTTCTTTCGAGATGCCGTCGCGGTTTGGACCACGCCACTGCGGCCACACGGCAGCCGATTGCGCCATCGCCTGCGACGCCAAACTTAATAACGCAATCGTTGCCGGCAACAAAAACCTGCGTTTCATTCCTGATCTCCTTCGTGTGGAAACTTTAAATGCGGGGAGACACGAAGTTGCCGCTTTAAGACGATGGCTTGTAGTACAACACCAAACCACCGCCGGCAGCAGCTAACACAAATCCAAGATAGAGCAACGGATTTGGCGAAGTCTTCGGCGGATGCAGCCACATCGAATACAACACGTTTACGAGTGGAGCTCCTGCGAAAACGAGCGGCATTACGTAAGTCGGTAACCCGCCCGATCTGAATGCGAAGATAATGCAAACGGCCCCCGCGGCGCCCAACGCACCGGCCACAGTCGCTCCGATCGAGCCTTTCATTGTGAAGCCGTTAAGCTGGCCCTGCGAAGAAAGCGTGACCACCGGCACCAGCACGCCGATGAGAAAGTAAGCGACACCCACACACAACAGGGCACGCATGGGATTACCGCCAAGTGCCACCTGGCCGCCATGCAGTGCAGGACCATACAAGCCCCACGAAAGCGCAGCGCCGAGAGCAAAAAGGATCCAAAGCTGCATTAAGACCTCCAAAATGAGAGATGATCACAAAGAGCACAAAACTAAACCTACAAACAACACAAAAGCATTAAGGCAGCTCCCTTGTATCCGGTGTGACTTCTGTGCCTTTTTGTGGATAAAACTCTTGTGCCTTTTTGTAGCTGAACTGAAACTCGAAACAGACTTTCGCCGTACTGTCTTCGTCCCTAGAGTTCCGCGCATTCTAACATCAGTGGCTTAGACATAATAGCAACTCATTTGCTAAGGTCTCGCAAACACGCGGCCGTCCAAAATCTCGAACGAGGAGCGCCAATATTTTGAAGTCGAGCTTTCGAACCCTCTCTCTCATAGTTCTGTCACTACTCGTACCTGCTTCGCTGGTAGCGCAAACGCATCGCGCCTCCGTGCGAGGGACGATCTACGATCCGAATGGAGCGGCGATTCCAGGCGCAAGCGTCTCCGTGACGAGGTTGGAAACCGGCGAAGTCCGCACTGCTACAGCAAACAAGGACGGCGAGTACGCTATCACGTCCCTTCCTGCGGGTGATTACGAGATTAAGGTCGAGTCGACCGGCTTTGGGACTGACGTTGAGAAGATTCAGCTCCGCGTTAATCAGGAGCGTAGGCAGGATGTCCGTCTTCTAATCCCTGGGCCAGATTATGACGTTTTGGCTGAGCCGGTTCCCCTGAAGAAAGATTCCCCGTCGCTCGGCAGCGTGATAGAGAACCGTCAGGTAACCGGACTGCCGCTCGATGGCCGCAACTTCTACGAACTCAGCCTGCTCGTGCCCGGCGCTGTGCCGTCTGCGCAAGGCTCAGCCGGATCAGTTCGCGGTGATTTCGCGTTCAGTGTCAACGGTGCGCGTGAAGATGCGAACAATTTTTTGCTCGATGGTGTCTACAACGTCGATCCCAAGCTCAACACGTTTGGGGTGCGGCCGTCGGTCGAGGCGATTCGCGAGTTTGAGATGTTGACCAGCACGTACGATGCCTCATTCGGTCGTAATCCTGGCGCACAGGTCAACGTGATCCTGAATTCAGGATCGAATGATTTCCACGGTTCGGCATTCGAGTTTCATCGTAACGCCGCGCTCGACGCGCGCAACTTCTTCGCGCCTGCGTCAGAGCCGAAACCGAAATACATTCGCAACCAGTTTGGCGGCTCACTCGGCGGTCCAATCAAACACGATCGCACGTTCTTCTTCGCTGATTACGAAGGCACACGCTCGCGCGAAGGCATCACGCGCGTCACCAACGTGCCGACTGCGGAAGAGCGCGTGGGCAACTTCTCGCACAGCGTGTTCGGAGTTCCGACCAATCCATTCACGGGTATGCCGTTCGACAACGGTGTCATCCCGGACTTTTTCCAGAACCAGGTCGGACGTGCAATTGCGGCACTCTATCCGCTGCCAAATCGCAACGTTCCGTTTCAAAATTTCGTCTCGTCGCCAGTCCTGCGTGACGACAACGACAGCTTCGACGCGCGTGTCGATCACAGGCTGACGGACCGCGCCGAGCTCACGTTCAGATACAGTTTTGGCGACCGCGATTTGTTTGAGCCGTTTACCGGTCCGTCGTTCTCGGTCGTTCCGGGTTTTGGCGATACGGTGAAACGTCGCAGTCAAAACGGCATGGGCGCGTTGACACTCGTGCTGACGCCGAATCTGGTTAATGAGAGTCGCGTCGCGTTTAATCGGGTCGCATCGTCAGTCACACAGGAAGCGAGCGTTCTGAATTCCGAGGTCGGCCTGCCGACGATTTCATCACGCGAGCGTGATCTTGGACTCAGCTTCATCACGATCACGGCTTTCTCGCCGCTCGGTGACGAAGGAAACAATCCGCAGGACAGCGTGACGAATGTTTACCAGTTTCTCAACAACTCGAGTTACGTTCACGGGAATCACCTGTTCAAGTTCGGCGCAGACCTGCGGTTTTCGCAGCAGAATGCTTTTCGAGATGTTGAGTCGCGCGGGCGATTGCAGTTTTCACCGTTCTTTCAACTCACTGGCAACGCGCTGGCCGATATGCTGCTCGGATTTCCCCTCTTGACGAGTGTGGCGCGCGTCGATAACCCGCAAAAGATTCGCACCGAGAGTTATAACTTTTTCATCAACGACAGCTATCGCGTCACGCCGCGACTGACGATCAACGGCGGCTTGCGTTATGAGTACAACTCGCCGCCGGTTGATGCTGACGATCGTGCGACGATTTATGACGTGGCGACGCGCAGTCTCGTGCCTGTCGGTACGAACGGTGTTCCGCGTAGCGGCTTCGATGCAGACAAGAACAACTTTGCACCACGTGTGGGATTCGCATGGTCCTTCAATGAAAAGACCGTGCTGCGCGGCGGTTATGGCGTCTACTACGATCAGTCGCCACTCGCGCCGGCTGAAGCGCTTTATTTCAACGCGCCGTTCTTCGACAACAACATCTTCTTCTCGCTGCCGGGCTTGCCGCTAACGCTCGACGATCCGTTTCCGTCATTCTTCCCGTTCCCGCTGCCTGATTCCGCGCTCGCGATTCAACGCGATCTGCGCACAGGTTACATGCAGCACTGGAACTTCAACATCGAACGACAGATTTTTAGCGGCAGTGTGCTCGAAGTTGCCTACGTCGGGTCGAAGGGAACGAAGTTGTTGACGGCTCGCGATATCAACCAGCCGCAGCCAAGCGTTCTGCCGCCCGGACTGCCGTTCGTGCCGCGGCCTGATCCGCGTTTCGACGATATTGATTTGCTCGAGTCGCGTGCCAATTCGAATTACAACGCGTTACAAGTGCGTTATCAGCAGCGTCTGACACGCGGCTTCTCGGCGCTCGCTTCGTACACGTGGTCCAAGTCGATCGACGACGCTTCGAACTTCTTTACAAGCGCGGGCGATCCAAATTTCCCGCAGAACAGTTACAACGTTGCGGCCGAGCGTGGTTTGTCGAATTTCGACGTTCGTCACCGGATGTCGCTGAGTTACTCGTATGCGCTTCCTTTTAAGAAGCCGGGTGATGGTTTGGTCGCCAGTCTCGTTAACGGATGGGAAACGTTCGGCATCGTCACGCTTCAGTCCGGAAGACCCTTCACAGTCGCACTGCTTTCCGAGATCGATAACAGCGGCACAGGACGATCGATTCTCGGGTTTGGCGCCAACGATCGACCTAACCTCGTTGGCAATCCGGAGCTCTCGAATTCGACGACGCAGCAATGGTTCAACACCGCGGCGTTTGCGTTTCCGGCGCCGGGTACGTTTGGAAATGCGGGAAGGAATATTCTGGAGGGTCCGGGATTTCAGAACGTCAACATGTCGATTCTGAAGAACACGCGATTTAACGAGCGGGTCAATTTGCAGTTCCGGGCCGAGGCCTTCAACCTCTTCAATCACCCGAACTTCAACTTGCCGGACAACTTCCTCGGCTCCCCAACCTTCGGCCGGATCACATCAGCCCGTGACCCGCGCCACATTCAGTTTGGATTGAAGTTGTTGTTTTAGCCACAAAAAGGCACAAAAAGCACAAAAGAAGAACCTTCTTTCATTTGTTCTCTTTTGTGCTTTTTGTGGCTTAAGAGGTCTGCGGACGGTCGTCGAAGTAACGGTATTGGGCCGTCAGCAGGAGATCGGATTCTTCACCTGTCGGGGCTTGCTGGACCATTGTGCCGTCGAGTTGTTCGTAGAGTGGTGGAGGGATTTCGGCAAACTCGGACATTGGACCATAGACTGAATCCACGCCTTCTCGGAAGACATCTCCAATTAACAGGTTAATGATGTGGACGCGCTCTTCGGGGTACTTGCGCAGGAAGCCCGAGAAGCTGAAGCCTTCGTTGTAGAAGGCGTAGACCAGTTTACGCATCGATTCGATACCGCGATCGAGTTTGGCCTGGTACTGGCCGAGACGCGCGGCGGAGAAGTCGTCGTGATTGAAGGCGTCGTGAATCGCGTCGGCAGCAAGCTCGGCCATCTTCAACGCGAGCAACACGCCTGACGAATAAATTGGATCGAGAAAACCGTATGCGTCGCCGATGATGATGAAGCCGTTACCGGCGTTGTGTTTCGAGCGATACGAGTAATCGAGGATCGAGTAGATCTGGTCGACGCGAGTACCCGGAGCGACGCGTTTGCGAACCGGTTCACACTTGTCGATCTCCTCCTGAAAAATCTTCGCGAGATCCTGGCCACGACCCTGCACCAGATATTCAGGATCGGCAACAATGCCGACACTCGTGATGTCGTTTTCGAGTGGGATATACCAGAACCATCCATTACTGCCTTTCTCAGTGCGCAGTACGAGCGTGGCGCCGCCGTTTAGATCCGGCTCGCGGTGCGCGTCTTTGAAGTACGAATAGATCACCGCTTTCTTGAGCTTCGGATCGCGCACGCGCCAGCGGAACTTGTTCGATAGCATCGCACGCTGACCAGTCGCATCGACAACGACTTTCGCGAAGTACTTCTCAGATGTGCCGTCCTGCATCTGCACTTCAACCCCGACCGCCTGATCACCTTCGAACAGCACCTGCTTCACCAGCACGCCCTGGTGCACAACCACGCCCTGCTCAGCAGCGTGATCGATCAGCAAGTGATCAAATTATGCGCGCGTGATCTGCCACGTGACAGCACTCTCGTGATGCACCGCTTCAAAGAAGTAGAACGGCCGCGATTCCTTACCCGCCGAATTCGCGAACTGCACACTGTACTTCCGGACAAACGGGCTCTCCTTCATTTTTTCGAGTATGCCCAGCCGTCTGAACGTCCAGTAGGTGTCAGTCATCAGCGATTCGCCGATGTGATGTCGCGGAAAGATTTCTTTTTCGAAAAGGATTACCTTGCGCCCTTCGCGCGCGAGAATGCCGGCAACAGAGCTCCCTGCAGGTCCTCCACCCATCACAATGACGTCGAAATTATTATTGGTATTCATGCGTAGCGTACAGTTCTCAGTTCAGGTTCAAAAAATTCAGGCAGAAAACGATCCACTTGTAAAAGACCGTCACGCGTCAGCTCGACGTTGCTGTTGTGACGCCGGAGCACGCTCTTTTCTTCCAACTCTTCATAAACAGGACGAAACTCCTCCCAAACATCGACACCATACTTCTTTTGAAAGTAACCGGTGTCGATCGATCCGGTCTTCAATTGCAAAACCATCTCGCGAATGAGTCGCTGTTTTGGAGTCAGTGAAACGGCCCGCAGAAGCGGCAGGCGGTCCTCGTTAAGGATGCGCACATATTCTTCGAAGTTGTGCGCGTTCTGGAAATTGACGCCGCCGAAATGCGAAAACGACGAGACACCGATGCCGATCATATCGCCGCCATGCCACAACGCGTCGCGATAAATGAAGCGGCAAGTCTTTTTCTTCGTCGCGACAATGTCGGTGCCCGCGATTTCGTAGTCGTGCGCAAGAAATTGTTCGAAGGCGTAGTTGAGCCAGCGACGTTTCGTGTCCCAGCCGGCAATCGGTGAAGCGGCGCCCTTCTTCAAAATGTCCTGCGAGATGACGGTGTTGTACGGCAGCTCCATCTGGTAGATCGTGACGGAGTCAGGTTGCAGCTCGATCGCGCGCCGCACTGCTTCACGCCACTTCTCTTCCGTCTCACCCGCCATACCCGCGATGAGATCGATATTGATCTGCGGGAAACCAACTTGCCGCGCCCACTCGTAAGCCCGATAGATTTCCGGAGATAAATGTGCGCGACCATTTGCAGCGAGGATCTCGTCGTCGAAGTGTTCGATGCCGAGACTCAAACGCGTCACGCCGATCGCTTTGAGTGTTTCGAGTTTTGCTTTTTGAATCGTACCGGGCTCACATTCGAAAGTGACTTCCTCGGCGTTCTGCCAACTCACGTGTTGATTCAGACCATCGACGAGATATCGCAACTGCTTCTCACTGATGTACGACGGTGTGCCGCCGCCGAAGTATGCAAAGCGAAGCTTGCGTCCCTGGAACGCGGGCATGCGGCTGTAGAGCTCGTTCTCTTTGATCAGCGCGTCGAGGTAGACCTCGATCTCAGACGCGTTCTTGTCTGTGTAGACTTTGAAGTAGCAGAAGTGGCAGCGCTTCCGGCAGAACGGAATGTGAAGGTACAGACCTAGCGGATCGTCGACGCGCGGCGGCTGATTGAGCGCGTCGATTGCTTCTGTCACAAACTCGGGCTTCCACTGGGAGAACGGCGGATAGTTCGAGACAAAATAATTCCCTACTTCAGTTCTGGTTTGGGCGATATCTACCGTCATAAAACCAGTCAAGTTAGCATCAATGCTGCGCTGGAGCAATTAGGACCGCGGATAAACGCGGATAGCAACGGATTTAGTACGCAGCGGCCGAGAAGTAGGTTGCGTTGTGGCTAGGCCGCGTTGTATAGAAAGTCGATGCCCACTCGCCGTGGATTCAGTTTCTCGGACGTTCGCCACTATTTACCGTATTTCCTGATGCTGATCGTGTTTGTCGGTGGGGTCTGGCTGATCCTCGCCGGCGGGGCGCGTCTCCATCCTACGAACCCGATCGCAACAGCTCAAACCGGGCCCGCGTCACCGGCTGGCGTCCTCTGGGAAAACTTCCGAACCACGATCAGTATCCTTCTCACACAAATCATCGTCATCTTAATTCTCGCCGGGTTGTTTCGGAGACTATTTCGCTCGATCCACCAGCCGCCGGTGATGGGCGAGATGGTCGCAGGCATCGTGCTTGGTCCGTCGGTGCTCGGGCTGATTTCTCCAGAGGCGATGACATTCCTCTTTCCCACGTCGTCACTCGAAACACTGCGACTGCTCAGCCAGATCGGCGTCGTGCTCTTCATGTTCACCGTCGGCATGGAGGTGAACATTCAACATGTACGAGAAAAAGGATCGGCGGCGGTGATGATCAGTCACGCGAGCATCATCGTGCCTTTCCTGCTCGGCACAGCGCTCGCGCTTTTTCTTTATAGCGACCTCGCACCGCCAGGAACCTCTTTCAACGCATTTGCGTTATTCATCGGTGTCGCGATGAGCATCACTGCCTTTCCGGTGCTCGCACGGATTCTTGAAGATCGCAATTTGACGCACACCGCGCTCGGCTCGATCGCGCTCACATGTGCTGCTGTCGACGACGTTACCGCATGGTGCATCCTGGCGCTCGTGATAGCGCTAGTGAAAGCCGCCGGGCTCGTCAGTTCCGCAATCACGGTCGGCTTAACACTCGCGTTCGCGGTGGCGATGATTCTCTTAGTGCGACCGCAGCTTGCGCGAGTCATCAAAGAACCGGATTCGCAGCAACACCGGCGCCGTTTGATTCCGATCATTCTCGCGTTTGTTCTCGTGTGCGCATTGATCACGGAGACGATCGGCATTCACGCTTTGTTTGGTGGGTTCCTCGCAGGCGTGGTAATGCCGCCTTCTACCGAATTTCGGATCTTTCTCAAAGACAAGCTCGAGGCGTTCGGTTCGTACGCGCTGCTGCCGCTGTTTTTCGCGTTTACGGGATTACGCACGCAGGTTAGTCTTCTCAACGACTCGCAGACGTGGGCGATTTGCGCAGTGATCATTCTGGTCGCGATTGCGGGCAAGCTCGGCGGCAGTATGTTGATGAGTCGTTGGACTGGGATGAGTTGGACGCAGTCGTTCTCGATTGGTGTGCTGATGAACACGAGAGGATTAGTTGAGCTCGTAGTGCTCAATATCGGTTATGATCTTGGTATTCTGTCTGGACGAATTTTCGCAATGATGGTGTTGATGGCGCTGGTGACGACGTTTATGACCGGGCCGTTGCTAAGTCTGGTGAAGAAATGAAAGGAGATCGAAGATGGCAAGAACTCTATTGATTACCGCCGCAATTTTTGTACTGTCAGTGATCGCGCTGGCGGCAGCGAAACCAAATTACAGTGGCACGTGGACGATGGATCGCGCGCGCAGCTTCGGTCTTCCACCGGACATGAATCAAACGCTCACCATCACGCAGAAAGACGATCGGATCGAGCTCGAGACGAAGCTTATTCAGCCGAACAATGAGCGCACGGTGAAGGATACTTACGTGCTTGACGGTAAGGAGTATGACTTCACGCCTCCGGTTGCTCCGAACCAGCCGCCGGCAACGGGCAAGCGAACTGCCGTGTGGCTGCCCGGCGATCGCGGTATTCAGGTGACTGACGTGACGACTGCGGAAACTCCGAAGGGTCCGGTTAAAACTCAGACGGTGAGAAAGTGGACCATCTCCGGTCAGGGCGAGCTGGTGATCGACATGTACGTCGACAATCCGAATATCTCGTACGAAGCAAAACGGATCTTTATCAAACAGTAAAACATTAGCCGCGGATTTACGCGGATGAACGCAGATCTGCGTTTATCTGCGTAAATCCGCGGCTAAATTTATTTTCCTGAAATGTCGAACGCAGCCATCTCGCTCGAGTTGCGCACGAGGAGTTTTCCGCTTGCGATTGCCGGGTAATTCCAGGTTTGGCCCTGGACCGCAGTGAAGCGCGCTACTTCCGTGTACTTGTCAGGTGAGGCTTTGACCAATGCCACGTCGCCTTGATCTGAAGTCACGATCAAATGATCGCCCGCGAGGATGACCTGCCCGTATCCGTAGCGCCCATCTTTCCACTTGCGCTCGCCGGTGTTCACATCGAGGCAGACGAGAATGCCTTCATCGAGGCCGTAGATGTAACCGTTATGAAGAACGGATGGATTGAACTTGTTCTTCATATTCTTGTTTTCCCAGATCGTCGACGCAGTGAAACTGTTGCCGCCCCCCTTCACCTCAACGAGCGCCGCACCTTTCCCATAACCCGAGGAAATGAAGAAACGATTTCGGTCGACAACGATCGGCTGCGAGACGTTGATTCCCATGTCCGTGTCCCACGGATAACTCCACAACAACGCACCATTCTCAGGCGCGAGTCCCACCACGCGATACGAACTGACAACAACGATCTGTCGACGTCCAGCCAGCTCAACCAGCATCGGCGAAACATACGCCTGTGGATCGTCGAGCACTTTCCAGGCCGTTGCCCCCGTATTCTTGTTATAAGCAACGACTGATTTGCCGTTGGCGCCACCGGGAAGCACGATAACCTTGTCGTCCACGATAAGCGGCGACGCAGCCATGGCCCACGGAAGATTCTTCGCCGCGTTGTCCTTGAGAATGTTCTTACCCCAGATCACGCCGCCATTGTTCGCATCCAGTGCGCGCAACTCGCCGGTTGCGCCGAGCGCGTAGATGCGACCCTGGTCCCACGTCGGTGTCGCGCGTGGCCCATCGCCGGTCGAGTCGCTGAATTCAGCACTCCACTTCTGTGTCCAGAGCTCGTGGCCGGTGTTGATGTCGTAGGCGGCGACTACTTCCTCACCGCGACGCTGTTCGATCGTGTAAGCCTTGCCATCGGCGACGACGAACGAAGCATGCCCAACACCGACAGGTTGTTTCCAAAGTTGGCGCAGTCCGTTGGCAGGCCAATTGGTCGAAACATTACCTTCATCGTATTTGCCGTCACGCCTTGCCCCGCGGAAGTTAGTCCAACTGTTTCGCGAAGGAGCGGCAGGCGCAGCGGCTGTTTCGCCGGGCGATGCTGCGACACTCGGGGACGGGCTCGGACTCGCGACTGCTGCTGCTGTGGGTGCAGGTTGTTGTGCGGCTTGTTGGTTGCGATTCTGCTCGAGCTGGGCGTAGTGAGCATCGTTACCTCTGCTACACCCAGCGCAGAAAACTAACGTCAGAAGGATTAGTCGCTTGATCATAGCAATTAGACGGATCTTAGCGAATTTATGTTCCAATGCAGTAAAGATTCTTTTCACCGCGAATGAAGATGCGGCCATCGGCAATCGCCGGCGACGCGTAAACAGGCTCGCCAACCGAGTTCGTGCCGAGAATCTCATGCTTCGGACCGGCCTTGACGATGAATGTATCGCCGTCTTCGCTGGTCATCAGAATCTTGCCTTCGAATGCCACCGGTGATGCCGTGAACGTCGCGGGAATCGGGATGCGACCACCTTCGTATTTCACCTCACCGGTCTTCGCGTCGATACAGGTGAGAATGCCACGATCGGTGGTCAGGTAGAGATAGTCGCCATACAAGATCGGCGAGGGCACGTAGGCAGTGCCTTTCGCATACGTCCAGGGCACGTTTGGCGTGCCGGTGAGATCGCCGCTCTGACCTAGTTTAATCGCCATCGCGATCTTGGCCGGGAAGCCGGCGACGAGAAACACCATGTCGTTGTTCGCGACCGGCGACGGAATCGCATTGCTTTCAACACCCTTGTGCCGCCAAAGCTCTTTGCCAGTCGCTGGATCGTAAGCAATCACGGACTCAGTACCACTCGCGATCAACTCTGCACGCTTCGAAGTACGAACCAGCAGCGGCGTAGACCAGCTCACTTGCACCTTGCGCGGCGTTCTCCAGGCTTCTTTGCCCGTGTTCTTGTCGACCGCAACGATGAACGAAGCCTCGCCATTCTCTTCATCAGCCTGAACAATCACGAGATTGTCGAACAGAATCGGTGACGTACCGGTGCCCATGCCGACAGTGCCGAGTTTGCCGAGGTCGGCTTTCCACGCGAGCTTGCCTTTGAAGTCGTAGGCATAAAGTCCTTCGGTGCCGAAGAACGCATAGACCAGTTTGCCGTCAGTCGCCGGAGTTGAAGCAGCGTAGGAACTCTTGCGGTGACGATTGTCGTAAGGCGTGCCTTCCCACGCGGTCGACTGCCAGACGATCTTGCCGGAGTCGCGATCGATGCAAACGACTTTGAAGGTGTGTTTTTTATCAGCGCCGACGCTGTCCGGATGTAGAAACTCTTTGCCACCTTCGAGGGTGTGCTTCACGGCCTTGGCGCCCTGTACTACTGACCCTTCGACGGCCGTCGTCAGAAACACGCGATTGCCCCAAACGATCGGCGACGAATGCGAGCGGCCGTCGATCGCAACTTTCCACTTGATGTTCTTCGTGGGACCCCACTCAGACGGGAGATTTTTCTCATTCGAGATGCCTGAGCCGTCTGGCCCACGCCACTGTGGCCAATTCCCTGCCTCGGCCTTCTCAGTTAAAAAGCCGAGTCCAGTCACTGCCAAAGCAATGCCAACGATAAGCGTCAAAGCGATTCGTTTCACTGTATTCATTTCCTTTTAATTTAATTTCCTGTCTTGGTCGAAGCAGGTGCTTCTCCAAACGCATATAAATGCGAGACCGTGCGAACGATCAACAACCCATCCGAGATGGCAGGCGTAGCCATCATCACTTCACCAACTGGATTCTTCGAGAGCAACTCATACTTCGGTCCGGCTTTCACCACGAACACATCGCCGTCTTCACTCGACAGAAAAATTTTTCCATCAGACGCGACGGGCGACGCCGTGAACGCACCACCAGTTCCGCCTAAACGTTCCTGGTAAACTCGTTCACCAGTCTTCGCGTTGTAAGCGGTCAACACGCCCTGGTTCGAGCACGTGTAAAGCAAATCGCCGTAGACGATCGGCGTCGGCATGTATGGACCACCGCGCTGTTTGCTCCACGCGATGAAGTCACTCGACTCTTTGCCGTCCTTGAGCGTTAAGTCACCATTTCCGCCCGGCTTGATCGCATAGATGGGTTGGATCGGCGCGTAACCACTCGTGACAAAGATCAGGTCGAAAGCGACAAAAGGCGTGGGCGTGGTGATCTCTGACATCGGACCGAGCGACCACAACTCTTTTCCGGTCGCAGGATCGTAACCACGGATCTTTTTGGGACCGACAGTTATCAACTCAGCGCGTGTCTTGCCTTCGTAAACTGTCGGCGAACCCCACGAAGGAAGCTCTTCGCGTACCGTCCTCCAAAGCTCTTTGCCGTTCTTGATGTCGTAAGCCGCGATAAAGGAATTCTTTTGAATGTCGGCCTGCACGATCACCATGTTCTTGTAGATGATCGGTGAGCTGCCGTATTCCCACTGGTAATCGACATCGTAGAACCAGCCTGCGTCGAGCACGCCGAGATCCTTTTTCCACAAAAGCTTGCCGTTGAGATCGTAGGCGTAGAGACCTTCGGAGCCGAAGTTGACGATCAGGTACTTTCCGTCCGTGGCTGGTGTCGAAGCTGCGTGTGATGACTTCGGATGGCGTTTAATTTTCGGGATGCCTTCATAGGCAACACGCTCCCAGAGAATCTTGCCAGTCGCTTTATCGAGTGCATAGATCTTCCACGCGTGTTGCGGATCGTCTTTGACTGGCTTGACGTCACCGTAGAGACCGAAACGTGTTTCGTCTTTGCCGCTCGTGACGGCGCTCACCACAAACACCTTGTTGCCCCAGACGACGGGGCTCGCGTGCGAGAGACCGGGGATTGGAGTTTTCCAACGGACGTTTTCCGACTTCGCGGCGTCGAATTTTGCGGGTTTCGCTAAACCTTCATTGACGCCCGTCGCGCCTGGTCCACGAAACTGCGGCCAGTTCTGTGCGTGTGTTAAGGTCGCAACCGTAATCAGGAGAATGGAGGAAAGTGTGAATCGTTTCATGTTTTCTTTGCGCCTTTGCGATCTTTGCGTCTTTGCGTGAATGGCTTTACTCACCAATTCGCTTCATCAGATTCGTGTTAGTGGCGGACTTGAAAGTCATACTCGTGACTTTCTCGCCTTCGACGTTGAACGCCAAAGTGATTCCACCAAACGCGAGGGGCCGGAACGTCGTCTTGTCCAACGCCATCAAAGGTTGTGGTTGAGGCGTGAATCCGGCGACAAACAGCTTTCCATCTTTCAGCGAGAAAGTCACCTCCGGACCGGTTTCGCCTTTGTACTTGCCCACGTAGGTCTGAAGTGTCGCGGCATCGACTTCCATCGGCGGCGTCGCTCCCGCCTTCTTGAGTAAGTCAGTGATTGCCGTTGCATTTGCGTTCATCGAAGTCGCCAGTGCCGCGGTCAGGACATCCGGTTTGATCTTGCCGCTATCGAGCGCCATCTTCACGACTTCTTCCTTACTCGCTTGCACGCCCGTCATCAGCACATCGTCGGCACCCTCAGCTCCTTTCGCCAGGAGAAGTTGAACAACATTGAGGTGATCGTTCTGGAGGGCCCACGACAGCGCCGTCGCACGGTAGAAACTATCTTTCACGTTGACGTCAATCCCGCGCTCAAGCAGAACCTTCGTGACATCGGCATTGCCTCTCTCCGCTGCCTTGAACAGAGCAGTCATGCCGTAACGATACTTCGCGTTGACGTCGGCGCCTTTGTCTAACGCGGCAGTAACCGCAGCCGCATCGCCCTTGCGCACCGCTTCGAAGAGTTGATCGTTGAGTGCCTGTTTGGGATCGGTCTGAGTTTGTGGGAACAGAAGAACCAGCAGCGAAAAGAGGAAGACCTTTGGTACCAACATGATTTCTCCTGAGCAGTTGATTTGTGTGTAGGGACAGTCAGTTTTTTACGAGACTGACTTTCTGTAAACTGCAATACCAGCCAGAACCTGCTAGAATCAGCCAAAAAATATGTAACGCAGCAACGTGAGCTTACGTATTGTACATCCTTAGGGTTGCTAGCGCGCAGAGACTTCTAATCCCGAACAGCTTTTTTTGCAGACTCGGAAACGCTTTTATCCATAATAAGTGACGGGCCTCCAAAATGATTAACCTGATCTCCATTTCTTTGAATCTTAGCCTTGTTCTGGCACTCTTTGCATTTGGTGACTGGGCCGAATGGCGCGGACCAAATCGCGACGGCGTCTCCAACGAAAAGAACCTGCCGGTCAAGTGGTCTCCGACTGGCGACAACCTCGCCTGGCGCGCGCCATACGGTGGCCGCTCAGCACCGATCGTCATGGGCGATCGCGTTTACCTCCAGAACACAGCCGGCAAAGGCGAGACGCTCCAGGAACGTGTCATGTCTTTCAACGCCGACACTGGAAAACTCCTGTGGGAACATCGCTTCAACGTCTACTTGAGCGACGTGCCGCCACATCGCGTCGGCTGGGCGTCACCGGTCGGCGATCCGGCCACCGGAAACATCTACGTGTTCGGAGTTGGCGGTAACCTGCTCGGACTCAACCGCGACGGAAAAGTCCTGTGGGAACGATCGCTCGGTGAAGACTTCGGACTGCTCACCACGCACGGTGGACGTACCGTGTCGCCCATCATCGACGGCGATCTCGTAATCGTGAGCGGCGTGACATTTCAGTGGGGACAGCACGGACGCGGCGCGCATCGCTTCATGGCTTTCGACAAAAAGACCGGCGAGACAATGTGGATAAGCGCTCCCGGTGGTCGTCCTTACGACACAACGTATGCGCCGCCAATCATCGTCAACGTCAACGGCACGCGACTGCTGATCCAGGGCGCCAGCGATGGCGTGGTCCACGCGATCAAACCGCAGACAGGCGAGCCGGTGTGGAAGATCGAGATCAGCAAACGCGGATTGAACACCGGCGTTGTCGTTTACAACAACATGGCGATCCTTACGCACAGTGAGGAGAATCTCGAATCAAGCGAGATGGGCATGATGCTCGCCGTCGACGCCAACTCCAAAGGCGAGATCAAAAAAGATCAGATCAAGTGGAGTGTTTATGGCTGGCAGGGCGGCTTCTCTTCACCCGTGCTCGACGGCGATCGTCTGTATCAAGTTGATAACGGCGCGAACGTTGCTGCGTTCGACGCAAACTCCGGCAAGCAACTCTGGTTGAAGAACCTCGGCACGATTCAGAAAGCCTCGCCAGTGCTGGCTGACGGCAAGTTGTACGTCGGCACGGAAAACGGAAAGTTCTTCATCCTCAAACCGTCGGCAACCGGATGCGAGATTCTCGATGAAGATCAACTCGGAACCGAGGCGCAACCGGAAACCATCATCGGATCCGCAGCCGTGTCGAATGGTCGCGTCTATTTCGCCAGCGACTCAGGTCTGTACGCGATAGGCAAAAAGACGAGCCATAACTCTTCGCAAACAAACGCGAATGCCGTGGGCAGCACAGTCAGCTCGCAAACGGCAACGCACGTTCAGGTCGTGCCAACTGAGCTGATTCTCAAGCCAGGCGATAAGGCGAATTTTCGCGTCCGTCTCTTCGACGCCCAGGGCAACTTCATTCGTGAAGAATCTGATGTGACGTGGTCGCTCGATCAACTAAAAGGCACGATCGAGAATGGTCACTTCACTGCCAGTTCCGACGCGATTGCTCAGGGAGGTTTGGTTAAGGCAACTGTCGGCGGGGTGAGTGGGACTGCAAGCGTGCGCGTGTTTCCGCCGCTACCGTGGAGTGAGACATTCGATTCCTACGCCGCAAACTCACTGCCACCGACCTGGGTAAACACGACATTAAAGTTCGCGGTGCGCGATCAGAACGGAAACAAAGTACTCGCCAAACTGACTGAAGGCTCTTCGTTGCTGAGTCGCGCGCGGGCTTACATGGGACCGTCAGACTGGTCCAACTACACTGTCGAAGCCGACGTCAATGCAACGCAGAAACGCCGGCAACAAGGCGACGCGGGTGTGATCGCCCAGCGCTACGTCCTGACTCTTTACGGCAACAGCCAGATGCTGCATCTCGAGCCCTGGCAACCGGAAATCGTGCGCACGAAGAGTATGCCGTACGCCTGGAAGCCCGACACCTGGTACCGTCTTAAACTCGAAGTCGCGAATCTGCCTGACGGTACGACACGCGCTCGCGGCAAAGCATGGCCCGCAAACGAGCCCGAACCCAACGCGTGGATGATTGAACGCGTCGACCCGATTCCAAATCGCCAGGGCGCGCCCGGAATATTCGGCAACGGCCTTGCGGAACTCTATTTCGACAACATAAAGGTGTACGCAAACAAATGAGAATTAAAAGCACAAAATCCAACGCTATCATTTTTCTAACGCTGCTCAGTGCTGCTGTTTGCGCCCTGGTGCCCGCCGTGTCGGCATCCGATCCGGCGTCCGGCGATTGGCCGATGTGGGGCGGCACAGCAGATCGCAACATGGTTTCCAGCATGAAAGGACTGCCGACGACGTGGGACGTCAAGACAAAGAAGAACGTGAAGTGGGTGGCCCAGCTCGGCTCGCAAACTTACGGCAACGCAGTTGTCGCTGGCGGCATGGTCTTCGTCGGTACGAACAACGAAGGTTTGCGCGATCCGAAGATTACGGGCGACAAGGGCGTCTTGATGGCCTTTCGCGAGGCGGACGGCCAGTTTATGTGGCAGATGGTCCACGACAAGCTCGTCGCCGGCCGCGTCAACGATTGGCCGTACCAGGGCGTCGCTTCGTCGCCTTTAGTCGACGGCGATCGCGTTTATTACGTTTCGAATCGTGCTGAGCTGATGTGTCTCGACACGCAGGGCTTTCGCGACAAGGAGAACGATGGTCCAGTCACCGATGAGAAGCTGACCGGCGAGACAAACGCAGACATCGTTTGGAAGTTTGACATGATCGAGGAAGTCGGCTCACTGCCGCACAACCTCGCGAACTCGTCGCCCGTGATGAACGGCGATCTGATCTTTGTCAGCACATCCAACGGTCAGGACGAGAGTCACGTCAACGTTCCTTCACCAAAAGCACCGTCAATCATCGCCGTTAACAAGAAGACCGGCAAACTCGTTTGGGAAGACAACTCGGTTCAGGATCGAATCCTGCACGGACAGTGGTCGTCACCGACGGTCGGAACGATCGGTGGCGTGGTCCAGCTCGTGCACGCGCAAGGCGACGGCTGGATTCGCGGCTACGAAGCGCAGACGGGCAAGAAGCTTTGGGAGTTTGATACAAACCCGAAAGATTCAGTCTGGCCCAAGACGCGCAACGAGCTGATCAGCACCCCAGTGGTTTACCAGGATCGCGTGTATATCTCGAACGGTCAGGATCCGGAGCACGGCGAGGGTGTGGGTCACATGTACTGCATCGACGCGACCAAACGTGGTGATATCACGCAGACCGGACTCGTCTGGCACTACGACAAGATTCGTCGCTCGATCTCAACGCCGGCCATCAAAGACGGTCTCGTTTACCAGTCTGATTTCAGCGGCTTCCTGCACTGCCTCGACGCAAAGACAGGTCAGGCCTACTGGACACACGATCTCTTCGCGGCTGTTTGGGGTTCGCCGATGTTGATTGACGGGAAGATTTATCTTGGCGACGAGGACGGCGACGTTGTGATCATGCAGGAGGGCAAAACGAAGAAGGTACTCGGCGAGATAAACATGGGCAGCTCTGTTTATTCGACGGCAGTTCCGGCTAACGGTGTGCTCTACATCTCGAATCGCAATCAACTGTACGCACTATCTGAAGCGGCCGCAGGCAAGCCGGCCACTACAGCGGCAGCGCCAGCCGCCGCCGCTCGTAAACCGTAAGCTTTGCCACAAAACGCACAAGAAGCACAAATAAAATGTTCTTTGGTCTAATCAATCATTTGTGCTTTTTGTGCCTTTTTGTGGCTAAAATTTCTGTGCTTCTTTGTGGCAATGAAGAGTTTTGATTTTCAACCGCGGACGCGAGTGGTCTTTGGCCCAGGAGCGATCGAGCGTCTTGGCGAACTTGCGCGCGAGCTGAATTTTCGACGCACGTTGCTCGTCGCAGATCATGGTCTGGTTGCGAGCGGGCATGTAGACGAAGCGGTTGGACCGCTAACGAAAGCGGGCGTCGAGATATTTCGTTTTCACGATTTCGAAGTCAATCCCGACTCGCGTATGGTCGAGAAGGCAACTGCTTTCGTCGCACCGTTGAAGATCGATTCGATCATCGGACTCGGTGGTGGCAGTTCAATGGACTGCGCCAAGGGCATCAACTTTCTGCTGACGAACGGCGGTCGCATGTCTGACTATCGCGGCTACGGCAAAGCGACTCAACCGATGTTGCCGATGATCGCGATACCGACGACGGCCGGCACCGGAAGTGAAGGACAGAGTTACGCGTTGATTTCCGACGCCGAGACACACGCGAAGATGGCGTGCGGCGATTCGAAAGCAGCGTTTCGCGTCGCGCTCCTCGATCCGGCTCTTACGCTTTCGCAACCCCGAAGCATCACCGCGACTTCCGGTTTCGACGCGATTGCCCACGCCGTCGAGACTTACGTCACAACCAAGCGCAATCCTCTTTCCGAGATCTTTTCGCGCGAAGCCTGGCGACTGCTCGAGCCCAATTACGAGCGCGTGCTTAGTCAACCGGAAAACCTCGAGGCACGCGGAGCGATGCAATTAGGCGCGTACTACGCCGGCGTCGCGATCGAGAACTCGATGCTCGGCGCAACGCATGCCTGTGCCAATCCTTTAACCGCGCATTACGGGACTGCGCACGGTGCGGCGATCGCGATGTTGTTGCCGTCGGTCGTGCGCTGGAATGAAAGGTTCGCATTCAACGATTATTTTTGGCTTCTCAGTTGGTCCAGCGTTGCCGGACAATCGAATGGAGTAACGGCTACCGAGGCGCTCGCGCGACGGCTCGAGGAGCTCGCGGAGATTGGCGGCTTGCGCACCAGCCTGCGCGCGGCTGGTATCAACCATTCGGAGTTGCCGGAGCTCGCCACCGAAGCCGCTGAGCAATGGACGGGCACGTTCAATCCAAGACCTTTCGATCAGCAGGGAGCGATTGAAATCTACCAATGCGTTTATTGAAAAGTTTCATTGTAATCCTTTGCCTTGCCATCACCGTGTTGGCCCAGGAGGCGCCGGCGGACAACTGGTCGCAGTTTCGCGGCAATCAGTTGCTGACTGGAGTTTCGCGGTCAAACGTTCCCGATTCGCTGAAGCCGCTGTGGACTTACGAAGCAGGCGAATCGATCGAATCGTCGGCAGCCATCGTCGGTGGCACGGTCTTCGTTGGTTCGCAAAAGGGCGAGCTCGTTGCGCTGAGTCTTGAAAACGGATCGGTCTACTGGAAATTCCCGACGGGGAATCCGATCGGCGAGTCGTCACCGGCTTACGGCAGCGGCGTGGTTTACATCGGTGATTTGGGTGGATGGCTGAATGCGATAAGCGCTACCGACGGTAAAAAGTTGTGGGCTTTCAAAGCGAATGGTGAGATCAAATCATCGCCCGTTGTAGTCGGAGATCGAGTCTTGATCGGATCTTATGACGAACACCTTTATTGTCTCTCAGCACGGAATGGCTCGCTGATTTGGAAGTTCAAGACGAATGGGCCAGTACACTCGACGCCCGGTATCGCAGACGGTATGGCATTCATTGCTGGCTGCGATGAACTGTTTCGCGCGATTCGAGTTTCCGATGGTAAAGAGGTCTTCAACGTTTCGTCAGGTGCGTACACGGGCGCGTCGCCGGCGTTGCGCGGCGGCCAGGCATTCTACGGCACGTTTGACAACGAAGTGTTGGGAGTCAATCTCGCGGAGCGCAAAGTTGACTGGCGTTATGAACACCCGCAACGAAAGTTTCCGTTTTACTCGTCGGCTGCGGTGACGAGCACGCGCATAGTTATTGGTGGACGCGACAAGATGGTCCACGGTTTGACGCTGCAGGGGAAAGCGGCGTGGACGTTTGCGACGCGCGCTCGCGTTGAATCGTCGCCCGCGATAGCCGGTGACCGCGTGTTTGTAGGATCGAATGACGGGCGGTTTTATGTGTTGAGCTTGAGCAACGGTACGAAGCTTTGGGAGTTTAATGCCGGCCCGCCGCTGTCAGCGTCACCGGCAATCGCGAATGGGCGGATCGTGATCGGATCCCAGGATGGGCGCTTGTATTGCTTCGGTTAGGTTAGTTACTTCAAGACGGCGACAACTTCAATTTCAATACGCGCGTCCCGCGGCAGGCGCGCTACCTGCACAGTCGTTCGCGCCGGCGGATCACCTTTGAACTGCTTCCTATAAAGCTCGTTCATCGCGTTGTAATCGTTCATATCGGCAAGGAACACAGTTGCCTTCACTACATGATCGATGCTGCTTCCGGAAGCATCGAGCACCGCTGTCAGATTCTTGAACACCTGCTGAAACTGCCCTTCAAAACCGCCTTCGGCAAGCTGACCAGTCTTCGAATCGATCCCGATCTGTCCGGATGTAAAGACGAGGTCGCCCGTGACGATCGCAGGGGTGAAGATCCCATTCGGCGGCCCGGTTTTCACCGCACGACGTTTACCACTTGCAGTTTGTCCAACTGCATAAGACGAAGCACACGCGATGACAACAAACAGCAGAATCAGTTTCTTCACGGCTTTCGACCTCCAAAATACTTCGCCAGCGTACTCGCGGCGGGTTTCTGAGTGAGCAGTGATACGACAATCATCAACAACGTCGATCCAATCACCATCGGCACCACCGGCATGAATCCATAGACAGCCGTGCCGCCGGGAGTTCGAGTCAAAATCTCAACGCCACCAGGCGCCCAAACAACTGTCGCTGGTCCGGGCGCAGGTGCGGGAACGATTGCCTGCAACACGGCGACGGCAATGACAGTCGCTGCGGTCCAAACAGTGACCGCGAGTGCGCCCCACTTCGTGCTTCCTCTCCAGAACAACGCTGCTATCAGCAGTGGCGATAACGCCGCATAACCGGAGAACGCATACTGGATCGCGAGCTCAAAGATCGTTTCCGGTGCTTGCAAGGCGACAATGTAAGCAAAGAGTGTGATGAGAACGATAAAGAGTCGTCCGGTTTGGACCTGCACCGCTTCGCCGAAGCGGCGCTTACCGCCGTAGAAGGCGAAGACGTCCTCCGTAAACATGGTCGATAGAGCGAGAATTTGCGAGTCGCTGGCCATCACGGCGGCCATGATCCCTGCACCCAGCAATCCGGCGAGCCAGAGTGGCGCATAGTGTTGCAGCAACAGCATGATCACATCGTCGCCGGCAGACTTGTCCCGTAGCTCATCGCGGTGTTCGGGATCCATCGTGCGTCCCTGCGTCGCGAGTACGCGTCGGGCTTCCTGCTTCTCGCGGATTTGCGGAATTTCCGTGACGCGGTTGGCCATCACGCCGAGAAACACGCACGGTAACCAGATCGCGAGTATGCAGATCGGGTAGAAAATGACGGTCTTCTTAAACTGCGCCATCTTGCGCGCCGTCAAACAGAAGATCAGGATGTGTGGAAACGCGATCGCTGAGAGCGGGATGAACGTGTAGCTGAAAAAGTAGTACGGCGAGATCCGTTCGCGAGTGAGCAACCATGACGTCGCAGGTATTGATTGTAAAGCCTGCGCCGCGGTGCGAAAGCCGCCCATGCCGATGCCGATTACAGCTAACGCGACGGCGCCGAAGCACAGGAAGAGCACTGTCTGAAAAGTATTGACCCATGCAGTGCCGCGCATCCCGCCGAAGAACACATAACTCATCACGACCATCGCGACGATGGCGCCGCCAAACCAGAAGGGTACGAACCCGCCGCTGATCGTGTAGAGCGTGGTGCCGCCTCCCATGATGCCGATGATGATGTACGGGACGAGCAGCACGGCTTGTACGACAAAGATCACCGTGCCGATGTGACTGCATTCCCAACGATCTCGAAACATCTGCACAGGGGTCATGAAGCCGTATTTCTTGCCGAGTGCCCAGACGCGCGTGCCTACCAGAAAGATCGTGAGTGGAATCACGAGGCCTGAAGACGATGCCATCAAGCCAAACGTCACGATGCCGTTGTTGAATGCATGGCCCGACGACCCGAGAATCGCAAACGCGGTCATGTTCGTGCCGAAGAGCGAGAACAGGAACACGAATGGACCAAGCGAGCGGCTCGCCAGGAAGTAGTCTTCAGCTTCTTCTTTTCCTTTCGCGTGACGAAAAGCAAAGATGCCGATATAGAGAACGGTCGCGAGATACAGGAAAACTACGATTGCGGGAATCAACGGGCGGCATCCTCCCTGGTATCTGTTTCCTCAACCTCTTGTTCCAGGTGAGACGGCCAGGCATAAGTCACCAGCAGCCACATCAGCAGCGCGGCGGCCACTGAGAAGCATCCTTGATAGAAGAGCCCGATCGGAATGAAACCAAAAACCAGGCGGGAGCTTCGCCAGAACCAGATGTCCTGATGAAGCACGTAGAGTACTACGACAGCAAGAACAAGCAGGAGTTTCTTCACGGAGGCCAGAACTTAACAAGCCTCTCGAACCAGTGTCAAGTTTTTATCTCTGCGTAATCTCTGCGACCTCTGCGCCTCTGCGGTTTACTTGGCTTTGCGCATAAGTTCACCGCAGAGGCGCAGAGGTCGCAGAGATTACGCAGAGATAAATTCAAAACGGTGAATAATTCAGTTTTGTGCTTTGTGCCCGTTGGTTTTTGCCCTGGTCCGGTGATGACAATCAATATTGTGTCGTTTGATCATGCGATCGAGGGTCTTGCGATCGACAGAGAGAATACGCGCCGCGGCTTGTTTGTTTCCGCGAGTGTGTTCCAGGACACGGGCAACGTGGCGTCCCTCGATGGTAGAGAGTGTGACCAGGTCGTCATCAGCCTGAGCAGACGGCTCAGGTGAAATGATTTCATGATGATCCGGTAGCGCCGGTAAAGCGATCGTGACTGCACTCAGCAGGTTGAATAGATCGTTGGAGAATCGGCCTGCCGCAATATCCTGTTCGAGATTACAGCTACTGGCAGCAATCACCCGCACGTTAACCGTCTGTGTTTCGTTAGACGCAACGCGATTCAACTCGCCTGTTTGCACCAGGTGCATGAGGTTCAGTTGCAACGACGGACTTGTTTGAGTGACTTCATCGAGAAAGACGGTGCCACCATCTGCTTCCTCAAAGAGTCCCTTTCGATCTTCCTCGCCGAAGAATCTTGCTTCAATCAACTCCGCCGGTATATCGGCGCAATTGATCATAACGAAAGGACGATCGCTGCGGTCACTATGCTGATGAATAGCGGCAGCCACGAACTCATGACCTGCGCCCGGCTCGCCTGTCAGCAGAACAGGCGAGTCTGTGACTGAAACAAGGTCTACTTGTTTCATCATCTCGACAAACGCCTGGCTGCGTCCGGCCAGCTCAACGTCTGAATGGTACGCAGCCGAGCGTGGCGTGGGTGAGGTTCCTTGAAGTCCCTCTGCCAATTCGCGTGCCCGGTTCTCATGTTCTCTCACAAGCGCGTGCGCGTTTCCTGCATTAGCGATACTCGTCATGCTCGCTCAACCTCCACTGCCAAAACTTCCCTGGAATTTGAGAATTTAGGAGAGGGACGACAACCTCGCCCTGGCCGTCGCCCCTCTTTCCACGCGCGAGGATTTCACCCTGTTTACAACGCGCGCGTCTCGTAGGATTTCAATCAAAGCCGCTTTCGACCCAATCTTGAGGAGGGCAACACAAAATTACTTCCTGAGGAGAGTGCTGCTCATCCACGCATTTGAGGGCGACCTCAAGTTGGTGGTCCGATGATTTACCAGTGCCGGAGGCACGTGTTAGCCCGGTTCGTCAGTTTTGAGAGGGTTTCGCCTATGACTGGCAATTACGTAATACCCAACAAGCACAGGCTATGTAAATCATTCAGCATGTAGAGGTTAAGCGGTAATAGAAGGGTGCGCAATTGGGGAGTTTCCTGAATTTGACTCAGACTATTCCTGAGCGTTTTGCCCCACATAGCATGTTTAGACCAGTTATTCGACTTCAATGAGACCCACGATTATCGCGTAACGGACCAACCCCGCCACATCGTGAATACCCAGCCGTTCCATTAGCTGGGCGCGGTGAGTCTCCACTGTCTTGACGCTGATCTCCAGTTCCTGGGCAATCTGTTTGGTGGTTCTGCCTTCCGCGATGAGGCGCAGGACCTCGCGCTGCCGCGGGCTGAGCGTGGCAAGGAGATCTCGCTTCGTGGCGCCCCTGCCCTGTTCGATGATCGTGTTCTGTGCGGTTTCCGGCGAGATGTAGCGTTTGCCACTGACCACTGTCCGGATTGCCTCTTCGAGCTCGGTGCTGGCCGCACTCTTTGGCAAATAACCGGCTGCTCCTTCACGAACGGCACGGATGGCATATTCACCGGCTTCATGGACCGTCAGGACGATGACCCTGATCTCCGGATAAAGCTTGGTTACCTGGTCCAGGACCTCGAAGCCGTTCCCGTCGGGCATGGTGATGTCGAGGAGTATGAGGTCGGGGCTAAGTTGGCGGACCAGATCGAGCGCTTCACTGCCTTTGCCGGCTTCGCCGACAACGACCACGGCGTCGATCCTTTCGACCAGGGCCCGAATACCCGCGCGCACCAGCGCGTGGTCATCGGCGATTAACACACGAATCGGGGTCATTTTCCTGGGCTGCCTTGTTTCCTGAGACTGCTCTCAGTCGGGCATAAGTGAGTATGAGAATTTAAATAAACCAAAAAACACGATCCGTTCGGATACATCATTGCTACCCTCCCTGACGTGTAGGGAGCTAAGAAAGCTGGACCTGTTGAGAGGTAAGTGTACTGTGTGCGACGGTTTTGAAGAAAGTGCTGCTTAACGAACACCTTTTTGTAACACGTGTGTCGGAATTGTTGGGGAGGGACTGTTTGCTTTATACCGCGGAGTATGTAGAATGCGCGGCATGGAAACGAAACGCTTTAACTTTCCTCACACAGTACCTCTGGTCCAGTTGGAGACTGGGGGTGTACGGGTGCGAAACTAACGCGTGACACTTGAAACGATCGTGCACCGCATGCAGATGGGGGAAACTGCCGAAGAAATTAACGATGGATTTCCCACAGTCTCGATCACCCAAATCAAGGAGATCCTCGACTGGTACTTCGATAACAAAGCCGACGCCGACGAGTACCTACAGCAAGTCGAGGAAGAGGGTAAAAGACTTCTGCAATCGATAGAAAGTCAACCTGGGTACAAAGAGTGGCGTGAGAAGCTTCTCCGCCGCAAAGCAGAGTTTCTTCGCCGCAAAGCAGAGTTGAGCAGAACCTAAACCTCACTTACATCACGAAAATATGATTCGTCTCCTCACGGACGAAAACGTCGATAACAATATTATGCGAGGTCTAGCTCGACGCTTGCCGCAGTTGGATTTCGTTTCGGTCAGAGATGTCGGACTAGCCGGCTCACCCGATCTGGTGTTGCTCCAATGGGCCGCTAATGAACAGAGGATTATCCTGACTCATGATTTTAAGACGTTGGTTCGTGACGCCAACCAGTTAGTAGCTCATGGCGAACCTATGGCGGGAGTTATTTTCGTTCCCGATCAGTTGGAAATCGGTCGAGCCATAAATGAATTGGAACTAGTGCTCGAGGTCTCTACAGAATCAGAAATGCGCGACACCGTAAAATACGTGCCTCTCTAAACCAGAGACGGCGGCAACACGAATTGCCCCAAGTGCGGGCCAGAATAATTCTGCGCGGTGCGCAGCGCAAGGTCTAACGCCGCTCGTGTCGTCTCCGGCGTGATCACCGCATCAACAAACCCGCGCGCGGCAGCATACTTCGCATCCAGCTCCATATCATAAGTCTCACGCACCTTATCCATCTCAGCCGTTAACGCTTCGTCAGGCGACCCACCACTCTTCTTCAACTTTTCCAGTTGACTGCCAAACACTGCCTGCACTGCCGAGTCGCCTTCCATCACTCCCATCCGACCGGTGGGCCAACTGAAGATGAAATCCGGATCAAAGCCCTGACCCGCCATCGCGTAATAGCCTGCACCCGAAGCATGATTCACGGTCAAAACGATCTTCGGAACAGTCGCAGTCGCCATCGCTTCGACGAATTGCGCCCCGGCGCGGATTATTCCGGAGTGCTCAGCGTCAGACCCGATCATGAATCCGGAAACATCCTGCACAAACAACAATGGCGTGTGATGTCGATTGCAGGTCTCAATAAAGTAAGCAACTTTCTCCGCCGACTCCGTATAAATGATCCCGCCGAAACGCGGTGGCTTACCACCGGGCATGCGCACCATTCCCCGATGATTCGCAATCACTCCGACCTGGATTCCACTAACACGACCGTGGCCCGTGATCATCTCCTTCGCATAGTCAGCCTGAAACTCGTCCAGATAACCATCGTCGAGCAAACACTCGAGCAGCTTTCTCACGTCGTACGGTTGCCGGTGATCTTCGGGAATGATTTCGTAGAGTTCTTCCGCAGCTCGCAAAGGCTCGCCGGTAGATTCGGTCATACTCGCCGGCTTCGGTAACTCCGATACAAACTCGCGAATTCTCTCGAGACAAGTTTGGTCATCGGCGACACGATAGTGCGCCACGCCTGACAACTCGTTATGCGTACGAGCACCACCAAGCGTCTCATTGTCGATCGTCTGGCCGGTCGCGCCTTTCACGAGATTGGCGCCGCCCAGACCCATGAACGACGTTCCCTCAACCATGATGATGATGTCAGACAACGCCGGTAAATAAGCACCGCCGGCAATACATGGTCCCATCACCGCCGAGATCTGCGGCACTTTCAAATACCGACGCATGATCGAGTTGTAATAGAAGATCCTTGAAGCGCCGTACTGGCCGGGGAAAACACCACCCTGGTATGGAAGGTTCACGCCAGCCGAATCGACTAGATAGATAATCGGCACGCGCGAGCGCATCGCGATCTCCTGCGCGCGCAGTATCTTCTTGATCGTCTCGGGCCACCACGAACCCGCTTTCACGGTCGCGTCATTGGCAACCACGACGACTTCCCTGCCTTCAACCCTACCAACTACCGTAACAACACCCGCGGCGGGCGCACCACCGTCATACTGGTCATACGCGACTAGCAATCCGATTTCCTGCGAATAGGAATCCTTATCGAGCAACAACTCAATCCGTTCTCGCGCAGTCAACTTGCCTTGCTGGTGCTGGCGATCGATCTTGTCCGGACCGCCACCACTACGCAGTCGCGTCTCGAGTTGCAGAAGTTGATCGGTAAGCTCGCGCAGGCGCGACGGTTGTTTTGTGGCAGTACCGCTATCAGACTTTTTCATCAGAAATGTTGTGAACCCTTATCGTTGCTGCCAGATCGTACGCAGCAGTGTATTGGCATCAGTGGTCGAAGGAAAACCTTCAACAATAGCGACACGCGAACCGCGCAGTTCAATTGCAACTCCACCAGTTGGAGTTTGCCATTCGATCCGTTCCCCAGTCGATTGTAATTCCTGCGCGTCAGGATATCGTTTCGCCGTGCGCTTTGCATAAGCGTCAAAAAACTCTCGCGCATCGAGCGGCGTGTCCCACGCGGTTAGCTGTGCGACAAAGAACTCGTCCGGCTTGCCTGTTTCGTAAAGTGCAAAACGATCGCCGCCCCAACCTGCCGACGCGCGCTTCGATTCCGTCGCGTTGTGCAAAAACTCATCGAGGATCAAATAAGTTCCCCACTCGCCATTAACGTCGTAGTCAAGCTTTTTCCAGGTTGGTCCAAGGACGCTTTTGAAATCAGGCAGCGCAATTTTCTGCGGCGCTTCGTAGGAAAAGTATTTATCAGCGTGAAGAATTTGCTCGCTCGACTGTGGCAAAGTTGTAAACGCCCGCGAAACCATCTCCCAGCCACCGCGCTTGTAGACCTGCGTGGCCCATGCCGATCCTTCTTCATACGGAAACAACAACGACTCACGTAATGCGCGTGGTGCTTGTTTGAACTGTTCCGTCGCTTCGTCTCCGCCCAGACTGGTAATGAACGCGAGGGCAATCAGTGGGTTTTTCGCCATGTATAGTGTCATCGCGAGAGTCGCATCGCCTTCGATAAGCGCGTGTGCGGCGAGTTGGGCGTCAGAATCTCCCTTGGGCCAATTCTCGAAGCGCTTCAGATTGAAGTGCTGATCCTGGAGTGCGTGCGTAAGCTCGTGGGCCATGACAGGCTTCTGACCGTCGAGCTCAATCCAATCGGCGAGATAAAACTGCTGCGCTTTGGGATCGTAGTAACCCGCAACCTGTTCTGTCAGGAGCTTGATTAGAAACGCCCGATAAGCAAAATCTTTGGGCGCAAGGCCAAAGAACTTGAGCAATACTTCACTGGCGTGCATCTCGGCCGGAGTTGTTTCGGTGTCGAGATTCTTGATAATCGTGCGCTCGATCTCACTGCGAGATTGGGCGCCACTCTTCACGGATCTCAATATCGACAGCTCGCGGAGCTCGCTCGTTTCCCTGAGCATCTCTGCAGTCATGGACACGATGGCGGCGTGTTGGGTACGCCTTGCTGCCCCGGTCTGGGCCTGTCCTTTTGGCAGGAAACTGCCCGTACCGAGACAGAACACGATCAACAGGGCCAGCCCGGCGCTAATTTGCTTTGACATATTGGTCTTTCACTCTTATAGTCCGCTAAACGTTTACAGCTAGCAAGGATCGGGAATCCTCTTCGTTATGAGTTCAGAAGGCTTTGCTCAGATGACAAGCCCTGCCCCTGAAGATGTATTCGACGTTTGGCACGAGACCCTGATTCGTGTGCGTTACGCCGAAACTGACAAGATGGGCATCGTTTATTATGCCAACTATTTAGTCTGGTTCGAAATCGGCAGAACGGATTACTGTCGCGCGCGCGGTTTTTCTTATCGCGACATG
>Ga0134121_10000544_pt1 | contig 42250 bp, 76 predicted proteins | sample KB301_FD_96463 | JGI IMG/M metagenome (GOLD analysis project Ga0134121, IMG submission 96463) | Terrestrial soil microbial communities without Nitrogen fertilizer from Kellogg Biological Station, Michigan, USA - KB3-0-1 | ecosystem: Environmental > Terrestrial > Soil > Unclassified ...
AGGACGCGAAATGGAGCAGGAGCTTCTCCAATTCCCTAAAGGCAAAAACGACGACTTGATCGATGCTGGGGCATCCATGCTCGAAGTTTTGGTTCCTGGCGATTCACTGGCAGCCAGTGACATCCCTGCCGGTAGTTGGGAAGACGAATTCCAAAAAGCTATCGGGCGTAGTCGCCGGGGCGACTTTTTCCATGAATCGCTTAACTGGCAGCCGCCAGCCCAAGAGCAACACGGTAAATCCTGGTGGGACAAAGTAAACCCGTGAATGGGTTGATCATTTTTAGCCGGACAGAGAAAGATTTCAGGTTTTGGACGGGCGTAGTAAACGTACTTACAAAAGAAAGAACCCTTGAACAATGGCTGCATCTGAACCCATCGGTAAATTAAAAGAAGCTCAACAAGTGAAACGCTGGCAGGACCGCCTAGCGGTTTCCCGGCGCTGGCTTGACCAAACAGCGGAAAACGAACGCTGGAAGATGTATTTGGATGAGCTGGAAGGTAAATACGACGTGGTTCTGGGGAATGTTCAGGTTCCGCCTATCGGTGAGATCTTTGCTTACCGGGACGCGGCTATCGCCAATCTTTACTTTAAAGACCCCTATATCGCGGTCAACGCCAAAAAAGACGCAACCATTTTAAGTGCTTACATTCTAGAAGCTGGCGTTAATCATCTTTGGGGCGAACTTAACCTTAAAAGCGAGCTAGAGCTAGAAATCTCCGACACGATCATGGTCGGTCATGGCTGGAACAAGGTGGGGAACAATACCAAGACGGCCGGTACAGGCCAGAACCTCCAGATTGTAGAAGACAACATCTACGCTAACCGGGTCAGCTGGCAAGACATGACCATGAACGTAGGGTGCAAGCGGCCCACCTACGACAACATCTGGATTGCACAGCGCATCTACAAACCCACTGAACAGGTTAAGAAGCAATACGGCGCTCGCGCTAAAGATTTAAACGGATCCACCTATCCTTCTTTAGACCAAAAATACATGAAGAACATCCTCTACAAAGAGGATTTCAATTATTCAGCTATTCAAGAGATTTGGGACAAAGAAGACCGGATGATCTATACGGTCTGCGACGAGATGATTGATAAATATCTAGAAGATCCCAAGCCATGGCCAGAGTACATGGATAATTTCCCCTATCAATTTCTGAGCTTCCATGACCTCCCAGACAAAGCTTACCCGCAATCCGATATCGCTGCCTGGAATCCCCAAGTCCTAGAGAAGATCAAGCTGTTCACGATGATGCTCAACTTTGCCAAACGCTGGAATCGGCAGATGATGATGAAGAAGGGGACGCTTAACCTTCAAGAGTTAGACAAATTTGAGAAGGGGATCGAAGGATCGATCTTGCTGGCGGCAACGACTGGAGACATCCAGCAGGCCGTGAAGATGCTGGATTGGGGTTCGATGCCGCCAGATTTCTACATCTTGTTAGACCGCCTGGATGCCTTGATTGACCGGATCCGTGGTCAATCCCAATTTCAGCAAGGCGGCGTCACCAAGACGGCGACACGGACGGAAGGGGAACTTCAGCTTATTAAAAGCGGGGCTGACGCCCGTACTGACCGTAAACAAGACCGGATCGAAACCCACTGTGAGAACATCGCCAGAAACCTTGTTATGCAGATGAAAAATAACTTTGACGTGGAATACATAGCCAAGATCACGGGCAAAGAACCCCCAGAAATCATCCAAGCTTTCCAAGCGCAGGGCATCTATGACCCAGCTTCCAGGACTATCAAGTTCAATATGGATGACATTAAGGGCGAATTTGATGTGTCAATCAAGATGGGTTCGACGCTCCCGCTCAATAAAGAGAACCGCGACCGGGTCTTAAGCAACGTTCTCCAGCAATCTATCCCCTTAGCCGCGGCTCCTAGCATCCCGCCCTTTATCGCCGAAATTATCAAAGAACAACTTCAGGACTTCGATATTAAAGGCCTAGAGACAGCCTTTGAAGATCAGCAAAAATCCAATGAAGCTAAATCGCAAGCTGAAGCTCAAACCACCCAGATTGAAGAAGGCAAAGTTCAAGCTGAAACAGCGAAGCGGCAAGCCCAAGCCCAAGACATTCAGTTGGATTCACTGATTAAAGGCGTCCAGGCAGCCGGTAAAGCGACGGGTCAATTATTGCCAGAGGAGTCATTAACTAAATGAGTGTGTGTACCAATTGCGGCAATCAAAACGCCTACCACACGCGATCTTGGTATGACGCAAAGCTAGAGCGCATAGAACAGATTTGTAACGGTTGCGGGTTAGACGGAGCAGGCGAATTTGTCCCTGATGTCTATTTGCCCAAAACGGGCATGACGTTCCAGGCCTTATGTGGGAAAGACGGTAAACCGATTCCCATACAGAGTAAGCGCCATAAGCTTGACGTGATGAATTCATTGGGATTAAGAGAACACCCTGATCGGCTCAAGGGACAAAACTGGATTGAAGGATCTAGAGATTATCGGAAGAAGAATTTTGAAGAAGCGAGGCCCAAGATTAGAGAGGCCTATAAACAGTACCTCAAACGGAAAGGCTCCTAATATGAAAGACAACCCATTAGCGCAAGCCGTTAGAAATTCTAAGCCTGCTCAATTTGATATGGCTCGAATGATGCAACTGATTGAAGAAATTCATCAGGCCGTTGTTGAGCAACCGGAACAAAAGAATTCGGAAATCGTAACGACGCAGCAAAGTCACGTTTAAAAGGAGATTCCAATATGTCAGACACCGCAGTAGCCAGCCCGACACCTGAAGTGCAAACGGCGAACCCGGCAACGGAACCCGTCCAAACTCAAGGTACGGCTCCAGCTCAAGGAAGCGAAGCCCCGGCGGCGGCACCTTCCTCAGAGTCATTTTTCAACGGTGACCCTAATAGCCTCCCACCGGAACTTAAGCCGGCGTATGAAAACATGCTTAAGGACTACAAACAAAAAACGCAGTCCATAGCCGAAGCGAAGAAAAAGGCCGAAAGCTACGACAAGATCAGTAAAGATCCTCGATTCGTCGAGTATTGGAATGGTCTGAATCGTCAGGAAAAAGCCGAGTATCGAGAACAGAAAGCAGCCGTTGAGAAGAAGATTGGCGAGAAGATAACTGACGAAGAATTCCAGAAGGGTTTCACAGACAAGGAATCATTCTTGGCTATGCAGGAGCGAATCGCTCAGCATGTTCTGGAAAAGTCTCAAAAGAAGATCGAGGAATTGGAGCAGTTTAAAACGGTGACGGAAGCCGCCAATATCGTCGAAGCTTTTGCGACTGAAATCGGGGAAGATAAAAAACCTATCCGCCCGGACTTCTATGACTTGGATAGCGATGGCCTGATTAGCGGTTATTTGCAAGTAAATGCCAGACCTGGCATGAACCCGCAAGAATACCGCGATCAATTAGATCAGGCTTACAACTGGTCAAAGCAGATGACCCAGAAGTATTACGAAAAGGGCCGTCAAGACGCTTTGGCTCGTATCCAACAAAAAGCAGCGACTTCCACTAACCCTCCGACCAATGCGGCTAAGGGTGCTTATACAGGCCCTAATCCGAAGACGCTTTCTGTGCGTGAAGCTATGGAGATGGCCAAAAAAGGTCAGCGCGTTCCACAGAATCATGACTAGGGGGAAATAATATGGCAGCTCCACTTCTACAAAATTATGGCCCAGGGAATGTTGACGAACTCTTAACAACGAGTTTGGTCAATATGATCCCCGGCATTCGCGACAACGTCTTTAAGTCAAATCCCGTCTTCAAATGGTTATACGAAGGCAAGGGTGGCGGAAAGATGCGTAAAAAGGGCGGTGCGGCTCTCTCACATGCAGAAATGTATGCGAAGAATACCACGGCCTTAGCGTACCAACGCTATGACTTGTTAGATACGACTCCTCAAGACGGTCTCACTCGTGATCAATGGTCTTGGGCGCAATACGCCGCTACGGTCACCATCGACGGCTTCACGGAACGTGTAGCCAACGCGGGAGACTCCAAGCTGGAAGACTTGCTCGAAGCCAAGAAGATGCAGGCGGAAGAAAGCCTCTCTTTATTGCTCGAACAGGATATGTTTGCGGCTACTGCTGTCTCTAAGCACATCGAACCCTTAACCACAATCGTTGCTACTTCTGGAACGGTTGGAGGTATCAATGGAACGACTAACACTTGGTGGCAGGCATGTGCAGCGACTTCTTCGGGCTCATTCGCAGCGCAAGGACGTTCTGACTTGACCAACGCATGGAACCTGGTTTCTGTCCAGAATCCTATCGGTGGCCCGGAAATGATCGTTTCCGATCAGACTTCGTTCCAAGCCTATGAAGCAAGCTTAGTATCTCAAGAGCGCTTCACTAACAACAAACTGGTCGATATCGGTATTGAGAACCTGGAATTCAAAGCGACTCCCTGGACGTGGTCTCCGCAGGCTACCTCGGGCGTCATTTACTTGCTGCATTCTAAGGGCCTTGAATTCGTTGTGAATTCGGATACCGACTTCATGACAACCGACTTCGTAACTCCGACGAACCAAGATGCGCGAACCGCCAAGATCCTTTTGGCCTGTGCGCTCATGTCTGGTAATCGCCGAAAGAACGCGAAACTAACTGGCGTTACTGCCTAATAGGAGGTAGTTCATGGCTTCTTTAAGAACACCTACTTCACGCGACGGGGGACAAGGGATTTTCGACATCTTGAAAATTCCAGCCTGCGTTACAGGGGACACGGTTAGTTATAAGAACAATGTTTGTGGATGGATCGTCGTGAATCGAACGACAACTGATGCGGTGACGGCTACTTATAGCGCCACGACTCAGTTGTTCACGATCACGGTAGCCAATACACCGGACATTGATCTTTACGTCATCGGATAAGTGCTCGTTATGGGCGAAGGACCGGAGGGCGAAAGCTCCAAGTTACAGCCTAGCGACGCTAAGGGAGACTCAAAATGTTAATTCAACAATTAAACAGATCAGATGCAGAAAAGATTCAAATCATCGTTAAAAACGTTGATGGCGGCGGTTCGATTACAACCGGTATGGGCGCTGCAGTGGTCCAGGCCGGTGCGTCTATCGACGGAATTAGTTCTCTGCGATCCACGGCAGCCCTTTGGAAAGGGTTTGTCGGCGTAGCGCAACAGGACATTGCCATCAATGGCTTTGGTCTAGTGACCGCGTGGGGATTTGCGAATTCAGTCGCGATCTCAAACGTAGGGTCATCGATCACGGTTACAAGGGGCGATTATCTGAAACCTGGCGCAGCGGCAGGGACATTCTTCAGCGGTCAAGCGGCTGACGAAACGCTCTCAACGTTGCTCTATCGCTCAGTTGTTGCTGCTACGACAGCCGTTGCTATATCGGCTGTGACCGATGGCGGCGTGTCAGGATTCGTTCGAGGTTTGTAAATGACTCAAGCCGAAATTGTAAACGCTCTTTTAAAAGGGCTGGGATTGAAGCCTACACGGTATCTCTTCCGGTGGAGCCCTTTGCTAAAGAATCCGTTTCATTTCGACTTGTTAGAAGTTATGCGGTGTGACTCCGATGGGGAGGTGATGACCTATAAAAAGGCAGCATCTCCCCTCGGAGAACACGCTGCTCATAAGATTAAAAGTCCGGGTCGGTTTAGTTTCTGGGATCTGTTACTAGTCCAACTAAGGGTTATTGAATGACACGTATTGTCCAATCGGAACAATTACAACCTAAAGAAGAAGGCGTTATTCGCGTTCTGATTGGGTTGCCCCATGAGGGGATGACCGGCTCAGAAGCCTATACCAATCGCCTTCACAATTTTATGGAGCTAGGAAAGTTAGAGGAGCGCGGCAGATTCTTAAAAGAGAATCCTCGATTTGAATTCCTCCAGTACACCTGTGGCCGGATGCACGTATTCTTTGCGCGCGAAGAGATGGCTAAACAGGCTATCGCGTCTGACTGTGATTATCTCTTCATGATCGATGATGACATGATTTGTCCCGACAACCTCTTTGAGAAGCTCTACGAAGCTGATAAGCCCATCATAGCCCCACTTGCCTTTACGCGGAACTTTCCTCATAAACCCGTTATTTATGCCTGCATTGAAGGATGGGACGCGGTATCTCAGAAAGACTATTTCAGCAACTATGCGGTGATGAATTATCCGAAGGATAAATTGCAGGAAGTGGATGCGGTGGGTTACGGTGCTGTCCTGATTAAGACGGAAGTATTAAAGGCCGTCGCTATGCCCAGATTCATGAGCACTTGCGGAACAGGTGAAGACATTCTCTTTTGCTACAAGGCAAAAAAAGCCGGGTTTTCGACGTGGGTTGATACGCGTATTAAGCTGGGACACGTTAGCCATCCCTTAATCGTTACGGAAGATTACGTTAAAGCGCAATGGAGTGCCCATGGCATGGAAGTAGAAAAGAACTATGGAGCACTTAAACCGAAAGAAGCCGTTTTGGTGCTGGGTGATTAGATGAATCCGATTATCAGCGTGATTTTGCCTACATGGAACAATCCGCAGTATTTAACGCCATGTGTTCGCTCCATCATGGATACAGGTCTATTAAATGGTCTGGGTGAAATCATTATTGTGAACAACGGGAAGCAGCCTATTAGAGAAGAGTTTGGGCATATAAAGGGCATAACGGTTTTAGATCCTGGGGAAAACCTTGGCTGGGAAAAAGGCTTGGAACTAGGCGTTAAGCATTCCAAAGCCCCTTTTCTTTGCTTCCAAAACGATGACACGCATATCCCGATATCTAATGCGAATTTCTACATGCAATTGCTTTACCCGTTTAGTAACGCCAATGTTGCCGCGGTAGGTCCGATTACTACGGTAGCGGCGGGTTGGCATAGCATTTATCAGCGTTTCCCGCTAAAGACCCCTACCGAAGTGTCTTACCTGATTTTTTTCACGGCGATGATTCGCAGGGCGCATTATGACTTAGTTGGCGGAATCGATACATCATGCCCAGGCGGTGACGATTTAGATCTATCGATGAGACTCCGCAAGGCCGGCAAAAACTTGGTTCTAACGCCCCGAGCTTTCCTGATTCATCATGGCTTTAAGACCGGGGAACGGGTTAAAGGCGGCCCGGACAGCGATGGCGGCTGGAATTCACTCCAAATGCGAGACCGGACAAATCATTATCTGATCGCTAAACATGGTTTCAAGTTCTATTGGGAAACGGTAAGAGGGCTTCAATATGGGACTCCAGAACCTTCAATAGATTTAGAGGGCAATGTAGTCAGGTCCATGGCGACGGAAGGCGATATTCTTGAACTTGGATGTGGTTATAGAAAGACAATTGAAAGCTCTTTAGGTATGGACATTATGCCTAAAGGGGAAACAATTCCGCATGTTCCGGGTGGCTATTCCGTAGCGGATGTAGTGGGGGATGTATCCAAACCTCTTCCCTTTAACGATTTTTCAAAAGACACCCTCATCGCTAGGCATATTCTTGAGCACTGCGTGGATACCGTCTCTACTCTTAAAAATTGGAATCGCGTACTTCGGATGGGTGGCCGCATGATCATTGCCGTCCCCAATCAAGATTTGGGGAACATGATCCCATTAAATCCTGAGCACGTTCACGCCTTCACGCCAGAATCGTTAAAGAGCCTAATGGATTTATGCGGATTTAAGCAGATTGACTGTATTGATCCTAAAAACGGCGTGTCATTTGTGGGGTGCTACAAAAAGATTTTGCATATGGCTGGAGTCGAGAAAGAGATGGAGATGGCTCATGGCTAGAATTGCCAATTTCTTTGAATCACGGCTTGGGCGAAACGATGGCAATCCCCTTTATGTCCAGGCTTGCTTAAAACGTATGGAGTATTACGGGAAGCTCTTGCGTGGGTTCCCTATAGATCCTTCCTTATTAAACTGGTTTGCATCTAAGGAACTTGATCCTATCGCAGAACAGGCGGCCAAGGCACTTCTTGAGACATACGGGGAAACGGTTGAAATCGATCACGTTTACCCCGTTGGAGATATTAGCCCATTTGGGACTTATGACCTAAATATTCATGTGGATTGGGGCGAAGATGGCTTGGCAGGGATACTCCCTTACAAGCCTTTTGAGACTCCAAAGCCGTTTGCTTATTGGGCGAGTGATACTCATATCAAAACGGGTGCTATTGATAGCTATGATTATCGGCTTTCCGTCGCTAAGAAGGCTGACTTTGTATTTGTAGCACAAAAGCAAGCCGCGGAGCGCATGAAAAATGACGGCATTCCTAATCCTATCTGGCTCCCCCATGCCGTAGAGCCGCAAGCCTACCCAAAAATCGACCTTTTAACGAAGAAATATGACGTTTGTTTTGTTGGGCACGTCAATTCTGAGAACCGAGTTGATGCTTTAGACCGGCTTTTTAAAGAATTCCCCAATTTCTATTACGGACAGCGCCTTTTCGAAGATGCAGCGCGGAAATTCGCTGAATCCAAGATCGTTTTTAACATCGCCATGACCGATGACATTAATATGCGCTGTTTTGAGGTGATGGCGACGGGTTCATTCCTCTTAACTAATTGGATTCCTACCATTGGAGACCTTTTTGAAGATGGGAAGCACTTAATCCTGTACCGATCTTTAGATGAGATGGTGGATAAAGCCAGATATTACATTGCTCACGACGACGAGCGCGAAAAAATAGCGCAGGCCGGCTACCAAGAAGTCATCTCGAAGCATAAGATCCAAGATCGCGTGAATGTCATGCTCAACGAATTTATGAAATCAAAAAAACAACAGGAGGCCTTAGCCCATGCAAGCGTTTAAGTTAGTTAATGCAGGATTTGTAGATAAAGTCGTTATTTTCGATTCACTGCCAGAAAGATTGCTTAAAGGAATCAAGACCCGCGAAGTGGCCGGGTTCCCGCGCTCTTGGGCTAAGTTTTTAGCCGATATCGGAAGCCTAAGAGACGTTTTAAGCACGACCACAGAGAAACGCGGTCCTGGGGACTATGTTTTTAGTCATGAAAAGATCGGCAGAGAACCTTGCTTCTACGTTCTGGAATATACGGATGTGAACGCAGATAAAGAGTTTTACCGGGCTATCTCTGAGTTTTTACGGATGAATTGCGATCCCGATGTTCGATTGAAAGAAAAGCTAATCGACATGGCGATAGCCTTAGCTCCTAACTCAACATCCTCTTTGGATATTGAACCGGAAGATATCCCGGTTATCGTAGTCAAAGAAAAAACATCGCAAGAAGAATCCAAGATTGTTGGCCAAGACGAGACCATTATTATCCCAGAAGCACAAAAAAGACGAGGACGCCCAAAGAAAGTGGCGGTGGAGGCTTAAATGATTCAGAACTCAGGTAGCCAGGCAATTGTTTCGGGCACGGATGCGGTTGTTGGAAGATCAGGTAAACCTGTTCGGGTCTTTGCCGTTAATTTCACGAGTGATGGTACGGCCGGCGTCCTGATCCTCCGTAATGGAACTTCGACAGGTGGGACCGCTTTTGTTACAGAAAACGGCGTTGTTAGCTCAGGGAAAACGGTCGAATACGGTACGTCTGGAGTTTCCTTCCCGGCGGGTTGTTTTCTTGACGTGGATAGTCATGTGACCGGTGGGGTAGTGGTCTTTGCCCAAGAAGGCGTTTAATGGCGACGTTTTTACAGCTACAGCAGGAGTTAGGTGCTCAGGTCGGCTTAGATCAAACGGTCTCAAGTCAGGCAACATTGCTGAAGCGCTGGATCAATAACGCTCAGCAAACGATACTTCGGGCTTATGAATGGCCCTTCCTGCGAAGTCCTACTCCTTTAGTTATTCAGACGGTTACGGATATTACGACAGGGACCGTTGCTACTACGGCTGCCTCTACCACGATCACGTTTAGTAGTGCTCCTTCCGTTTCAGTAGCGGGGCGTTTCATCCAAACTTCAAGCTCAAATGATTGGTACAAGATCACAGCCCATACCGCTGCAACTACAACGGCAACGCTTGAAATCGCCGCTATCTATACGGCTGCGGCGGCAACGTATACGGTGAGGAAATTCTATTACTCAACAAGTTCAAGCGTAGACCGGATTATTCAGATATTCCAAGACGTTCAGCCCTATCAACTTCAAGAGACAACGCCCGAATACTTCCAGTCCTTTAACCCAGGGTTCTTGTCTAGCGGAACTCCTCGAATCTATTGCATGGCCGGGATTGACGCCTCTACGGGAGCTGGCGTCCCGCAATTCAGGCTTTGGCCTAACCCGGATTCGGTCTTAAACCTCCGAATTGACTATCTAACCGTAGCAACGGATCTATCCGCTGATGCAGATGTTTCGGTTATCCCGGCTAAGTGGCATACGACTGCGCTGATTGAAGGAGCTAAGGCTCAGGGCTTGTCCTTCTTAGACGACACCAGGGCCCAAGATTCCTATGTGATTTTTAAGAACATGATTGAAGAGATGAAAACGGAGTATGAGATAGGTCTTCATCGTCACCGAATTATGACTTCAGCCGATAATCAGCCGATTAGCGGAAATCTAGGATTTTTGCCGCTACCCGGCTACTACCCAAGAGGGAGCTAAATGGCAGCACGTGGACCAGGTGTACCGTTAGCAGATTTTACGGGGGGACTTAATGTCATGGACCCCGAATACAACCTTCCATTAAATCAATCCCCTGATTTAGACAACATTGTTTTGCAGAAGATGGGATTTAGGAAACGTAATGGCGATTCAGCATGGAATTCAAGCGCGATGGTTTCTAGCGCTACAGCCATTCATGGGATGGGCTACTTCGTGACGGATGGCGGAACGGAATTTCTAAATGCCATCGCCGGGACTAAGTTTTTTACTGATTCTGGTCTATCAGGGACCATGACTGATGCAACAGGCGCGATAACGATTACAACAGGTCAAAACAATATCTGGAACTCAGTCAATTTCAATAATCTTCAAATTTGGTTCGGGGGAGCTCCAGATTCCCCTTTCAAGTATTCGGGAACCGGAAACGCAGCAGCTTTGGGCGGATCGCCACCTACAGCCAATAACGTTTTTGGAGCTAATAACCGGATATTTGCCATGAATACAACAGCTAATCCCTCTCGTATCTTTTGGCCCGTAGTATCCAATCCTGAAGATTGGACTGGAACAGGGTCCGGCAACGCAGACGTTGCGGCATCTGATGGCGATAAGCTGATGTGTGGGATTGTAACCGGTCCAGATACCGCTATTCTCTTTAAAAATAACAGTACCCACATGATGATTTTGACCCGCCAACCTTTCCCGATCTATCAACTTCAAAGAGGCGTAGGAATAGCTGGGAAGAACGCCTGGGCTTTTGCCAACGGGGAGATCTACTTTATTACGCCTGGCCTTCGGATGCGCTCAACTACGGATGGCGTTAACTTTAAGACGTATCCAACCAACATTGATCCCATTTTCGACACGATTAACCCATCACGTATTAGCTTTATTCAGGGGGCTTATTATCAGCAGGAAAACTGGATTGTATTTTGTGTGTCTACAGGATCGAATACGACTAACAATTACCTCATTATTTGGGATATAGACCGCGAATGTTTCTTGAGATGCACGACAGGCTTCAAATCAAACATTCTGGGTATTGTTCAAAATAGGCGCTTATTCGCTGGGCATTACAACGGAAAGCTTTACGAAAAGCTGAAATTGACTGTATTTGCTGATGCTTCGGAGGCTTCTCCAGGCGCTATCGATGGACACTGGCGTACTCCGTTTAGCAACTTTACGCAAGAAACCGATATCACCATCCATCCCACTTATGTTGACGTAGTAGCCATAACTGAAAGCGCTTCCACATTAGATATCTCCTACGGATTTGACTTTACTTCCGCTCAAACCACTCAAACCTTTAGCCTTCAGGCGGTCGGCGGGGTCTGGGATAGTGGTCTGTGGGATACGGCTGTATGGGGCGGCCAGAATGCGACTGTATTACGTCAATTTGTGCTCGGACGCGGAAATCTTTTCAGTTTCATGCTGCGAAATGCCACGGCTTCCCAAGGTTATACCGTTCAAGGGGCTATGGTCAGAACAAAGAGCGATAAAGCTCGGAAAGTCTTTGCAAACACTTAGAGGGTACTATCTTGGCGATTTCATTCACTATCAGTTACACCTTTACTCCAGGGACCACAATATCATCTTCTCAGGTTAATACAAATTTCTCCGATGAAGCCAATGTATGGATCGGTCTTGAAGCGCTCACGAAATCATTCGCAGCTCTCCGCGTAGATGCTACGCCAACGACTTCAACAGATGTCGCCATTAAAAGTTACGTCGATAAACTAAATGCCTATCGCAGGCCTAATCTTCAATTTGGGTCTATCACGACGGTTGCCGTCGAATCTGGTCTGGACGGAACCTCTGGCGATATTCCGCTTCTTTTCCCAGACGGAACTCTTCGGACTGAAACATCCACTACACGAACGACATTCGATATCACAAGAAACGCTGTACTTGTTACATCTGGAGCACAATCAGGATTAACGGGAGCAACCTCAGAAGCGACGAACACCTGGTACGCTTTGTACGGTTGTAAAGTTACGGATTCATCTACGTTATGGGTCACGGTAGGATCTACGGTTCTGCCTATTCGAGCCAATTTTTCAACGCTCAATACGGCCTATGGAACCAATGGGTGGGTTTATTTGGGTTTGATTCGAAACGGTGACGGGGCGAGTGCTACGGGCGACATTCTTGCTTTTACGCAAGTAGGTCATATGAGCTTATTCCAGAACGTTTCGGCAGATGCCGGAACCGCATCGGGGAGGGGACTTCGCCTAGCGGTCGGAACTAGTGCAACATCGCTAACTTACACCTATTCGGCTGGAACATCTGGAGCCGTGATCCCAAATAATATCGGGCATGCCTATTGGACCGGAACGGTGGCACTCGGTTCTTCCGGTGTAATGGGTATGTCTAACGCTGGCGGAACTTATAACTACTTGAACGTTTCGGGCCAATCCACCACAAGCATTTTCCCTTTATGGGCCGTAGCCTCGGACGGCCTGATTCTTACGGGTCCAGCAGCATCCAACTATTCAATCCGCTTGTCAGGTTACATTGACAACGTTTTAGGAGTCGGAGCTAACCCAATACTCTAATGGAAAAGAAAATCGAACCGGATAGAAATTCACCCAGGATAACTCGACCGATCATTATCGGCGATTTAACTTTGGCAAGTCCGACAACAGAAACAACGGTCGGGGCAGCTGGAGGAGCATCAGCGTTGCCAGCGACGCCCCTAGGATATGTATTCGTCATGATCGGCAATACACCGGTCAAGATTCCCTACTTCAATATATGAACGATACGATTACGACTTCTTTGTCTCATGGATTGACCTATAAATCATCTGATCCAACGTTTTATCTAGCCCAATCTATTCCACCGGGCATGAATGAACAGTTTTCAGATGCGGTTATTGATTTCATGAACTCTTCCGGCCTTCCAAATGGCATTGAGAAACAAGGATTCTTTTACCAAACCCTTCAAGCGATTGCTACATCTGCGATCCTAGGGCAAGGCCGTGAGCTTTGGCTAGGCATTCATGATGGGACGCTTTATACCTACATCTTGGCATCCATCAGCCCTGATTTTGATGGACGCCTAGCCTATACAGTAACTCAAGCCTGGGTTAAAGAAGATCAGCGTGGGAAGCGATGGGTCAGAGATGCGTGGCAAAAAGTTAGACAACGGGCGAAAGACACGTTGTGCAGCCATTTCGTGGTTCATTCGACTAAGGCTAATACAGCGGCTTATTGTCGGTTTTTAGGTAAAGGTTTTCATAAAGTAATCGAAATTTTGAAAGAGGAGATTTGATATGGGCGGAAAAGCTGGACGCGTTGCAACTGGAATTGCCACAGGTGGATTATCCGAGGCTGCCAGAGCAGCAGCAGGGAATCCAATCGCAAGACGTGCAGGAGCAGCAGCACTCACGGGTGGATTGTCAGAAGTATTACAACAAAATCCGTACGGTATTCCTCTTACAAATCCACTGCCTGGGCTCTATAAACATGGCGGGGGTGGAAATTCTTCTGGTGTTTCAGGGCCTTTCTCAGTTGATCCGGCGCAGTCTGCTTATGATCAGGAAGCGATTAGGACTCTTGGTGAAAAACAATACAAAGATACACTCGGAGCAATCGATAACAATTCATCTGCCCAGCAGGATTATGCTGCTCAAACTCTTAAACGCATGACTCCAGATATTGAAGAAGGACTCAATTCTCAGCATTTACTCAATTCGTCTGCACTTCATCAAGAACTCGGGCGACAAGCTTCTAATTTGGCCCAGGATGTGGCATCGCAAAGAGCTAATGCTATTCAATCGGCTTTAACTGGAAAACAAGGCTTTGAGACCGGAGCTTTGCAGCGCGGTCTTAGCTTAGAAGATTTTGTTAATCAAGCAAATGTCGCAAAGTCTATAGGTGCTCAAATGGCTCCCCAGGTTAGTAATGGCAAGGGGAATGCGGTGGCAGGATTAGGCGCTGGCGCAACTGCGGGTGCGGGTTTTGGTCCGTGGGGAGCTGCTCTGGGTGGAGTCGGTGGTGCACTCCTAGGAAGTGGCAGGAAAGGTAAATAACATGCCTACTCCAGATTTCACAATGAGGGCGGGTAGTTTCCCGATCGAGGCCGTAATTAGCGCAGCTCAACGCAAAGCTGCCCTTGAGCAGCAAGGCGATGCACAAAATAATCAGCAGATTGTCCAAGGTCTTGAAGCTATTGGAAAAGTTGGTCAATCTTTAGTTGATAAGCGGCTTCAAGTGGCTCAAGCTTTGGCGCTCGGGAAAGCTCTTAATATCCCAGACGATCAATCTCGCCAAATGACACCTGAGCAAGTGATTCATGCTGGGACAATCAAATCTGGGGCAGGCTCACCACTTTACTATTTAATGGGATTGCATCCAGAATTGGCTAAGAATCCAGCGTTTATGGCGGCTATGAGTGGAAATCAGCCGCCTACTGCTGGGGTGAATACGGGCGGTACAACGCCACTAGCCACTTCTCCTAATGGTGCAATGTTAGCTTCAAACGTTACTGCTACTCCTATAGCTCCTGTCGCTGGCGTGGGGGGAGCGCTGCCTACGGCTACTCCAGCCCCCGTACCCGTTCCTATCGCTGCACCTGGGTCCGTCACTCCGACAGCAGATCCAATGTCTACTTTTCTAAATATGCCAATGACTAAGGGGCAGATGGCTTCTTTGAAAATGGGGACAGCAGCGGCTGCTGCTAATCGACCTGAGCATGTAATGACTCAGCAACAGGCACTTGACGCAGGTATTGTCCCAAAGGAAACACGAATACTGCCTAATGCAAAAGATCCAAATCAATTCACTATTGGCGGGAAAGAAGATCAATTCTATCAGCGCGAATGGGACAAATTACTTAAAGAGACCGATCCTCTCAACGCTTCTAGCCGAACGCCTCTTGGTATGGCTTCTCGGGCAACTTTCAATGCTAACCGTGCCCTTAAAACGCTTTTAAATCCTGTTGTAACAAATCAAGAAGCAGGGAACGTTATGGCCGATGTTGCGGGTATTTATCAAAACGGATCGCCTACGCAGTTCGGGATGAGCCATCAAGCCTATGATTCGCTCTATGGGAAAATTCAGGGAGTTAAGCAACTTATTACGGGAAAACCTACAGATGCTCTACCTAAGGACATTAAAGATCGTTTAGTGAATGTATTGTCAGACATGAAAGCTACGAATCAGGCCCTTTTAACTCAACGTCTTGATATGACGGAGCACACAAAGAAAGCAGTTATTAGTCGTTTTCCTGAAGAATGGAAGGAATACCGTGCAATTCTCGAAGGGGATCAGTCCGGGTACAACGGTCTTACGGCAGGCCAAAGCACTGCTCCTGCGACGCAAGGTGCTACGCCAGCATGGACAAACGACCATGAACAACGCCTACAAATGCTTTTAGAAAAGCAGAGAAATGGATCATTAAAAAGCTAATGGATTCCAATCTTACAGAAGCAGAAGAATTAGAGCTGCTTCAGCTTCAAAAAGCAAAGGCAATGGCTCTTCAGCCTCAGTCATTTGCTGATAAAGCTATCGGCGCAGTAAAGAACGCCGCAGTCGATTTTGCCACAGACATCACTGGTCCAAAGAATCTCTATAAGAAGTACGGGGAAAGCCTTCCTATGCGGGGAGCCATCTTGGGGGGATCTGTGGGCGGACCGGTAGGGGCGACGGCTGGCGGTGGCCTAGGCCAGATTGCCAAGAACATGATGGGGATAGCGACGGGTGATCCCAATGCCCCCACTACGGCCGGTGCTGCTGCTATTCCGGCTATGGGACAGTCTTTAGCGGCCGGAGTTATGCAGGAGCCGAAAGTATTAAATGCAGTTCCAGGTGTTTCTCAAGTCGGATCAATGGTTTCTAATTTAGCTTCAAAGGGAGTAAAAGGATTAGCTAAAGCTGGCGAAACGCTTTCAGGCGTTAAGGCAAATATCCTGAAACAAGCGGCAGAACAAGGATTAGAAACCTATGCTGCTCCATCACTTTCTAAAGCTCAATCGATTTTCTCGGCTGCATTGGGGAAAGAGGGCCAGGAAGCCATGAAACAATCAGCGAAAGAAGCTTTTGATCCTGCTTTAGGCAAAGCTAGAGATGTGGCGACTAGTATTGGTTCAAAAATTGAAGCAGGGGAACCTATTAGCGCAATCGAAGCTCTCCAGGCAAGGCAAGCCACTGATCGGATTATTTCAGCTACGCCAGTCACAGATAAAGTATCAAGGGCGGCTCTTTATGACTGGAGAACTCAATTTAACGATGCACTATCGAATCAATCCGGTAAGTTAGCTGATGCGTCTAAAACTTATCGAAAAGCAATCGTCAAAGACACCATTTTAAATCCGACGAGACTCAATAAAAGCGGAGAACCTTCGGCATTTCTACCGATGCTAGTAGGTCACGGCATGATTGGTAAAGGAGTCGAGGGCGGATTAGGGATGCTTACCGGGACATCCCCTGCTCTTTGGGGGTTAGGGGCTACAGCCGGAGGCTCAGCAGCAAGAGGACTCCAGAAACTAGGGGAAAACCCCGAAACCCGCCAGGTTCTCCTAAATCTTCTTGAACGATTAATGAAGAAAAAGGAACAAGAGTAATGGCAACTCAAGGCCCTATCGGATCAGGCTATTTTGATTTCTCGCAGGGGAACTTCAAGGTTAAGCAAGATTACGATGCTAATAACAATGCTATTTACATTGGCTGGGCTCAGCCTGGGACCGCGACATCCGACTCAACCTGGAGAATTTTACGGCAATCGTTCAACGCCTCTAATTTAATGACGGGTACTGACTTCCCCAATGGATCACCTGGATTTGCGTGGGTCTGGGACAATCGAGCTTCTTATAGTTATTCATGAAATGGCTGGCCTTCCTTTTGATCTTACTTCCTCGAATTGCCTTAGCTGAGCAAGTTAAAACAATCTTCAATCCTTTTACAAACAAAAGCGATTACATAACCAAGATTGATACGAATACGATCACTCCTGGTTCTGGCGTAACAATCACTTGTACCAATGGGGCTTGCACGGTCAATTCTACGGGTGGATCAGGACTTACATATCTCAAAGATACCTCCTCCGACACCGTTTCTTCCGCCGACCTCGAATTTAATGCGGCCACTATAGGCCCGGTCTTATTGGATTCAGATAGTTGTAAGTGGCGCGCAACCGTTACGACAGCGGGAAATCTAGTAACAAGCTTGCTGTCATGCCCCACAGCGCCATCAACGCCAGTCGATACGTGTACTAGGGGTCAACCTAGAGGATTGTTATTAAGTCTCACATGCCCAGGATAATTTTCATCACGCAACTAAGGGAGAAACACATGAAACGACTTTTATTAGCAGGATCACTTTTCACCATGGGAGGGATGGCTTACGGTGTCACAGTTGGACCCGTCGCTATATCCTCTGGTACTAACTTCTATACAGTGGATACTTCTTCGATCTCAGGTAGGGGCAATAGACAAAACGTGGCTATAGGCGATCCGACGGGTGGATCGCAACTAGCCCCTGTGGATGCTATTACGGGGCTTGTAGTCCAGTTAGCTACTAGTTCAGCTAATGGCATCGGAACGATTAACAATACGACTTTTGGAGCGACTAAATCGGGGACATGGAACGCTCTAGGCGTTGATGTAGGGACAGGAACTTGGCCGGTATCGATATTCGGCGGAAGTATCGCTAATACGAGCTTTGCAGCTACTCAGACCACTAACTCTAGCTTACGCGCTTCCGTAATGATCGATGGATCTTCTAACACCGTAGCGGCTACAAAGTCCGGGACTTGGAATGCCGTAACGGTTGACGTAGGAACGGGGACCTGGCCCGTCAGCATCGTAGGTGGCGGTGCATCAGGCGGGACATCTTCAAACTTTACCGCTGCATTTCCAACGGCGGGGACGGCAGTTGGCGGTATTAACTCAGATGGAAAAATGCAAGCTTTCCGGGTAGATAGCTCTAGCAATATCTATGTGAACATTGCCGCGGGAGCGGCAGCAGGCGGAACGTCCAGTAACTATGTTTCCGCATTTCCTAGTGCGGGTACGGCTGTTGGATTCATTAATTCCAGTGGGAATATGCAAGCTGCTAGGGTGGATACTTCAAGCAATGTCTTAGTTTCAATTGTCCAGAACGGTGTCTTTGGAGCTACGGTTACTTACAACGGAACGCAGACCGTATCGGCTAATCAAGGGACAGCAGGAACTAGCGCCTGGAAAGTAGATTTCAGCACAGGGGTCCAGGTTATACAAGGTACTGCCGGAACATCAGCCTGGAAGGTTGATCTAAGTACGGGCGTTCAAGTGAACGGAACTGTTACCTCCAATCAGGGAACGGCTGGGACATCGGCATGGAAAATTGACGCCACTACAGGGATTGCGGTAGTCGGAAACGTTGCGAGTGGCGCGTCTGACTCCGGGAACCCGGTCAAACAAGGGGCGGTCGGTCGCACGACCTATCAAACCGCCGTTACCGATGGCCAGCGCGTAGACGTTCAAGCAGATTCGGAAGGTAAACAAGTGGTGATGCCCTACGCCGTCCCAGCGCTATCTACTAGCGGCGTTACGGCTGCTATGACCGGAACAACGGATACCATTCTAGTTTCATCGGGCGGATCTAATATAAACACCTATATTACGCACATCTCTTGTTTCAACTCTCACGCTACCGTTGGGACCGTGATTAACTTCAAGAATGGAACGACCACGCGCTACACAGGCTATGCGGTAGCGGCTGGAGGAGGCTTTGCAGTAACCTTCCCAACGCCACTTGCTGGGGCTGCAAATACCCAATGGACGGCTACAAACGCGACAACCGGATCAAATACCTATTGCGACATGGCGGGGTATTTTGCAAAGAACTAGGAGGCTTTTATGGCATTTTCAGCAACGCTTGATTTAGTCGAGAAGCAAGATGATGGACGGGTACGGCTTTTAATTACGTATACGGACGGCATTTCGAAGAGTCAGCAGAACCTATTCGTTGATTCGTCTTTTGATGCGACCGCCTTAAAAAACGTTGTCAGCAACCGTATCACGCAACTGAGTAGCCTAGACAATCTTAAAAAGACACTCGTTTTAGGGCCGATTGATACGACTGTTTCCGGGCCAACACCCGAAGAACAAGCCAAGTCAAAATACTTCGCTGACTTAGCCAAATTCCAGTCATTAACGCAGTTGGTTTCTAATGGGATATTAGATGCCGGAGCGCAGGAATATGTCGATCAAAAGGCGGCTGTAATTGCCGGGTACAAAAAGGAGTATTACGGTTTGTGAAACGTCTCTTAGCGATCCTATGCTGCCTTTCTATCCAATCTCCAGCATTTGCGGCGCTTTGTGACAATTTAGAGGCCTATTGGAAAATGGATGAGACGGGAACGGGAAACCGTGCAGATTCACAAGCTTCCAACACATTAACGAACGTGGGTTCGATTTCAAATGCCGTCGGTAAACTCAATAATGCGTCGCAATTAGTTTCAGCCAGCTCGAAGTATTTCACGGCGGTGGATAATGCGGGGCTATCCCCATCGACAGCGATGACTATATCGCAGTGGGTTTACGCGGATTCACTGGCTAGTAATATCAATACCTTTGCGGCCCATTGGAATTATTCAAGTGATGGCGGCTTCGCCTGCAATTTGCAATCAAATGAAGTGCGTTGTTTCGTCGCGGATAGCCCTACGGACGGCGGTAGCAATTGTGACATAACAAATACCGGGGTCATTATCAGCGCGGCAACGTGGTATCACGTTGTAGTTGTTTATGACGGGAGCCTTGCTGCTGGCAGTCGATTGACATTTTACGTAGATGGAAGCGCACAGTCCAAAGGGGTCTGCGGAGGAACGATCCCGGCATCCCTACAGAACCCATCAACGACGTTTGATATCGGTCGATGGGAAGGATTAGGGCGCTACTTTGATGGACGAATTGACGAAGTGGCCTTTTGGTCTAGAGCCCTGACCAGTACCGAGGTAACGACGCTCTACAATTCGGGCAGTGTCTATCCACTTTCTTCCTTTGGATGCGGCGCAGCGCCAACGCTTTCCCCGCAACGTCTCTTGCAAGGGGTCGGTAAGTGAGTGAATTATGTCCTCTCTGTGGAAGTACATTAGATTTTATTTGGGAAGATGAAGGGGTTTCTCTCATATGTCCTCGCGGCGATTACAAAACGCGGCCTGTTTATCAGCATCAGCCATCGGTTTTCGTGGACAGGAGATAATGAGATGTCGAATTTTAAGTGGTTTAGCAATGAAGAAGTAAAGGGACTCGACCGTGAACTCTGCGCCAAGCTAGATATGGCACGGGAACATGCCGGAGTCCCGTTCATTATCACGTCCGGAAAACGGACGCCCGAGCACAATGCAACCTTGGTTGGCGCGGTCTCCGACTCGGCGCATTTGACCGGATTGGCCGTGGATCTTGCGACGGGCGACGATCATACGAAGAATCGCATTATGTACGGATTGATTACGGCTGGCCTGGCAAGCCGCATCGGGGAATATTTCACTATCGATCCCACGAATCCAAATCGTTTGATCCCGCATCATATCCATGTAGATATCGACACGACTAAACCTCAACAGGTAACTTGGTCAGCGATGGAGAACAATTAATATGGAAAAAATACACATGAGAGATTGGGTCGCCTCTCTGGAGGGGATCATTGACAACAAACTAAGAACTTGGAAGAAATCCTCGAAGATTGAAAATGGCGAAGTGGTGCAGATTTCATGGCAATTCGAGCAGACACATATCATTATGGACATCTTTTGGCATGACAAAGAAGAAACAGTGCATCTTCAATACTTTGGTCCCCGCGCCAAACACAGCTTCACCTGGCATCACCTAGACGATCAGACCTTCAATAAGGTCATGGACCGCGTAGGGAATTTGGCCCAAATTACGATGTATCCGCCAGTCTCACCAAAATAAATGTGGATGAAGACGAACTCCATCGACTATGGAGAAAGAGTATTGAAGATGACATTAACGATCTCGCAGGAAAAGTCCGAGATCTAGATGACTTACTACACGGGGATCGGGCAGAACGTGATAGTGGAATGGTCGGGCAACTTAATGCCATTGAAAACAAAATTAACTCGGTTCTTTCAATTCTTCACCCGGATAGCACGGGGCATGGCGGGCTTTTGCATGAACATAATGAGGTTAAAAGGAAAGTCTTCGGCAAAGAAAGAGACCTTACCGCCTGGCTCGTCTTCTGGGCTAAGGTCATCGGTGTTATTGGTAGTATCGCGGTCGTCGCCGTGTCCTCCTGGCCGACGCTTTCCGCCTATTGGAAGCAAACGGGAAAAGATATGACTACGCTTAATAGGAAGATCAATAAAGCCAATCATCCCCGGATTCCCAGGTACAAGCCTAAGCCCATTGAAACTCCCGAAGAAGGCGATGTTAAGGAATGAAAGCCGTTTACATCGGTTTATTAATGGCTCTCGGTGGATGTGCTGAGCGACCGATTAAGTCCTACGACTATTGTGTGGTGGATAGTGTCACCGAAAAGAAAGTGGTTGATGTGGTTTTTGCTTGGGTTGCTCATTGCCATGATGGGTGCGACGTTGTATTTCCTCGAATGATCAAGCCCGGCGAAGAGGTTTACTATTCACCTTTTACAGAGAATAGCGACACCTCAACCATTCATGGATACATTAAATCCATCGAATAAGCATAGTCTGTGCATCTGTGGGCATCAGAGGATCGACCATGATTGGGTGAGGAAGTTCTGTATTAAGCGCAGCTGCTCGTGCTTAGAATTCGTAGCGAGGGGATCATGAATATCATCGATAAGATCAAGCTGCTGTGGAAAGCCAAAGGATTCGTAGAAACAGAAATCAAGGAGGCCAAGAAGATGAACGGAACAAAACCAGGCTATAAGACAACGGAATTTTGGCTGCAAGTCGCATTGCAGATTGGAAACTTATGGGGAGCCGTCTCAGGTTTCGTGCCCGCCAAATACTCCGTAATTATCGCAACAATCGGAGCCGCTGTCTATAACATCGGACAGATAGTCCTAAAAACAGTAACAACGGTTCAGCAGGCGAAATCAGAATCTACGACAGTAACGACCAGCGAACCCGTTACGACAATTACAACGCCTGCTTAATGAACTTGCGGCACTTGAGGGTTTGGCAGTCCGACCCCAAAGGCATGTAACGCATAAATAACAGCCGCGATAACGCTGATAATAATAATCAGGTTTTTCATTCCGGCTGGCATGGGAATATAAGTGACTAACGCCCATGCGATAAGTCCGATGATTGCAACAATGAGTAGCAGTGTCAGTATTCCCATTTAATTATCTCCAGTAGTTAGGCACTAGACTTGTCCATCCAACTCGTTTCGTTTTTGTTCCAAATTGCTTATCTAAAGATGAATCCAAAATTCCAAATCTAATCTTTTTCAGTTCCTTAACTGAGACAGTCTTCCGCGGCATAGGTTTCTTTTTAGTTCCTTCGACGAATGTGAAGCGGGGTCCCTTCATTTTAAGACCTCTTTCATGTGCGCCTGGGCTTCCCCTCTTTTAAGTTGTTGGGGGGTAAATCTAAAGATACGCCATCCAAGCTTCCCGGCTTCGTTGTACTTTTCCATGTCCTTAACAAAACCTGATCCCCTCGTATGTCGACCGTGTACCCATACTGCACCCTCAATCTCAACAGCAACGTGCTGATCCGGCCAAGAATAGTCAAAACGCCACTTCCGGGTTGGGTGGAACTTGTACTCTTTTTCGGGTGTCTGGATTTCATAAGGAGCCCACACTAAATCCATCTAGAACGGCACTTCCTCCGCCGGAATAGCTGATTCAGGTGGCTCTGCGTCTGCCTTTACCTTATCGCCTACCGGCTTAATCCGCACCAAATTCTGGAAATCTGGGTTCTTAGGGTTCGTTTCCCACATTGTTTTAATACGGATTCCTTTAAGGTTATCTAGATCAAATTCCATGAATGGCTTAGCCCCTTCAACTAACGGAAGGACATAGGTTTTGAATAGGTTTGATTTCTCGGAGTAATTGAAGGTAAGCCAGCCGGAGGATTTTGGTTTGTCATATCCTTCAAGCTGCATGAAAATCTTAACTGCCGGGGCTACTCTCTCTTTGCCCTTAAACATCGATCTATGCTCCATTTCATACTCAATGTCTAATATTTCTCCGGCTATCCATTCATCTTCTTGGACTTTAATTGGTTTGGGTCTTGGGGGTGGTAACATTAGGTTTCTCCTTTAGTTTATAGCGGTTAGAAACGACTACTTTTTCAGCATTAGGCAAACAGGTTTGATGGAACGGGCAGTAGAGGCAGGGCCAGGGATAAAATCCTTTGGGGTCGGGCGCGAATGGTCTGACTGGGAGGTTCTCCTTGGTTGCGTTTTGAATTAAGTTAATTCGAAACTTAATATCTCTGACAATAGCCGGATCCTTGCTAATGGTCATCTCCGATAAAACACCGGCATCCTTATTAAGAGCTACGATCACGCATTCATTAAGGTCTAAAGCAGTCATGTAGGCGTTGCATTGATACCTGTACCCTTCATCTAGAACGCCTCTTTCAAAATCTTTAAAGCTAAAACTTGACATCGACTTAACTTCTAATAGGTACCGCTTACCAGAATCAATTAGGATTCCGTCGGGATGCCCTGGAACTCCATTGATCTGAACAGTTGATTGCTTATCGCCAGTAGATTCAATGACGCATCCAGCGGCCTTTGCTAGTCCAACTACAACTAGTTCTGTTAGATCACCCATGGCAAATACCATTCTGGCTCTAGCGTCAATAGATTTGCCGTTTTCAGGAAACCCAAGAATGGAATAAGCGGATTGGCGAGGACAACGCCCTATAGAGGACAATCTGAGTGATCGGCCTCTTTCTTCCCTAGCTCCAAACTGCCTGGAAAATGATCCCGATGACATCCTGGCGATATCGTCCAGAATAGATTGCTCAATGGACTTCCCTTCACCTGCTAGATATTGATGAATCTTTTCGACTATCATTTGCGCCCAAAAATCTCTTGAACGCTCAGGCCACGTGATGCCCTGGCGTACAGCGTACTAGCGACAAGATTCAATTCTTTCGCCCAATCGGGAATTATCTGGGTCTTCCCGTTAAAGGTCAGAAGCAAACTGTTACGTTTATTTCGCGTTTGTTCCTTCATGGTTACCCATCGGCAGTTTGATGGCTCGTAATTGCCGTTAACATCTATACGATCTAACGTTAATCCAGCCTCAGGATCTCCCATATCATTACGGAAGTTTTCAAATGTATTCCATCTCTCACATATTTTTATTCCGCGACCTCCATAATGCCTATAATTTTGATCGGTCTTGGTCCGACAACGGCCGCGCATCGCTTTCCAAACACCGTATAACTTCGAATTCGTTCGGCCATGCTTAGTAGTGACTCGCTTTACGGTTTCAATCTGGAAACATCCACAGGATTTCGTCATACCGTTACGCAGAGTCTTTGTGGTTCTCACGCATTCCGTTCCGCAGTCACATATACAAAGCCATGCCGTTCGATCCATTTGTCTGTCTTCCCGCAACGCCGTAAGGCGACCAAATCGTTTTCCTGCGACGTTAAGCTTGCTACCCATTTAATCCCGCCGCCTTGCGCCATTCAAAAAGTAATTGACGCTCTGTCAGGTCTCTATAGTCTGGAAATCCATAGACGTAGCCACAGACTCGCTCCGCCGCTTCCAGCCGGGCGAGGAGGGCAGGCAACAATCCAAAAGCCTCCGTTGTATTCCAGTCTCCTGGACTAATAGCTGAGATTTCTTTCAACCGCTTCAAATCGTCGTCGGTAAAGGTCATTTAGTCCCCTTATTCAGTTCAGCGATAAATACATCCACTATCGTCAGAGCCTCGTGTATTACTTTTACTCCATCCACATTGATAAGTTGAACTTCACCACTCCCATATCTTCCGCCAATAATTGCTTTTAAAATTTCAATTGCAAAGTATTCGCGCTTGGTGAGACCAATATTTTCAGGCTTACAGTTTGGACAATGAATCGCTGGATCGTTCGGATTAGTCATTCGATTTCCTCGCTAGGTCGACTAGTTCAAGCAATTTCTTCCTAACCGCTACCATCCCAGCATCAATACTTGTATTGCTAGGAATCCAATAAAGTAGATCGACTATATCTTTGACCTTCTCTTCAATCGGGTCGGGTTTCTTGTGGCAATCGCAATGACATTTATGAAAGTCTCGGCATTCGCAACCATCGACATAGCACGGCCCATCTGTTCGATGAATCACCTTCCCTTGACCACATGTGCATGTCAGCATTTCTTCTCCCCTAGAGCAGATTTGGCTACTCGCCATGTCATGGATAATGAAAAACCAGTCGGATTAATAAATTCATGATGTTTCAAAATCTTCTCCAACGCCTCGCGCAGCCGCTCATTCTCCCTGGCATACTTTTCGCATTGCAAACAAAATCCAGTCTTGCCGGATAGTCTTGTCACTTCGGCCTCAAGCTCACAAATTCTGCATTGCCGCTTTAGACTTCCGTGCTCACAGACTTTGCCTAACATCCATCGCTCCTCTTTCGGTCTGACTAGCTTCTAGGGCTGTTCAACTTTCGTCAATGTTTCCGAATCTGCCAACACAGGCCCAACTTCGTCGATTTTCTCAGACGGTAAAAGTTGCCAACGACGGTACTTAAATGCCAGAAAGTAGCTCTCCGGGCTATTTAGCGTACAGCATGGCATAAGGCCCATAAATGACCCTCAAGGTCGAAGTCTTGCTTTGCCACAACGTTCTGCCTTATAAGGCTTTTTAGTTCTTCGATACGTTTGTTGCGGTCCATTGCGTGAGGGTCATTGTCTTCAACAAAAATGTCTTTTCGTTTATGACATTGTTCCCATTTGTCTTTTGTGACCCAATCTCGATTCTGGGAAAAGAAGACATTATCGGATTCCTTTTGAGCATAGAGCCAAAGGTTCCCACTGTCCAATGGCCGAAAAACTGCCTTATACTCTGCGGCCTTCAATTGAGTTCTGTCCGTCGCAAAACCTTCAGAAAGCATGTCTACAACTGATAACGTTGGCATAGGACACGCCATTTTTACAGTAGGGACAGGTCCAGCCAAATTAATTAGATGCCCCTCGTGTGTGCCGTCTAAAATCAATCCTCGAATCATCGTTGGACCCCTGTTGGCAGAAAATTAAATGCGTCCATTTGCTCCGTCTCCGTCGATAAAATCTGTTGCGTAGCTTCTAGGGCTACTCGCTTAAAGTGTTGGCCCTGGCCTTACTTTCTTGCTGGTTCAGGATCATGTTCCGCAGGGACGTAGCTGTTGGCTGCACGGTAATCTCAGAAACGATCACGTTTCGCCAGGAAGCCAATTGACTCATAGGGTCAAGCCCTCATTTTGCGCTTCCATCTGCCTCACCGTAACACAGGCAGCCAAATCGAGTCGGGGCGTCATTTCGGGTACTGATCAGGCCATTTGAGTCGACGACTCCCACAAGCGCAACACACTAGATGAGCTTTTCCGTTATAAATATCTTCTCCACAAAAACAATGTTCGTGCATTTGTAAATCGCTCATCGCATCAGCACCAAGGACATCTGACCATTAGGATCATCGGGGGGCTGCATGACATACAGATTGTCCGATGGCTTCTCCGCCTTAATGCAATCGATCCGGTAGCCCTTTTTGCGGAGATCAGCACACCTCGAAGCAAACTTGTAGCCCCACGGATGCTTGAGAACTTGTCCCAAAGTTAAACGGTATCCGTACATCTGGAAGGCTTCTAAAATTCGATCCGTATTGGTCATGGATTAGCCTCATAAAAGGCTTTGGCGAAATCTATGGGGCAATGGGATCTTTTCTGATCTTTCCCTAGACTCTCACGACCACTACATAACGTCATTCCACTAGGTAACTGATTAAAAAGAATGGGACGTATTGGTTGATTAAAATATCCCCACAATGCTGTCCTTTTCGAGTGTGGTGCACCATATTCCATTTGGTTGTAACTGAATGTCGGATTTCCGATAAACCAACGAAGGAACCCACTTGCAGGGTTTTCAAGAGCCCAGAATTTTAATGGACTAGTACCATTAGAATTTCCAATAAATGAGTATTGGCATTCCCATATAATTCTCAAACATTCTTTAACTAGCCTCATACCTTCTTTCAAATCCCTTGGAGATGCTGGATTTGTACGTGCAATAGAAAAGTGTGTGCAAGGCGGATTGGCAATAATCCCATACACTCCCTTGGGAGGGGTAAAGTTCTCAACTCCGATATCCTCTCCAATGATCCGCACGTCATAGCCAGCATCCCGGTAGGGCTTAGAATCAGAGCCTTCCTTGGCGCATAGATGCAGAATGATGCGGTCGGTGTTGGTCATTGGATTTCAATTTCTTCTAAGATATATTCCTGCTTCACGTTCTTTTTGTCGAAATAGAAAACTCCTGGTTTGTGACCAAGCCATTCCAAGGCCTTCGTCTTATCCCTGAATATCTTCTCTTGGCCGTCCATATAAAGATCAAAACAAGGTTCATTCTTTGGGCCATAAATACTTCGCGTAAAGACACGATCCTTTATTGCTTTGTAAGCTTTCACTTCCCGCACACCCCGCAATGCTCCGATTTGCACATCCTAGGGCCCATAGCCTTAACCGCTTGCCGATGCATTTCATCTAGATCTTCTTGGGTCAGGTCAGGGGCGGGGGGGAGAGGCTTAACGGGTCTTAGTGGTTCGGTATAAACGGGGGAACTTTCGGCATAGCTTTGAGCTATCCGCATCCAATTGTTTAGAAATCTAGCTTTATGGATCTTGCGCTTATCTGGGTTACTCATTTCCCAAGCGTGCGCGGCCAAAATTTGTTTTCTCACATTGATCCCTGGATAAGCCTTTTCCCAAGCTTCAATAAGTTCACCAATTTGGGCTTTAAGCTTAAAGTTAGATTCATAAAGTTTTAAGCCTTTTAATATCTCGGCACCATAAATTGTGGGCATCTTCTATATAATCCCCTGATTCTGAATGGTTGAACTAGGACGCTGCTTATTGTTGTAAGCAGTTCTTTGATTCAGATAATTAGTTTTTGGCCAGATCGGCGTATCCTGTTTAGACCGAAAGCAGCAGGGTTAACTAATAAACCCTCCTTGTACATCCCCGTCATCGTCACGGCTTCACAAGGTCGCACGGGGCTAGCTGACTAGACTAACCGCTTTATCCGGCGATGGCATGACGGAAGTATCTCCGAATAGCCCATTGTTTTAAGTCAAATCTTTTGAGTTTTAAGCTTCCTGATCCGCTGCAATTCATCACTCAACTGATCTTCTTTTTCACAGATAGCATCTCGCTTCACTTCCATCTCTCGAATCAGGTACATCATGTTTTCAATCTTCAAATCTAAATTCCGGCGCTTCGCCCGATGTTCATTCAGGGATTCTTGCAGCAAAATCTTATAGTCATCGGCTGCGGCTTCAGTTGAATCGATCCATTCAAATGATGCGCTCATGCGACGTCCTCTTCTTTGTCATCTAGAATTTGGCGACACAATTCGCATTCGCCGGCGTAGTCGGATGGATCTTGATGTTCAAAGGCGTGGTAACTTTCAGCACATTCTTGAGAGCAGAACCTTTGCATGGGGTTAGTAGACAATCCACAATCCAAGCACTTCACTTGACCCACCGGGTGCGTCTATTGCATGGCTTCCATTGGCCTGCCTTAAAGCGCTCTGATTTGAACTGCTCCCAGATGTGGTGGAGTCCTATACCCATACCGATCCCAAAAGCCAGCGTAAAGATGAAAAGACCGTATAGATCGCTCATTTCTTGGAAAAGGTGAAATCATCCAGATCTTGCTTGCGGAACCTATAAGCTGATCCGACTTGACCCGCCTTGAGCTGGCCTTGCCTTACCCACCTTCCAATCGTCAAATGACCCGATTTAGCTGATAATTTGAGGTAATTAGCCGCCTCCTTGGTTGTTAATAACTCGCTTTCGTGTTGCAAAGTACCCTCCATTGTTATGCTCCTTCCTTATTAAGCATGCTAAACGATGCTAAACGCTCACAAAGCATTTGTAATTAGCTGATGTTTTGCGTATAATGTGGACACAATGTGGCACAAACGCATACAAACACATACTTTGTGGCCAAAAATAACCCCTGCCGAATTTGATTTCCCTGGACAAGCAGGGCGAGACCGAACCTCGACAGGGGCAAAAGAAATCCCAGGCAGCTTGGAAGCTTCTGGGGTTTTAAAGTCTCTGTTCATGCGTCCGGCCTCTCATTTTTACTTTCACTGATCCCTTGTCGGATTGTGCCTCATTCGGCTACTTTGTAGCACAACTTTACACAAACTACAAACTATGTGAAAAGGTGTCAAGAAAATAAATGAAAAAAAAGGAAACTAAAACAGAGACGATGAGATTCCGGGTTACACCGACGGAGGCAGAGCGAATTGTAAAATATGCAGCAGAATCACAAATGTTGATCGCAGATTATTTGCGGAAGGTAGTCCTACGCGGAATCACTTTCCGAGTAGAAGAAAATATACCTGAGCCGCTCCATGTGCAGTCAATTTCTGTACGCCGAGTTGAAGAGGACGGGGAGAAAATGAGAAAGCACGGTGCAGGATAAATTAGAGCCGGATCCTTTTCCGTTTTTAGGATTAGCTGAGAAAGAGATATTGAAACGACTGGCGTTGTTGGATGGATTAAGTGAAGGGGAAGAACTTAATCTGCTTATACGGGCTCGTGCTCGGTCTTTCGGATCTCTGAAGGATCTTCTGGACGAACGTCATGCAAAGCTATCTCAACGCGACGTTTTAGTGGTTGAGAGTTTAACTCTTCGGAAAGAATCTGGCGAAGTTGTTGGTACAGGTGAAAAAGCTCCTGATCGTCCACCGAGAAAGTAAGTGTTTCGGAGTAATTCAATGCTTTCACCTCGATTATATGCCTAGACATGAAATGGGGGCACGTTCTCAACGCCGACCAGGGCAATTGAGTCGTTACCCCCAATGGAGTAATTGACTACGTACCTGGTCGGCTGAATTTTACGAGTCATTAAAAGTTTTTTGGATCCGGGTGATTCTATATTACGTTTCTGTAACAAGTCAACCATATTTGCACAGTATTTAACATAACCTTAATACGTTCAGCATACATTAACATTATTTGGTGATAGGAAACCTTATTGTTTTATTGTTATTATCATTCCAAGGGCTATCGATCCTGGGCCAGCATGGTCGATTAGCCCTTTAATTTTATGGCCCAATTAATCAAAATAGGCATTCCTCGGAAGGATTGGGACCACGACCGTAAGCATCCTTGGTATAGCGATATGCGAATGGGGCATAAGCGCATTCAGCGCGCTCTCCATAAGCATAAGCCGATCGCCCAATCCATGCTTAATGATCTTGTAGCACTTCGGGCGTCTGCCAAGCATGGAAACCTTCCAAAAGAGGTATCCTGGAACTTCTTTAAAATGAAGTACCTCCAGTATTGCCATACGGATAAAGCGAGTAACACGGTGTTCCGCGACACCCACTCGCTACGATGGCTAGAAGAGACTGTTCCTATTCGCAGGCTCGATCAAGTCACTCCTCAATTACTCGAAACCTTGAAGTACCGCTGGAAAGAGTCTGGCGGAAAGCCCTCGATGATAACGCGTGCTATCAAATCACTTAAAACGGCTATGCACAAAGCCGAACAGTGGGGATATATCACCCCGCAGAATTGGAAATCCGTTAAAGTGCTTGAGCCGGTCGCGAGGCTCATTTACTGGACGGTTGAAGAATTCGAAGATTTACTCCGAATTTGTAAGGGGTGCTGGCTTACGGGTGCTTTATTGGGTGGTAGGGCTGGTTTGCGGTCCGGCGAACAATACTGGCTTGAGCATGAAGATATCAATTACGACCGTCACCAAATTTGGATCCATGCCAAGCCGCATTACAATTGGAAACCCAAGGGAGCCAAAGAAAGATATGTCGATATGGTCCCTGGCGGCGACTTAGAACGCCACCTACAATCGCTTGTACCGCAACAGGGCTTTGTTTTAGGGCCTAATCGGCCGACTCTATGGTCTTATCAGGTTTATATGAAGCGATTGATTAAAAAGGCCAAGCTCCGCGGCTCACCGCATACCATGCGCCATACCTTCGCTAGTCACTTGGTTTCTAATGGCGCGACACTTGAAGAAGTGGGTGCCCTTTTGGGGCATAGCAATCCTAAGACCACTAAAATATATGCCCATTTGATGCCACATGCGACCAAAAATGCCATAAGAAAGCTTCCGAACCTTTCATCCGCTTTTCATCCGGTCGTTAAATCTAAAGAGCATGTCGAAGCATGTTAGACTATGCTTAACTTGAGACGGTAAACTGACTTTTTAGGCTTCTATCGACTTAGAAAATGCCTCCGTCGATGATGCCTGTCCTGGGCACTTTTTACCGTCTAGATATCATCCGTTTTTCATCCGGTATTCGGGTGTTATGAGGATGGGCCATACAAAACTAAGCTAAAGCATTAGAAAATATGTTATTGACTGTCGTAGGGTTAGGACTATAATTCCCAGGTCACTTCAAAGTCACTGGCTAAGGGCTAAAAGGAGGCTGTGCAATGTAATTCCCAAGGAGGGTATATGATCGACACGTCAAAGTTCGCATACATAGCATTTGGAGCATTAGTGATGGGTGGAGTGCCACTTCGGGATTTACCGGATCGGGCCGAGGCGAATACCGAGGTTGCACCCCTAAGACAAATCGTCAAAAAAGAAAAGCATTCGTTCCATTGGCCGCACTTCGTAATTAAGACGCATTGCTCGGCCTGAAACAGTTTGACACCCCAGGGGCTTATTCCTTTTGGGGTGTCTTGCTGTTTAACGGAAGCTCTTTTGGGTATGCAAGGCGGCTAGGATTTTGTCTAAGGCCTCAATATAGACCCGGTGGGGGAGCCCGTCATGCCAGCGCCTCGATAATAGCTCTGCGCCGCGCGTCACTTTCCATAGGGCTTCAATGGTATCTAACAGCTCAGGAAGTATGGATTCAACTACGCCATTGCATTGCAGGCGTCCATACGTTTCTTGCTCCAAGTCTCGTAACAATGACAATTTCTTCTCATCGATCATTTCCCCTCCTCTTATTCTCTATAAAGCTCTGCCTCCACCGTCCGAAGATTAGGATCATTCGGGATAAATAGATAGATACCTTCTCGGATTAACTTGGCAGAGCCCCTACACTCATAGCGCCCACCTGGGCAATCGCGCTTTTCGTAATAACCGATTACATTAATGTATTCATTCATAATGAATCCCTGCCTGTTCCGGGAGGGAATTCAGGCAGGGGAAATCTTGGAGCCTTATCCCTGCCACCTGGGAGGGAGCCCGGTGGCAAAGGAAAGCTCTACTTTTCAAACCTAATTTCATCCAAGTACAACGTGAACCCATTCGGGTTATCATCGCGGCTTGCAGACCAACAGAACCCACCGACAATGTGCTGCATGTTTTTATCAGCAAGGTCAATCGTGTATTTCTTCCACGTTTTTTCGAGAGTGATAGGCCCGATGCTTTGGGCATCTGAGTCCCCATGTTCTCCCGTGATCCCGCCTGTTTTGAACTCGGCGATTTTCTCGCCACCTTCCGCGCCGCGCGCCCAAAATGTCAGACGCTTAAACCCGCTGAGATCATAACCCCCTGGCTTGTCTCCCCAGTTATTCGGCGGTTGTTGCCAAAATATCCCGGCCCAGTTAGCTCCCTGAGCCCCCTTTGCAACGTAGCTGACTTTGAAGTCAGTTTTTCCATCGACGGGATTTTCTGTGTCTGCGTCATTGATCTTAATGTCACCCCAATCGCCCATCCAACCGGACGGGGCAAAATGGTTTGTGCGTGCGCCTTTGTCTGAGTAAATATAAAACACGCCATCTCCGGATGACGCTTTTGGTTTAGCTTTGGCGTAGGCTAAGGATGAAAGAACCCCTAGCGCCAGTAGTACAGCGCTGCATTTAGCTTGCATGGTATGTGACTCCTTTAGTTTAGTTATGCGGATTTACGGATTCTGTTTTTGAAAGTTGAAACGCCGAGAGTCAGGCCATGTTTGCATAGGCATTCCGTTAAATGTTTGCCCGTCACGCAGCCTAACCGCTTATTCTCTAGCATCTTTTCAGCATTTCTGAGTTGTCCCATCATCATTTGAAATTCGACCGTGCTGATCTTTCGCTTTTCAAAGACGCGCAGTAAGATCCTGAGAATCTCATGGACGTTCTTTTCAACGTCGGTTCTGATGTCAATCATGTTAGTTGTAGAGGCTCAAGTCGGGTTTCCCTTTAGGATCGACCGTCATAATCAGTATCTTCATGATCTCCGGCGTTTGGCCGATCCGTTCGATGGCTTCAACCCAATACTTGGCGTTGTCTTTGGAAGTTAGAAAGCCTTTATGCGGCTGCTCTTTGGAATAGACCACATATAGATCCTCTTCCATGCTAATCCACCTCCTTAATTGATTTCATCAGCTTGCATCCTTCGCATTGCTCGATGATTTTAGGGCCAAGCGTGGTCAGTTTGGATCGGGTATGGGTCTTGCAATGGCGGCAAAGACTTAAAATGCCGTGGTGCTCAGGATTGGCTAGGGCACTACGCAGATGATTTACTTCATTGGTTCGGGATTCTATGTAGGCATTCCATAGCTCAACGGCTTGATTGATCGTCTGGCCCGTTGCGACGTAGGGATGATCCATCGGGCAGCGGAGGACATAATCAAAGTCTCGGTGAGGATGGTTAAAGACGGGGGCTTCCTGCGTGAGGCGGGGATGGTCGTAACAGACTGGACATACTGCGGCGTTTTCTAAGTCGTACCTTGTTTCGTTTGCATCTGGATTACGTCTGGTCCCGTAATCGCTCATATGAGCCTCCTCTGGTCAGGGGTTGATGATTTAACGTCTATTTACTAAGTGAAATCTACTTTTTATGACTAGCTTCTAGGGCTTCTTGTACCGTTCCATCTGAAACTCACTGCCACATCCGGCGCAGGTGTAAACCTTGTCTAGTGGATCAGAGCTACAATACGTAGCAGTTTTGTGTTCCTTACAAAATATCGGAGCTATAATTCGGGCCACCCTGATTTGATCTTTTAGGTCCATAATTTCTCCTTTGCCAACAAGTATCCAACAAACCCTATTTTCATCGACGGTAAATCCGATTTATTAAAAGGTGCTCCATATTCTTTATGAAGAACTTTAATTGCTTTACGCAACGGGCTAGGCTGGGTCATGGCCTTTCCTCCAGAACTTCAACTAAATGACTCGTCTGTTGCTCATCAGCTGCGGGTCGTACGAATAATCGGATAGCTACTAGAATGAGGACACTCAGGCCTAATGCCCATCGACTTAATCGGATCAATTCTCTGCGCTTAATCATCAGAGTTAAGAGCCCTTCGGCTTACGAATATAGGACTTGTCATAGCTATACGATTTACACCGAGGACAGACTTTGGGCTTAGCATCGGTTCGAGGCTCCCATTCCCATCCACAACGCTTACATTTGATTTTATTCATCAATCCTCCAGGCCTAGATTCTACACTAATACCACTACTAATGATAGTAGTCATTAGACCCCTTTCTTATGTTCGAGGATATAGACCAATCGGCTGACCCGGCGACCTAAGCGAGTGATCAGGTCAATTTGGCGATTTTGCTCAAGGGCTTTTTGATGAAGCATCAGAGCGATATGGAGCTTGTTATAGAGGGCTTCTTTTTTGAGTGACATGGGATCTGTTTCGCGGACGCTAATAACCATGTTATTTGCCCTCCGCTTTGGCGATTAATTCTCGTGCCGATTCTTTTAAGTTGTCTAAATTGTCGGTATCATCGTCATCTAAACTCACTAAGTGCTTTAGCATGGCTAACATTTCTTCATGCGAATTGACGGCGCGGACGATTAAATCAGCCCGTTCTCTCCGATACCCATTTCCCAAGAGGATGACCATTAACGCCTCTGTGTCTATTTGAGTTTTCATGTTAGGCCACCTCATTAAATGCGGCATAATTCTTTAAATGTTTTTCGATAACCAATCGGGTTGTATCTGTAACGCGATAGCCTCTATCTGTAAGAATCTGGCATATACCAACCATTACTGCGGTATCGCTCCATCCATCTTCTTTCATGTTGAAGACCAACTTTTGGACTGTCATGGTCGTAGCTCCTTTTCTCTGGTCGATTGCTAATCTCTTCATATACTTATTATACCACTAATACTACTGATACGCAAGGGGAAAGATTGGGGAGGGCAAATCTTTACAAGTGGGCATTGGAGCATTAGGTTAGGGCAATGGAGGATTCAGAGAGAGATTTAGGGGTTAACTTGACAGTCAACGAAATTGGCATTAGGCTAATGGGGAAGCAAGATGGGGATAAATGAACCCCAGCCGGATCGACAAAAGCGGCAAGGAAACGCAGCAGGACGCGGATAGAGCGGCTTTGAGCTGATAGGTCGAACCTGTCAATCGAACAACGGCTAAAAGAGAAGGGCGCGAGCACTGGCAAGGGACAGGCTAACTCCGCAAACTCTTATTCATTTCATCGACGAGGAATGGGACGCGCGCGCGGCTCTAATTAGGCTCTATGCCTAAAAGTGGAATCTAGGACAGCATTGACAAGATCAAACGCGCATGTTAATAATGGGCTATCTCAATCGATAATGGGTTGGGGTTTTTATGGATGAAGGCTGCAAAAAATCACCCACTTACTTTCACAAACCTGGTGCAATCCACTTCACAAATAAAGAGCGTACAGAGTTTATACGGGCTTGTAGATATTGTGAGATCGTATTTCCCTATTCGCTCAATAGATCAAAAGCGGGCAAGCTTATAGTTCATATGAGTAGGCCTATAGTTGATAATGCAGTGGAGTATTAATGGGAAGTAGGGAAATAAGCTGGAGGCTAGATAATAGCTTCAAGGGATGAAAATAGGTTGGAGGCTATCTCCAAAAGGTAAATGGAAGCACTTCAAAATTCTTCATCTCAATCGCCTAATAGGTCTTTTGCTTAGCACTCTCAAATCATATTGATTTATAGATGTGCATAACTCAATAATAGAATAGAGAGTAATCTACCGTCGAGATCACTTCCTGATAAGCTTGTTTATATTACATGCACCATCCACCATTAGCACTCTCCATCCACCAACCACCCATCCACCATAGGCCATAGTAATTACAGTAGTTTACCGTCTGAGAATTAGAAAAGAATGCTTATGGATTGACAGAAAAAAGGGGCCAAGGGCCCCCCTATAATAATCATAAGCCCCCACCTCAGACTGCGAATAAAATTAGATCCCCAGGGTAGATCACTAGATCAATCACAATGATTCTGGATAGGGGGCTAGCCAATCAGCAAATTAAAAGATTTAATTCGCCCGAATAATTTTTAGAACTTTTTATGAAAAAAACTTCCTCGAAGAAAAAGAAGTTAAAGCTGAAACTCAAGGGTTTGCCTTGTGGATGCTTGACGTGGAAGCATGAAGTCTGTCATGGGGAGCATCCTAGCGTTAAGAAACCCCATTTCTGTGGAGCCTGTGAACTATGAACGTAAGAATAACCAAAGTCGAGAAGACTGATGGAGCGATAGCCGTAACGCTTGATAGTGGGGCTGTTTTGAACGTTCAAGATAAGAATGATCTTTTGACTCAGATGAGGAAGCTTCAGCAGTCGGAATCAGATTTTAAGACGCTCAAGGCGATGGAAGGGGAAGTCGTTATTCTATGACCAAAGAGCAATACGAGTCGTTGTCTCCCAGCGAGAAGTTGATGTTTGACGAGATGTTTACGTGGAGCGGGATGGTGAATAGGCGTTTAGATGCGTTGACGCAAGTCGTTGAGAAGTTGTTAGAAGTTGCGACGAGATCCTAAAGGAGAATGCCCTAAATGACAATCCAAGAGATCGTTCATGAATTAGATGGCTTAAAGGATTTTACCAATGATCATGGCCGCGCAGTAATCGAGCATCTGAAAGCCGAGATCCATCAGCTCCTAGAAAAGCCAGTGGTGAAGGCAGCCGTTATCCCCAAAGAAGAACCTAAAGAGGAGTTTATCCCGGTCAATCGCCGGTCCCCAGAGAAAGATCCAGGTGAAAAAGAACAGATCCTAGCGGAATCTTTGCTTAAGACTCATGCCCACAAAAAGAAGTCCAAGTAAAGCCGTACTCAGGCCCTATCCCGATTGGATTTGTTTGGATTGCGGGAATCGTTATGGCAAGCACGGAAGTGGCGTTTCGACGGTTCATGAGGGTGTTTGTCCTGTTTGTTTTAAATTTAAAGCGATAACGCAGCCCCGCGATTTTGGCTATCCCAAGATTAAAGGATTTGACCTTCCATGACGCTGTACTGCATCCATAAGCCTTATGTCTTTGCCATGCCGCAAGTGATCTATAAGAAGGATTCGACCGTAGAGATTCCCGGCGTGATTCGCTGTGAGCGCTGTGATTCGAGTTGGGGGGACGCTGACCCTGAGCCCAAGGTAGCTATCGGGACTATCGAATAATGGTCCAGGAGAAAGTAAGGTCGCATGTACTGGTGGTGCGGGAAGGCGAAAGCGTGAGGTACGTGGCCTATGGGAACAAGCCAGCTTTGACGACTAATCTCGATCATGCCCGGCGTTATACGCGCCTAGCCAGCGCTCAAATTGCACTTAGAAAGCTGCGCTACATTAATCCGCAAGAGCTAAAGATTGAGGCGATTGACGAATGACTATCCAGGAGTTAGCCGAAAAGATCGTTGAAGCTTTCCATGAAGCTCCCCTATGGGCCGAGCAGAAGGCGATAGAGAGTTTGCTTAGGCAATATCTAGCTGAGATGAAGCCATGACTGCTAAGCTGGCTGAGAAGATTGTTGCTCTAGGAAAACAGATTGGCGTAGAGCTTAATGGCCCTGTTTTCTATTCGCAACTCGAATCCCTTCTCTCCGCCGCTTTGGATGATGCGAGGTATGATGCGTTGCGAATCATTAAAGAAAACTGGAATGAGGCTTTGGCATTGGCTCAATCAAAAGCCTACGAAGATGCGGCGCAGATTGCTGAAGTTGAATCGAGAGGCTGGGATACTGTTGGCCAGCGCATCGTTGAAGCGATCCGAGCTAAGGCGGCTAAGGTGGGGAAGTGAAAATGACATTTTATATCGAATGGACAACCTGCCTTTTCGGGGTGCGCTATGGCCGCGGAGATATGCTTCAAAGTTTCCAACTTTGTTTTGGTCCATTTTCGATTGTATGGAATTGGGAATAATGACAAACCAAGAACTCAACGAAGCCGTGGCCCGGAAGCTGGGGTGGAAAGAACTGGGTGGGCGTTGGAGTAGCCCTGGATTAACAGGTTGGAAGAATATTGAATGCCCCGCCTACTCCACCTCCATCGAGGCGGCGTGGGAGATTGTGGAGCGGATGGAATACATGACATTAAGGCATCGTTATGGTCTTGGTTTGAAAGGTTTCGTATGCCAAGTAGATAGAAATGGGCAAATGGTTGCCAACGAAGAAGCCGACACCGCCCCGATGGCGATTTGCAAGGCGTTCTTAAAACTTGAAACACCCTAAATCCCGCTGGCATCCTTTACCCGGAATGAAGGGCATCATGTGGAACTCCTGCGCGGCTTGTTACAAGAACGCGATTAGGCGGTGCGGGAAAAGAACCATTATTGCTATTCAAAATGAGAACGTAGAGCGCTATCACAATCAGCATGGCCATTACATCTTAAAGGGTGATGGCCTATACGTTCGAAGAAAATGATTTTGACCCTGGATGTAGTGGTAAGTCGGGTTCTCAGCCTTCGGGTGACTGAGTCGAGTAAGCGGTATTCTTAATTGAGAGCTATGGGAACCGGGATTGGGGAATCCCCGGCAGGGTCTAGATATGGCTAAATCAAAGCAGCCCGTTCGATCATTTAGGGTGTATTGCAAGCATCAGTGGACCCTATGGCAAAAGGAACCAGGCCGTTCCCCCTATACGTATAAGAATTGTTTGATCTGTAAGGAGCAATGGGAGAAAGCAGACCCAGAGCCCCGCGTAGTCATCGGAACATTCTCATCTCGCGATTTAATTCTATAGACGGGCGCACTTGACGAATAATAGTTTTGGTGTTAGCCTAATGCCGTTGCACAAAACCCATTGCCTTTTGAGACAACCATTTTCCGGTTGCCCTCCAAAGGCTTTTTTATTTTGTCTCACGCAATGGGGCAACCGACTAGGAGCGAAAGCTTCTAGCTCGTTTTGGATTCCAAAGAACTCACCAACCTTGGCAAAACTGACGCTACCGCTCCTCTCGTAGTCGGCAATACCGTATTTGATCCCCTCACATTCGCTCCTAAGATTGTTAAGTTCTCCCGCAAGCAATACCTCTTCCTCAACAACTACAAGCTAGGTATACCCCTCGAAGAAGCCGCCGCTAAGTCCGATCTCACCCTAGAACAAGCCGAACGATTCTTAGATAAGCCGGATGTGAGGGCGTGGCTAGAAGACCGCGCCCTTATGAATCACATTAAAACGGAGTGGGAAGAACCCGCCAAGTGGTGGCATATGGGCAACGAAGTGCTGGAAGGACGCCGGGAATTCTCTAAAAGCCAGCAAGTCGTCTGGGAAAACTTCGGGGACCGGATCGTTCCCAAAAAGGGAACTCCGTCCGATAGTTCCCCCAAAATCACGATCAATATCAATCCTGAAGCAGTTAAAGAAGCTTTTAAGCGTCAAGAATCCATCGATACAGAGGCCACTAATGAAATGTGAGTATGGGATTTGCCTCTTATGCGAGAAGGATTTGATGGTGAGTTGCAAATCATGCGGCCATAAAAAGCCCGGAAATAACTATACCGAAGTTCTGCTCGATTTAAATAACGGATCGAAGATGCCGATAGCGACCTGCCTTGATTGTAAAGACAAAATTGCTCAAGCCGACAAAATCGACATCCTAAGAGCCGTCAGAGACGGCTGGACTAAAGAGCATGACAGCATGAACTGGTCAAAAGAAAAGCGCGATCACTACTGGAAATCTCATGGCGAGTCTATCCTCAAAATCCTCTAGCATCGCCAAAGCGCTAGTGGGTCAAAAGTTACCGGCTTATCTGTCGGAGCCAGGCCTTCAGCAGCCCGCCGAGATGAGGGCCTTACAAGCTTTGAATACGGTCGGTGCTGGGATGGGTGCGGGTCAATTGGGCGGCGGGATAGGGGCGATTTTAGCGGGTATGGGAAAGATGGCTCCAAGGGTATTGGCACAGCAAGCGGGAGCGATATTCCCGGAAGGAGCAGGAATTCCCAAGGGTAGGGAAGCAGTAAAAGAATTTTTCGATATATTGCCCGAATCGCAAAGGGCCTACAAAACCAACGAAGCGCTTCATGCCTTCCATTCCGAAATGATGGATTGGCCGCGTGTGCTGCAAGACAAGTGGGCGTTGTTAAAAAATCAGGCGGGGAATTGAATACTGAAGTCAGCTTAGATCAAGTTCGAGAAGCTTGTAAGAAAAGTCTCTACTTTCTTTGTACCCAGATTTTAGGGTTCAAGGATTGGGATACGGTTCATGACGATATTGAGAAAGTCCTAAACCGGAAGTCCCGTAAGAAAATGATCTTGATTCCCCGCGGCCATCTGAAGACCTCCGTAGTCACTAAAGCCTATAGCATCCAGCTTCTTTTGAGAGATCCTAACATCAGAATCTTGATCGCGAACCAAGTCTGGGATAAAGCGCGGGAAATGCTCTATGAAATCAAGCAAATGCTCTCCGATAAATCAGATCTCCCTAAACTTTTCGGGAACTTCGTCTCCGACCGATGGCGAGAAGATGACATCGTCATTAAGCAGCGAACCAAAGGACTTGCCGCCCCGACCATTGGTACAAGCGGAGTGGAGGCTGAACTTACATCTTCTCACTACGACGTTATCTTCCTGGACGACTTGCAAGGGCTCCAAAACTACCAAACCCCAGAACAACGCGAAAAAGTAAAGCGCTACTACCGGAGCATGATGGATTTGCTGGAGCCGGGAGGCCTTCTGATTGTCATTGGTACGCGCTGGCATTTAGATGACGTGTATCAATACATCATGGACAACGAAGCTGAATACTTTGACGTGACGGTTAGGAAAGTGATTGAAAAGGGCAAAATCATCTTCCCCAAGAAATTCAATAAGAAGTTTGACCGGACGCTCAAGGCCTGGGTTGAAACCAAAGAGCCCACCATGGACTTTATCGAATATCTCAAGAAGCGTCCTTCCGAAGAATTCTATTCGCAGTACATGAACGATCCCATCGACTCCGAAAACCAGATCTTCAAGAAAGAATACTTTCGCTACTTCGAACGTAGGCCCGAACGCCTCTTTGTAGGCATGACCATTGACCCGGCTATTTCCGAGAAGCAAAGCGCCGATTTCTTTGCCATTCGGGTAGACGCCATGGATGAGGATTACAACATCTACGTTCTGGACTATTTAAGGGGTCATTGGAAGATCGCCGAGTCTGTAGACAACGTTTTTACGACTTACGTGAAGTGGAAGCCGTCCGTAGTGGGGCTTGAAACAGTCGCCTATCAGAAGGCTTTGAAGTATGTGATGGAAGGCGAAATGAGGAAAAGAGGCATCTTTTTCCCGATCACGGAGCTTAAGCGCAATACCAACGAAAGCAAAGAATTCCGTATTAAGTCCTTGGAATCCTTTTACCGGGAGGGAAAAGTTTTTCATGCGAGTTGGATGGAAGGACGCGAAATGGAGCAGGAGCTTCTCCAATTCCCTAAAGGCAAAAACGACGACTTGATCGATGCTGGGGCATCCATGCTCGAAGTTTTGGTTCCTGGCGATTCACTGGCAGCCAGTGACAT